>TARA_R110002012_G_scaffold108345_2_pt1 | contig 17849 bp, 7 predicted proteins | sample TARA_R110002012 | Tara Oceans TARA_R110002012 (sample SAMEA4396515) | marine metagenome | biome: Westerlies Biome; feature: [DCM] deep chlorophyll maximum layer (ENVO:01000326); material: water (ENVO:00002006), including particulate matter (ENVO:01000060) such as... | depth 40 m
GGAAGCAGAGAAGCATGATATGATCAACCAGATCATAGAGAGCTCTGACAACATCTTAGACCAGTACGCAAAGATCTCTGATGCATTCCCTGGACCAAAGATGCCTACAGGATTGGCGGGGAGGTTTATGAGTCAAAGCTCACAAGACAATGTGAGAAACCAGATAGCTGAGAACGAGGCACTCAAAGATGCCTTGGTGTTCTACGAGTCCTCTTTGTTTAACTCTGACCAACGTATAGAGGAGGTCATTAAGACGTTCGAAACACTAGACCCAAAGTTTGACGGGGAGAAGCTACGCAATCTGGTACGTGACGAGATGTTCCAAGAGGTAGAGGTGTCTGAGGACAAAGAGGGTAAGGTAAAGACTCGTTACAGACAGCCTCAGATGAATGCAGAGGTGAGTCCTGAGATACGGCAGCAGCTGCAAGAAGAGATGGATAAGTCCATCAGACGTATACGGTACGGTAAGAAGAATGATCTTGATCTGCGTAGTGAGTACGTGGGCAAGAACAGGCAAAAGAACTTGGAGCAGGAGAGCGACATCCTTATGAAGCTCCTTGATGATAGAACTACTGCGGTCAAAGCTTACGATGAGTTGCTCACAGACCCAGACAAAAGGGAGCTCTACAAGAAGAGAGCAGTGGCTATGGAGAAGATTGAGCAGCAGCGGTCGATAGACAAGCAGGTAGATGCAACCATAAATAAGACCACAACCAGTGCAGAACTTGCAGCAACCAAAAGCGGGCTAAAAGCAGCAGGAGTTAGTACAGACGCACTCGAAAGACTTGAGGAAGAGGTAATAGGGAGAGAGGTAGAAGAGTCTAAGAAGAACAAAGAGTTTGGGGGAATGAAGAAGAGCGACGTACAGAAGCTCAACCCCGAAGAGATGACACCCCTAGAGAAAGCTGTATGGGAGAAGCACCTCAAGGGTAGGAAAAAAGAAGAGCCACTCCATGGCCAGACGAGTAACGAGAAAGCAAAGGCTGAGGCTAGGAAGAAAAAGGTACAGGATGAGGCTGACAGTAGAAATACTGGAGCAGCATTGAAAGGAGAAGAGGGCGAGACAAAGCCCAAGGACCAAGAGATGGTTGGGGATGCACAGAAGCGTGCAGTGCGGGACAATGCTAGTCGCATGACTAGAGAGTCTAGGGGTGCTACGTTGGTCATAGACAAGAATGGTAGGGTGCTGGTAGATGAGAGTGGTCAGGAGATCAACAAGGATGACTCTACCAACAGACATACAGTAAATGGTCAGCCCATCATTACGAACAGGGCCATGCTGCATGAAGACCTAGAGGGTAAAGAGGCCACGATTGTAGTGAGGGACGATACTGATTGGTGGACAAACGAGGCAGGCCCAGAGCAAGTATCAAATGCTGCAGAGAATGTACCCATGTACGTCGAGATAGACGGGCAGGTGGTTGGTGTGCTTGATGCTGCTGATACCCCAATGCGCTATGTAGCATGGGAGGAGTTTAAGAAGGGTAACCCACGAGCGGTTACTACAAGTGTGTCTAAGATGCTGGTCAACAACATCTTTACAGCTACAAGCTCTGATACAAGGAACCCACACTTCTACAACCCATCAGAGTCTCTAGGAGAGAATACAGTCGTAGTTGTTATAGGGGAGAACGCTGACACAGAAGGTAAAACCATAGAGTTGGGTCAGTTTGAGGACGGACTGGCTAAGCGATTCTCAGCCCAAGAACTAGTGCAGTTGAGGGCTGACATCAATGAGATTGAGAACAGGCTCAATGATCCATCGGATCGGGGTATGAACATAGCCAAGGGTCAGGTAGCATTCCTAGTGCCCTCTCCTACAGGTCAGTTCAGGATAGTAGTGGGTAACACTGCAGCCCTTACAGACGAGGCTATAGAAAAAGCCCTCGACTATATGAGGGAGGGGGATGAGGCTATGCTTCGCTCTCTCGTAGGTTTGAATGTTTCCTATCTGTTGGATGAGTCTAACGAAGTAGCACTGCAGGACAAGTTTTTGGCTGCTGAGATGATGGGTGAGGGAGAAGCTATCTTTACCTTCCGTCCTGTAAATGACAAAGGTGAGGCGCTGTTGCCTGATGGGCTCATGATGCAAGTGAGCAGTGAGGTAATACGTAAGTGGTACGACGGTAAGAGAAAAGGCGAGCTGTTGTCTCAGGGCAACAAGGGTAAGGCTGAGTTGATCAACCTTGTAGTACGTCCGTACAAAGACGATGAGGGTCAGGTTCAATTCAAGCCGTTGACAAACGAGTACATAGACGAGGCCCGTGACTTGACAGACAACCTGGACAACGTCCTGCGCAACGTGCTGTCACGTAAGAAGTTTCAGGTCGATAAGAACCTGATCAACAACGATGACACTGGTTCACCTACCGTAAACCCACTCAAGCCTGAAGAAACAAAGCCTACATACCTAGAGTACCTCACCAACGAAGAGACTGGTGCTGTTAGAGATCACGGTACAAAAGGTATACTTGGTACACAGGCAAAGAACGTAGATGGTAAGTCTCCGTTCATCGATATAGGATTGGAGTTTACACCCAAGTTCGAGGTCAACGGAGAGAAGCAGAAGGTGGAGAGCACAAAGAATGCTGCCAACCAAAAGGATGAGGGCGTTTCAGACGCTACTCCCACATCCCCTGAATCTGTTGATAGAAATACAACTGTTGAGCAAGACAACGAGGGCTTCTCACCATTTGCACAGTCACCTATTGGTCAGACTGAGCGGAAAAGGTATGAGCCTTACAATGAAGAAAAGGCACGTGCGGAGTACGAGAAAGTTCAAAAAGAGCTTAATGACTTTAGTAAACAGTTTGCAGAAGAACAAACACAAGAAGCAGCACAAGCACTTGAGAAAGCATCGAAGCGGGTTCAAGATAGACGCAAGAAGAAGGCGGCTACGATGTATCAAAATATGCTTGACCAAGGTATACCTACTGCCAAGGCAAGAGAAACAGTCAATGAAGCATACCCTGACATAAACTTCGTGCCTAGGTTGTCTGGGTCACTGGAGTATCAGTTGTTGGATAAGCAGAAGGCAGCAGGATGGTTGTCTGCAAGAGGCATACCAGTAGAGTTCTACGAGCAGGCTAAGCAAATTGGTAATGCATCTGTCCATGGATACATGGAACGCGCAGGTGTTAAGCTGTGGACACAGGGTGAGGTAGGTACAGAATACCACGAGGGTTTCCACTTTGTATTCCGCACAATGCTCAGTGACCAACAACGTATGGGCCTGTACGCAGAAGCAATGAAGCGCTTCGGTAAGCCTTCAAAAGAAGAGCTTAATGGACTGAAAGCTGTATTCTCAGAGCTGAGTGACACAGAGCTACGAGAGTTGGCACTCGAGGAGAAGATGGCGGAGGACTTCCGTGACTACGTCTTTGCACAGCAGGAGACAGCTACAACACTCCCAGGCAAGATCCGTAAGTTCTTCCGCGACTTGTACAATATGATACGTTCGATGTTTACCAACCCAGTTGGTATGCGTCAGCTGTACTCTTTGATTGAAGCGAACAACGTACCAAAGAGCTATGCACGCACAGCAAAGACTCTTGCACCTCCAGCGGGTGGCGTTAACAGACTGAACGAAAAGTACAGAGGGCATGCAGAGCTGCACCAAGACTTAAGAGAAACAATAGCTCTACAGTTTGAGAAGGAGTACAATGACCAGCTGCAGGTTATACTTGAAAACGCTGAGTATGGTGAGGTATCACCACGTGCTGTAGGAGAGATCATTGGTAATGCAGACGACAACGGATCTGTAGCATCATGGTTCTTGCGGGCCTCAATGGCAGAGTCTGATGGGTCACAGCTGGACGATGACACGTTTGATTACATCAAGTCTTTGATTGATGGAGGTCAGGTTCAGGGGGCAAGAGACTACATGCAAGAGAACGGGATACAAGACATGCCTCACAACGACGTGCATACAGGTACGTTAAGTCTTCCTGTTGATATGCAGCGCAGCATCTCATTCATGTACCAGGATGTATACCTGAACTGGAATGACAAGGCCACAGAAGATGAGTTTGAGAACCCGCTGGTCACAGGGTGGAAGAGCATTATGCTTGAGTCTCTGCAGGCCAAGGGGTACGACGTTAAGGCACTGTCGGTTGGTGCTCAGTATGAGAGTATGGCGGAAGAAGATCAGCAGCACTTCGACAAGATCTACGACAGGGGAGCATTTGAGGTATCCCCACTAGACCAAAGCAGACAATCTAGAGAGGCACGTATTGCTATCTCTAAGATCAAGGCTGCAAAGCCTAATAGGGTAGGGGTAGTGACATACGCAAACATGGACACCATAGTGCGTAAGTCTATATCTGCAGCTAAGAACCAGCAGTCTACAGATAATATTGTAGATGCTCTTAGAAAAGCACAGCAGTTTAACCCTGAGTTGCAGCCATTGGTAGATCATCTGGATGGTCCATCGATCACTGCGCATGAGCACGCGTTGATAACAAACCTGTTCCGACTCGACTATACAAGACACTTTGTATTTGATCGGGACTTCTCTGGTGAGGATAAAAAAGTATTTAGCTACGACTCAGATAGAATGTCTCAGGACAGGGCTATGATTGAGCGGTGGAGAACAAACCGTGAGACTCTCGGTATTGAAAACCCCAATGCATTCTACATAGAGGATGACAACGGTAAACTCACTGTGCGAGATGCAGAGGAGCGGGCTAAAAGATTGGAGGAGAGCAGACAGACATATCAGGACTCCACACAACCTCTTGCAGATAGAGTAGATGCTATGTCTGATATGCTGTGGGACATGGGTCTTCAGACTACTGCCACACGTGAACTGTCTCGGGAGGTTCTCAGGAAGTACATAGCTGCAAAGACAGATGAGATAAACAATGCACGTGACGGGCAGATGGATGAGACAGAGGTGCTTACACGATTTGCTCAGCGTATATTCATTAATCAACTCATTGGTACTGCCTTCGACACACGTCAGATTGGTAATGACATAGGGAAGATTTCCCCATCCGATACAGTACGTGACATGTTCACGGCTCGTACCAACAGAGGCAAGAGAGTATTCACAGGTATCCAGTACCTTGCTCAAGAGATAGCACCACGAATAGACTCTATGGAGGCCATGGGCTTTGTAGGGGCGGATGGTAAAACCAAGTACGCGTACAACCTACCTACACACTTCAACCACTTGATGTCTCAGGTAAGCAATGGAGATGCTACAGCACTTCATAAACTTATGGAGAAGGACCCAAGGTTGAGCACGTATGGTATGTCAGAGTTCCAGGACCCGTTGTTTATGCTCATGAAGAAGCGTAAGTTCAATCCTATCTACGGAGACTTTGAGGTAGTGAAGAACACTACAGATGAGGTAGGTAAGACTACATTCAAGACTTTGTTCGAACGAGACTCACTGATACTGCGCATCGATGCTTACCTAAACAGCAACAACCCTACTCAGAGTAGCGTCCCTATCTCTACCCAGGAGACACGCAACAGGATGACTCTGATCAAAGGTCTACCGAAGTTGACAAAGGCAGGTGCAGCAACAGAGTTTGGTATCACCAATGCAGACACTAAAGTCTACATACGTAATATCATGGTGCAGGATCTGCTTGGTATAGGTGCAGCGCTTGAGACTATCAAGAATGAGGGAGAACTTATCCCCGGTTACCACTATGACTACGGTAAACAGAAGACTACATTCCGTAATACATACCTTCTGGGTAGAGTGGAGAAGGGCAGTGACTTGGAAACGCTTGCCAAGAGAATGCACAAGGCATTCAAAGAACAAGACACTGGGGACATGATGGCTTCAGTTATCAATGAGGTTACAGAGGCGGCCAACGAGTTCCACAAAACAAACTTCAATAACGCAGTTAAAGAGGTTAGGAGTAAGTTAAAGGACTACGGTATTATAAGAGAGTCTGAAGACAAAAACGGTAAGAAGGTGGTAGAGCACAGCTTCGACACCTCTGGCATAAAGAACGAGGGTGGTTTGAACAAGGCCATCAGAAGCTTTGTAGCCAACGACATGATCTACAGGATCTCTATGTCCAAGACATTCCGGGGTGGTACAAACATGTTCAAGGACACAGTTGATTACTTCAAGCGTATGGGTCTGATCAACACTCCTGGTCAACGCATGTACATGGAGGGTGACTTCTCCAGAGATAGAGAGTACGGCATGAGTCGTGTGTTCAACACAGCAACACTAGAGGACTTCACAACCTACGACCCCGTGCATACTGAGATTGCAAAAGCACTCAAGAAAGCAGCCAAGAAGAATGGGGCTACTGAGGAGGAAGCTACTGCCATTGCTGATAGATACAAGACTGGGGTAGCCAATGCTACCGACGCACAGGGTATCATCTCACCACGCTTTGCTCGCAAGATTGAGCAAGGTCTTGGTAGGTGGTTGCCAGAGCATGAGGCATGGTGGAAAGACTTTGATGCTGCAGGCAATAGCATAGCCAAAGGAAAGGGCAAGTGGAAGGCTAAGTATACTGCTCCTTACAAGTTCTACTATGAGAATGTTAAGCTGCACGGAGGTAATACACTTACCGTCGATGCAGACAAGAACTCTTACTTCGTACTCACACCAGAGATTGCAGAGCAGAGTGAGGTTCTTGGACAGCTGTACGAGCGGATGATGGATGTAGAGACACCAATTGATTTGGTGAACGTGGTTACAGGCAAGAAGGGTAGTAAGGAAAGAGTAACATCGTTTGATAACTTCTTGCTGCAGACAAATAAGGATGTCGTTGTACCACAGCAGGGCGAGAGACTGCTGATGCCTCAGAACCTGGCGGACAAGGGCACTAATTTGGTGAGGCTTAACAAGCAGATCACCAAGGGCACACTCATGCTGGTCGAACCATTCGAAGACTACATACTCAACAAGGACACTGATATTGAATCAAAGCCAATAAAGGGTCAGCAGCTCAGACAGGAGTTCCACAACTCGTTTAAGGAACTACAACGTAGGGCCATGGACAATCTCAAGGCAGACCTTGGATTGAATGAAGCAGATGAGAATGGGGTGCTACCTGAGGACAAAAAGCTGGAGGCTCTTACGAAGATGCGAGACCTCTTCTTGCAGTCTAAGCTGGAGAGAGATCAACTTGATGAGAACATAGAGGCACAGCTCAACATTGTAGCTGACCCTATAACAAATCAAATGGACTTCGCCCTCCCTCTTGGATTCCCAACATACCTGAAGGAGTACGAGAACTTGTTCTTCTCTTTGTTCCGGACACGTGTGTTTAAGATGTTCATGAACGGCAAGGAGATGGTGCAGGTAGCAGCTCCCGGAAAGTTCAACGTCTTTAACTATGAGACTGGGGAGTACGAGAACAGAGAGCTTAGGTACCTATCTATTGCGAAAGACGGCTACACATCACATGCTGAGGTCATGATCTCATCAGACATAGCCAAGCGGTATGGACTTAAGCCTGGGGATGACTTGTCTGAACTACCTAAGGAGCTGAGGCGTATGGTCATGTATCGTATACCTCACCAAGGTAAGTCCTCTACCGTCATAGCTATGGTAGCAGGCATACTGCCCAAGTCTTACAGCAAGACAGTAATGCTCCCAGCAAACGTAACAGAGATGACGGGTTCTGACTTTGACATCGATAAGATGTTTACCATGTTCCCCGAGTTTAGCGGTAGTAAGAAGGAGGGGTTCACAAAGGATCAGATAAATGAACTGCTCCCAATACAAAACCAGTCCGAGTCTGCATTGCGTAACAGAATGCTGGACATCATTGAAGCTATCTCAGCTTCTCCGTTGCACACAGTAGAAACATTCCGACCGTTGACTACAAACAGACTGGAGTCGTTTGCAAAGTCAGTGCTCAAAAAGGACTTGAACAAAACAGACTATCCTTTCTGGCACCCACTGGTGGAGGTAGAGATGGAACAGAAGTTTAAGTCTTCTGCAACAGGTGTGGGTGTATACGCAAAGGCCATGGCAGGTTACTCTATTGCGAGTCAGGGTGAGATCATCCAGAACGGACAGACTGGTACCTCAGTCAACGGTGCTTCGTTCTTCTCAATGAATGGGGTTCCTAGAACCGGGATAAGAGCATCACGTGCAGTAGCAGGATACTTCCAAGAGAAGCTGTCCTCTCACCTCGACGCTGGTAAAACCCCTATCCCAGGTGTGACAAACGATAACAAGTTCACGCATGCGGCTACGGTATTCTTGGGATCTTTCATGACAGACGAGACAGTTAATGCAGATCTACAGGCAATCGAGGGCTTGATGAACATACCATCTGTGCTTAAGTTCGTAGAGCTGCGCAAAGGGATTGGTAGTGATGCTGGTCCCCTCAGTGTTAGACGGTCTCTCAAGGAGATGGGCATTGGGTTCGAGGACCAGAAGATGATACAGAAAGGGAGTATGAAGGATAAGCACCGGATAAGTAACTTCACCGACGCTGACGTAATAAACACACTTAGTGAAGCTAGTAAGGCTGGTAAAAAGGGTCTCGAAGGCCCTGCCCTGGAGCTTGAGCAAAGCCTGTTTAAGAACTTTGCAATATCCCTGCTACGTGGTGAGGAGCTTCAAGAGTTCTATGAGATCATTGCACCCGACACACTGGACAGCATGGGGGAGATAGGGGAGATACAGGCTTACCTCGGTAAGATGCAGAAGTACTCCAGCAACAGAAACCCTGTAGTTAGTATGGGTGCTGTACAGCAGTTCCTGCTTGATGACCGGTTCGGTATATCTCAGTCGTACTACGGACTGATGAACGAGATACTCCAACTCTCAAACAACTACTTCGCTTCCTCTACTCAAGCAATGCAGAACTTCAAGACTAGAATCATGCAGGCTGTAGGAGAAAGGGACTTCAGTGCACCACAGCATAGAACTGTGAATCGTGCATCATTCTACTGGATGCTGACTAGACCAGAGTACGTGTCTGTCAATGGTAAGCAAGTGGACATCAATCCGTTTGCAGACATGATGACTACTGAGAAAATTAAGAAGTTGTTTCTCACAAAGCAGGGTAACATCACAAGCAAAGCGGCAAGGCTGAGAATGGCGGCCCCTAAGCTGCAGGACAACTATGTAATCTCTCGGCTGTCCTCTGTTAAGAGAACAAAGAAGAGCAGGACATTTGGTCTAGAGATGAACAACATAGATGACAAGTCGGGGGACATGAGGAACCTGATGAAGAGACACTTCCAAGAGCTGCTAGAGAACCCAAGGAAATACAGCAGTGATCCAGAGGTGCAGGCACGCATCAAAGAGTTTGCAGAAGACCTCATACTTAACTCTCTTGTTAGAACAGCTGCTTCACCTACCTATGGATCATACTTCGACGCCATACCTGTAGAGTACTTCATGACCAAGAGACGGTCAGAGCTCAAGGATGAGAATGGTACACCACTCTACCCAACAGCTGCACAGTTTGTACGTCGGCAGTTGAGCAGAGCTCAGAACAACCCGCAGTACTTCGATGCTTTCCTGTTTGACTTCTTGCGTAGCTATGGACTGTCTACCGTCGACGGAAAAAACACAGTACGCACAGTGTCTTCTGGTAAAGACGGAGCATTCAAAAGAAATGCAGATGGTACATACAGTGCCAAGAAAAATGCAAGCAGCTACCCACTGTTTATCAAAGTCCGCCGCAAGCAAAGTGGTAACATGGCTGACAGATTCCTGCTGCTTCAAAGAAAAAGTCAGAATACTTGGGAGCCCGTACAGCAAAAAGGTATTGGGGGTAAGCTGTTTGAGATTAACTTACGGGATGAAAGCGGTAGAGTGTCAGGCACCAGCAGCGTCATATCATCTCTTAGCAAAGGTAACCTGACACGTCAGGGTGCAACCTCTATGCATGGCTACACCGTAGACAAACTAAACCAGCAGACTGAGAAGGCTGTTGATGACAATGCAGCAATGATGCAGCAGATGTCAATACAAAAAGAATGTGAGTAATGGCATGTAAGTATACATTCAATGGAGTCAGTGCTCCAGAGCTAGACTCGGTCCTCCAATACATCGAGGACACGGAGGGTGGGAGTAGAACTCCCCTGGCTCTCATGCAGAAGTTTGAGGACACGGGACTGGTGCAGTTTGATCCCAGTGTTGGGAGCTACGTTACACTCGCCAATGAGGGAGGGGAAGAAGCCATGAAGGTTATAGCTGCTATTAACCAGATGACAATAGATGTCTTTCGTGGAGGCAAGCCATTGTTTTTGACAGAGAGTTTGGGCAACTTGAAAAGAGTTCGAGTGAGCAACGACGTTCTGGCTAAGATGATAATACTACCAGAGGACTTCAATGATGCAAAAGATGTAGATAGCAATAAGACTCCGATGAACACTCCTGAAAAAGAGGAGGGTCAGGCGGAGGACGACACTACAGAGTTGGAGGATGAGAACAATGACACTAGAGAGAATGCAGATCTTGTTACAGACAGGATCATTGTCAGCATCGAGTATGAGATATCTAGGATTGGGAGAATACCAGAGACAGATAGGACTCGTAAGCAGGTCGCGGACATGCAGGTTCTGAAGAGAAACCTAAAGAAGGTAAAGGACAAGCACCAGAAGATCAGTGACTACTTTGACTTTGTGGACTATGTAGCTCAGGTATCCAAGCAGGGCACCAAACTCATACAGAATATAGAGATGCGTGTAGACGAGGTAGACAGGATGAGTGAGGCAGAGAAGATGCAGACACTACAAGATATCTCTTCACTCAAGGAGTCCATTGATTCCTTCTACAACAACGATGATAAGAAGTCTGTCCTCGCTCTGCTAGAGACGAAGCTCCTGCGGGAGGGGGTGCAGGGTACTGCTGCAGAAAAGACATTCTTGTTGGAGAAGTTGCAACAGGCAGTAGTTGGTATGCGTGCTGTAAACAATCAGTACTTAGACAATGCAATACCGGTACTAGCTAGAACACTCCACTCCTTTGCACCTATTGAGATAAACCAACAGCTCGACGCTCAGGTAAAGAACCTCAAAGACAACATGGACAAAGGGCTCTTCCTTACCTCAGGGCTGAGCAGACTGGACGGGAGATTTATAAAGGCAAAGGCAAAAGGTAGACGAGCTGTTACTGAGTTGAATATCAAACAGTTGCAAGAAAAGCGTATTGGTATAGAGGAGATTGAGAACGAGCTGCGTGAGACACACAACAAAGTAAGTTGGTTCTCTATGTGGACTGACCCTGCAGTTTACAGCAGTGACAGTATCACAAAGCTGATAGCTGCAGCAGTAAGAGACAAGTTGGTCAAAGCCAATGACGATTCAATAGAGGTTAAGTACAGTTTAAAAGACGCATTCCGCAAGTTCCGTGATTGGAAGGGGGTATCGGAAGATAAGCCAGACAAGTTGTACGAGGATATTTATGAGACTGTCATGCGTCCCATGTACAATCCTGACACAAAACAGACAGAGCTCAAAGAGGTTGTGCAGTTTGTGCAGGAGGCCAACATGACCAAGTTCTATAAGAACCGGGATACAGCATACAAGAAGTTTAGAGAGGAGTACAAGTACCCCGAAGACCCTACACAGCTAGATGAATACTTTGATGGACCTCTAGGTAAAGCATACATGGAGGCTACTGCTGAGTGGTATGCGGAGAACACAGAGAAGATAGAGGGAGCGGAGACAGTAGAGCGAGAGTTGATACGTAGACGGATAACTTTATTTCAACAGATCAACAACCCCGACACATCTATAGCAGAGCGGCAGGCACTAAGCATTGAGATCAATGATGTGACAAGCAAGCTTCGCAACAGTGTGCGTAGATACCAAGGTAAGAAAGTTTACATAGGTAATCTTGCAAAGCCTAAGATCAGTGTGTACGAGAACCCTAAGTTCACAAACATGCCGGCAGAGGCAAAGGAGTACATGGATCTGCTCCTGAATGTGTACCACGACACACAACGTATGATCGGTAGGAACCCATTGCTAAGAGATCAGTTTAGCGATGTGTCTTACGCATTCCCAGGTGTACGTAAATCTGGGTACGACGCATACTACGAGAAAGGATTTAAGAATGCTGCCTCCAATATGATTGGGGATGCATTCACAGCTCAAGAGACAGACACAGAATTTGGTGAGCTGCGTAGAGCAAATGGTGAACCACTGAAGATGATTCCTCAGTACTACGTCAACCATGTACCAGCAGCTTTGGTATCTAAAGACATCACCAACAGCATAATTAAGTTTGCGGACATGGCTCACAGATACAGAGCCAAGTCAGAACTTACGGGTCTAGTGAACCTTACCAGGTCTGCTATGATCAGCAGGTCACAGCTGCAGATGGCCAGTACGGGTGACTATCTAAAAGACGGTATAGCTAAGAGAGCAGGCATTGATCTGGTGGACAGACAAAGTGCAGCCAATAGCAATGCTGTAAAGCAGTTCGAGTCCTTCATTGACAACGTATTCTATGGGCAGTCCATGATACGTAAGGACGACGTCGTATCTAGAATTACGGGTAAGCTGGACAGCAACAAGTTGTCTCAGGTCGCTGGTACAATAACAGCAGTCACAGCACTCGCCGGTAACTGGATACAAGCTGGTAACCAAATCATCTTGGATAGCACAATGAACTCCTCTGAAGGATGGGCTGGACAGTACTACAGCAGAGCGGACTTGTTGTGGGCTAGGGGTAAAACCTATAGAGCTGGTGCTGGGTTGGGATTGTTGGGTAATGCTGCAGAAGGATTGTCTGATCCATTTGCTACAGACAATAAACTGCACGCACTGATGGAGTGGGCAGATGCACTACAGGAGTTTGGTGGACAGTTCGGTAAAGAGACAGGCTCAGCACTTAAGAAGAAGATGAGCTTGGATACTGCGTTTATTGCACAGCATGCAGCAGAGTTCCAGACTACAGCTGAGCGACTCCTTGCAATGGGTAGAGCCTACAAGGGTAAGTTCCAAGACAGCAAGGGCAATGTAATACTGAATGAGAATGGTAAGCCTGCTGACATGTGGGACTTGTTTGTGAAGGGTAAGAACGGACAGTACAGCCTCGACAAGCGTGTAGCTAAACTCAATGGTAGGAAGTGGAACAAAGCGGAGTTTGTAGGTAGGCTGCACGGACTGAACAAGAAGACCAACCAGCTCAAGGGTAACGTGGACAAGCCTCTCATCAACAGGCATGCACTGGGTAGAATGCTTATGTTCTTCCGTAACTACTTTGTACCAGGCTACCGCAAGAGATTTGGATTTGGTAGTGGGGGTATACACACAGACATAGAGAGTGGACAGGTTATAGAGGGCTACTACCAAACGTTCTTCAACGTGATGTCCAATGCATGGCACAACAAGTCTGACTTGCGTAGTGTATATGCAGGTATGTCAAAGACGGAGAAGCAGAACATGATGAGGTTCATGCACGAGCAGGGCTTTGTGTGGATGCTGTCCATGCTTGGTACAATAGTCGGAGGTATGCTGGATGATGACGATATGGAATCATACGCAGTAGACTTCATGGCATACCAAGCACTGCGTCTACACTCAGAGATGAGAGCGTACACTAACCCAATTGAATTTGCACGCATACTGAGCTCACCCTCAGCTGTCTCTACCCCTATCAAGAACTGGTGGCAGTTGTTTGGGGCAACGAAGAACCTAGGTCTGTACTACTTGGGGGCAGACAATGAAGAGGATGTACTCTATCAGCGTAGGTCTGGTAGATTCCAGAAGGGGGACAAGAAGTGGAACAAAGAGTTCCTAGACGTATTCCCTGGAGCAGCTGGTACATTCAAGTCCCTTGATCCAGCGCAGGCTGCCAAGTTTTATCAGCTAGATAGTAAGTAACCTTTTGTTTCCTGCCCCCGTACAGGGAGTATGTCTTGGGGCACTTACATAATGGACCTACTTCTTCTGCTGACAGCCTATGGGAATAACATAGACCCAAACTCAGACGCTGCACAGTTCGACTACAATGGTAATGGGATAATCGATAACTCTGATTTCCTTCATCTACTATCTCTTCAACCCCCTATCGCTGACTTTCTCACTGTTGAAAGTTCAATGATAAATGAAAGAAGATGAGTTGTATAATCCCATATATTAGTAGTCATGAAGAGGCAAGTTGTAAAAGTAGTTTGTTCTAAGGATCTGAAGTTTATGCACATCGATGCAGGCATAAGCGCTGAAGGACTACAACGTATCTCAACAGAAACCAGCGAGGAAGCAGTAGTACATCACTACCTCCAACCGGCTATAGATGAGCAAGTACGACAAGAGTTCCCAGAACTTAAGAACGCAGCGTTAACCATAAACTTCACCTTCGTTTAGAAGGGGCCAAGTAAAAGGGGGGCTGGAAGGCCCCCCTTTCTCTTATATCGTCTCTGGTACAGCATTGAAGAAATCAATGTGTTTGTCTAGATGTTTATTGATCTTGACAAAGTGATCACATCCAAAGAACCCAGCCTTACCACCGCTGTATGCTTCTGCAGCAGGGTGCGGTGCAGTCAACAGATGGTGTGACGTCTCACATTCCTCAGGGAAGAGGGACATGATTGGCTCTTCGTGCTTGACATAGGCCTTAGTCATAAGCTCAGCAGCATCCTTACCCCACGCAACAAACACTACGTTGTTGTGGTTGGCAATGATACGTTTGATTACTTGTAACGTGAACCCATCCCATATCTTCTTATGAGAGTTAGGCTGCTTCTCACGCACAGTCAGTGACGTGTTGATGAGTAGCACACCTTGTCTAGCCCAGTGCTCAAGACCTGTATCAAAGTCCTTATCGACATCTACATAGTAGCTATCGTATAGTTCCTTGACTATGTTCCTGAGACTGGGAGACATCTTCCCATTGTTTGTAGCAAACGCTAGTCCAGTAGCAATCCCATTGTGATAGGGATCTTGTCCTAGTATGACCACACGCAAGTCATGGAACTGTGTGAGCTCGAAAGCACGGAACACATTATCCTGGGAGGGATAACATGTACCAGAGGTATACTCTTGCTTAAGAGCGTCACGCAGGACCATAAACTTTTGTGAGTCAAAGATAGGCTTAAGGACTGGCCACCAGTCCCCAAGCTTGTTCTTCAATGTATCGTTCATTTTAATATGCTCATTTCTAATGAATAGTAATCGGGATCAAATACTTCTTTATCTAAATTCGGCTTATCATATAATTCACTATCGGGTGGGAGCACAACGTCGAGCTTATCTTCAAGCTCATACCGAAGGCTATCCGACTGAAAGAGAATCTTACCAGTATGCCCATCGATGTCAAACCCATGGAACTCAAGTATCTTAAGTTTCCATAGATCGTCGATCTCTGAGTACCTGCCGTTTACATAGTGATCGTATGAATACTTGCACGACTTGGGCACATCAAATACAAACATCACATGGTATGGGTTTGGGTCATACCTGCGACGAAAGTTTCTGAATGCACAAAGTGCAGATTCAAACTTCAGAAACATAGCATCCCCAGAGTAACGGTACAGCAAACAAATGCAGTCCGTGTCATCCGGGGTACCTATGAAAGCATTGATGAATTGTGTTGACCACATGAATAGCTTACGGTTACCTCCCATAAAGGGAAGTGCAAATACACTAGTTGTATTCACATCCGAAAGCATCAAGTCGTAACAAACTATCTGGGCGTTAGAGTAGCCTGGACGTATAACATTCACTCTATGTGGATGCTTTAGTTTAGGGCGTACAGTATCACCTGTAGATATTTTGACATCACAGTCATCATACTTAAACGAGATGGAGACTATGTCACCATGTTCGTCTTTTTCTGTTTGACACTTAGATAGATCGCCTGACAATCGAACAGTCCTCCCACTAATAGGGGTCAGCTTGATTTTACCACAGGTCACCATCTTGTTGGGGTATTTGTTGTTTAACATCTAGCGGAGGGAGCATCAATCCAGTCTCACGTTGAATATCAGCTTGTGTCTTCAATAGATACACAAGTCTGAAGTTCTTATGAAACTCCATGAGTCCCTCCACCATACCAAACTTCTCGACATACTGCTTCAGTGCAAAGCCCTCGAAATCATTCTTTCGATTCTTAAGCCAGTTAGTAGATGTCTTGTCCCCAACACCAGGTATACCTTTGATGTTATCTGTGCTGTCCCCCATAAGCACCTGCTTCCAAAGAAACTTGTTAGCTTCTTCGGGAGTAGTGTGCCAGAACTCTCCTTTCTGATAATTGTAGTGCATGCCAATACATTGGCCAAGCACATCTTTATCAGGAGAACATACTATGGTAGATCGGTTGTCACTATACGAGTAGTAACTAACCAGATCATCAGCCTCCAATTGCTTCACAGACCAGAAACCGTACTTCTGTATGAGGTACTCTTTCATAGCGTGGAAGATCGGGGGCTTTGGTTTACCCTTTCTGTTCCCTTTGTAGTCGGGCTCTACACCATACCGAAAGCATCGGCCTGATGTAAAGTACCCGTCACACAAAGTGGTGTTGCATTCAGATAGGATGTGCTCAATACGTTTATCCAATCCGTAGATTGCTTCTTCGTATGTAGGCTTATCCATCTCGTAGTACAACAGAGAGTCTGCATCGATGAGACATATATTCCCATCGGGCGGGAGTCGTTCGACGCTACCCATTATAGCATACGAACTTTCTCTACACTGTTGGTCTGGTATTCTATTATCTCCCCCTTCATCTCCTCCCACTCATCATTAGTGAGAGAAGCGTAAGTAGAGGAGTGATACATGCTACCGTTGACACCTGCAAGGCTCGAATGAACGAAGTATTGCAGACAACGAATAGCACCATCACTAGAATTAGGAACAGCCCCAACGTGCATAGGATCGATAAACACATTGTGAATCTCTCCAGAATACCAAGCGATGTACTTGAGACCACCAACGTGCAGACCTGGGACACAGCTCTTCTCATCATCAGGGTTCACCATATCCCATGACGGGAGTCTGTGTGTACAACCAACTTTGATAAAGTGCTGTGGACTGTCATATCCGTTAGCTCCCTCACAGTAGAAAGCATCACCGCTTTGACCTTTGACAGATGGCTCGAAGAGTCTGTCCTCCACGTGCTCAGGGAGTCCTTCACTTTCGATCTCACCTGTGTCAACGTTAAAGGTCCGCTCATAACGAGGAACTTCTTCCCCAGTCTCAGCGTCATACTTTGTCAGTATCTCACGAGATACTTTGAAAGCATTGACCAGACCTTCTTTGGTGATTTTTACTTGGTACATGGTTGCTCGCTGTGTAGCGAGCTCTTCACTCAGTCCGTGCTCTTCCATAAACTCTTTGAGGAGCTGTGGATGCACGTACTTCATGTCAATGAATTCGAAGAAGCGCTTGGTGAAGAGTTCACCTCTGCCTACTTCCTGCTTCATGTGCAGTACAGGATTACGTAGCCATCTCACCCAGAGTTTGGCAAGCGGTGTGGTATCGATATCCGCATCGTAAGAGTCTAGTATCCTGTTGACCAGGGACTCAGGAAGCGGAGTATCGATGATGTCACCGTTGTCATACTCCATGAAATACCTACCAGCAGGATCTTTACTCATAAACAAATCACCTGCAACGTGTGCAATGTGACGTCTTGTAGTAAGATCCTCTGTAGTTAACAATGCAAACTCAGCGAGTATGTCATTGTATTCTTCCACCGTAGCAGCTATATCAGCTTTCTTTGAAAGCGTCAGCATCTGCTCATAAATATCCTTCTCGAATGAACGAGAGTACGGGGTGTTACCGTAGCTGCCGGATATCAATTCACCTATTACATTGATAGATATCATAGTGGTGGGTTGAAATTGTCTCTTTCTTTAAATTCAAGGTACGCACGAATCTCCTTCCAGAACTTGTCATCACTGACGTAAGGGAAGTTGATACGCTCGAAGAGTGGATATAGTGGCTCA
>TARA_R110002012_G_scaffold142411_8_pt1 | contig 17840 bp, 8 predicted proteins | sample TARA_R110002012 | Tara Oceans TARA_R110002012 (sample SAMEA4396515) | marine metagenome | biome: Westerlies Biome; feature: [DCM] deep chlorophyll maximum layer (ENVO:01000326); material: water (ENVO:00002006), including particulate matter (ENVO:01000060) such as... | depth 40 m
TATAAAGTGGTACCCCTTCTTGTCAAACGAATAGTAGCCAAAGCCCGAGTCGATGCCTGTATTCTCCACATTGGCTATAAACTGTGCTTTGCTGATGCTGTCCACATCGTGGTTGCCTATGACATGGTAGCGGGGGCCTTTGAATTGTGCATACACCGCCTCCAGGTTTTGCAGGTACTTCAAGGTGTCTTCCTCCCTCCTGTTGGTGTCTTCATCTTTGAAATCCCCAAGATGGACCACGAAATCGACCTTTTCCCTGTTCATCACCTCGGTAAACTCGGCCATCTTTTCCAGCGACTCCCGGTAGTACCGAATGCCGCCTGGCTCCCGGTCGGCATAATGAGAGTCGGTGACCACACCAAAGCGCACTTTGGGCTTTCGGGCCGCCATGGCGTTGCCAATAAGCCCCACGGCGGGAATGGTAACCAGGGACGATTTGAGGAATAGTCGGCGGGTGATCATAGGACTGACTGTCGGTGGTTAAATATGACGTCAAATTAACGGAAATTACCCGCTGCGCCAACAAGAATTCATTGCGAAACATTTCTCATCGTTTCCCACGAGGCACTTAACGGGTTCTCATTAAGCGCTTAATGGAATTCAGCTAAGCGCTTAACGAAAGCTCACTAAGGCCTTAACGGAAATCGGTAAAGCGCTTTACTGGAAACAAATAAGCGCATTACCAGAAGCCACTTAAGTAATAGTAAAGAACATAGAGTTTTATTGCCCAGCTATTGATTCTCTCATGTTCAACGTTGTGCCAACAAATAATGGCCAGGGACAAATGCCTGTCACTCCATCCTCAGCGAATCCACCGGATTGGCTTGTGTCCTTGGCAGAGCCTCGACAACCACCACCGCCAGGGCCAGCAATATCAGTCCCGCCCCCGGAAGTGCAAATAGCCACCACCCCAAACGCATAGCGTAGGCGTAGTTTTGCAACCATTCATTTACCAGCCAAAAGGTGATGGGCAGCGTGATCACAATGGCAATCCCCACCAGCGCAACAAAGCGGCTGGACAGCAACAGCAGCAGGTCAGCAACGGAAGCGCCCAGCACTTTTCGGATACCAATCTCCTTTGTCCGTTGGGCAATGGTGAGCGACACCAAGGCAAAGAGCCCCAGGCAGGAAATAACAATCGAGAGGCCGGAGAAAATCCCTAGCAATGTTGAGAGCCGGTCTTCGGAGGCATATTGTTGTTCGTAACGATTCTCCAGCAAGAAGTAGTCGAAAGGGTTGTTAGGAAACATCTCTTCCCATTTGCCTCCAATGAAGGTAAGTGCGGCTGTCAGTGTTTCGTTGTTGAGGTTGCTGGCAGGGAAATTGAGCTTGACGGCGTAAAAAGTGCTGTTGATATTGTCCAGCACAAACATGGTCGGCGGAATGGCCGCCTTTGGCGACTCCTGATGAAAGTCCTTCACTACGCCCACTATCTTGCAACGAACCCCTTTCGATGCCAGCTCGCTGCCTACTGCGTCCTTTGCGTTAGCGAAGCCATGCGCTTGCACTGCCTTTTCGTTGATCAGGATGCTTTCCAGTGCGTCACCAAAATCTCCTGCCCGCTGCTCTGTGGGAAGAAAGTCTCTTCCCTCCAGTATTTCCACCCCAAATACGTCGACAAAGCTATCGTCCACCACATCAAATGTCATTAGTACTGGCTCATCACTGCCGCTTTCGGGTTTCCAGAATCGCTGCTGCCAGGTGTTCTCGTTGCCGGGCAAAACCGCAGACGTAGACACCGCCCGAATGCCGGGATATTGCTGAAGCTCATTCCTGAACACCTCCAGGCGGGACAGATAGGTGGAGTCCACCAACGAAGGAGTAGTCAGCACGAGGGAATTCTCAATATCAATCCCGAGCTTCATGTTGTGCATGAACCGCAGCTGACCGTAAACCGCTGCCGTGCCCACAATGATAAAGAGACTGGCCGCAAACTGCACCACCATCAGGGCAGACCGCAGGCCTCCTCCGGCCACAGTGCTCATCTTCCCTTTCAACATCGAGGCGAGTTGCCTGTTTTGAAGTAAGCAGAACGGCACAAATGACGAAATGGATACGCTAACAAAAAAGAGTACCCAACAAACCATCAACATTACATTATCTTTCCAAAACAGGCCGAAAGGAACAGCTGCCACGGCCTGAAACCAGGTTGAACTAACCTGCACCATTGTAAAAGCAAGCCCAAGTGCGAGCACATTCACCACGAGCGCCTCTGCTACAAATTGCTGAATAAGCTGCCACTTGCCAGCACCGATCAGCCTCCTCACACCTACTTCCTTACCCCGGCTCAGGGCCGAGAACATCGACAGATTGATATGGTTGACCCAGGCGATCACCAGCACGAACAGCGCTATGGCTACAAGAAAGTAAACATCAGCAGCCGAGTTATTGGTTTTCATTTCTTCCATCAACTGTGAATGCAAATGAATATCAACGACCGGCTGCATGTGCCAGCGTGGGTGCGCTGGATCCGGCGCCATGCCATACTTACCAAGCCATTCTCCTTCAAATTCCAGCAACTGCTCCGAAAGATCTTCTGGATGACTACCTTCACGGATCCTCACATAAGAGTGAAAATATTCCGCATCCCAGTCTTTTAGGTCTGCCCTTCCTCTTTCCGTTTGTGCCAATGTGGGAAAAGAAAACAAAAAGTTGACAGCCATGTGGGTGTTAGCTGGCAGGTCTTTTAACACTCCCGCCACCGTGTACTCTACGTCATCCATGCTGGTATGCCACTTCAGTGTTTTGCCCATGGGGTCATCAGCACCAAAAAACTTCAAAGCCATAGGTTCGGAGATGATCACCTGAAAAGGCTGATCCAATGCTTCCTTGCTTCCTTTGAGCAGTGGAAAGTCAAAAAAATCGAAGAACGATGTTTCTGCAAAATAGGTATGCCTGGTGTTAAAGCTCCTGACTTCTTCCCCATTGTCGTACGACAGCACATTGGAAAAACTGGAACTTCCGCATAGCCGGGTGATGGCCTCCACCTGTGGAGTATTGAGTAATGAAGTGGCCAGCACAGCCGGAGAAGTGGCGGCTTCGTACTGCAAGGCGCCACTGGAAAAGTCTCTGGAGAAAATACGATAGGTTCGATCAATTCCTGCACCGTGGAACCGGTCGTAGCTGAGTTCGAAACGAACGTACTGCCCGATAAGAAGCGCAGCCGCCAACGCCATTCCCAAGCCAAAAATGGTAACGGCTGAGGCGCTCTTATGCCGGAGCAGGTTACGAAAGGCGAGTTTGAGGTAGTTGGTAAGCATATTGAAAACATTGACGTAACTCATTCGCATGAGCAGAGGTCGTACCAAATTGCAATTGATTGATTAGTAGCCATTTAAATGGGTGTTTCGACTGAAAACGTACCATATTGGCACAATTGCTTGTTTCAATATGGCACACTCAGCCAACTTCCCAGAGGTACCAGCTTTCAATATCTTCATAACTGAAGCAGTTTCAATTTTCATGACGTCGTAAAAGTGGCCGCTTAGGATAAAAAAAAGTCAGGAGCAAACACCGGCGATCCACCAACAAGCACCAACCAACCCGCCTTTTTCCACAGAGGTGTCATTTAAGTAGCTCAGTAATGAAAAACTACTAAATTAGCTTCTGCTACTGTTGCCGGACACAATCGGCCGGATAGCTGTTTTAGTTCAATACCAGAAAGAGCTGCGTTGCGGGCCTTTTCTTAAACATTTAAATCAGAGATGACACAATCCGTCAAGAGCCAGCGCCTTTATTCCCTTGATGCCCTCCGGGGTTTTGACATGTTTTGGATCATGGGCGCAGAAGGGATTTTCCACAGAATGGATGAAATTACGGGAGGGCCCTTCTGGCATGCGCTGTCCACTCAGTTTGACCACCCTGCCTGGCATGGTTTCGCTGCTTACGACCTTATTTTCCCACTTTTCCTTTTTATGGCGGGCGTGTCTACTCCCTTCTCTATTGGCAGGCAGTTGGAAAAAGGCTTAGACAAGCAGTCCCTCCTGCTCCGTGTGATCAAAAGAGGCTTGATACTCGTGCTGCTGGGCATCATTTACAACAATGGACTGAAAATACTCCCGCTGGAGGAAATACGTTTTGGCAGCGTACTGGGGCGCATTGGCCTTGCGTATATGTTCGCCAATATTATCTATTTGTACACCACACAACGAGGGCAAATCATCTGGTTCGCCTCTCTTTTACTGGGCTACTGGTTCCTGCTGCTGTTTGGGCATGCACCCGGCCACCTGGCGGGTGACCTGACCATGGAAGGCAATATGGTCTCTTACCTTGACACCCTGATCATGCCCGGCAAGCTCTACCTCGGCATCCACGATCCGGAGGGCCTTGTATCCACCATTCCAGCTATTGGCACAGCTCTCCTGGGCATTTACACGGGCAACTTGTTAAAAAGCACAACCATCGATGACCGAACAAAAGTGGCGATACGACTGGCTGCTACCGGTGCCGTACTACTGGTATTGGCCCAGCTCTGGAACCTGGTGTTCCCCATCAATAAAAACTTGTGGACCAGCTCGTTTGTGCTGCAGTGCGGCGGCATCAGCATGCTGCTAATGGCGACTTTCTACTACATTATCGATATCCTGGGCCATAAGAAGTGGGCGTTCTTCTTCAAAGTTATTGGCATGAACTCCATCCTGATCTATATGTCGGGACGATTCATTAACTGGTCTTACTCCACCAATGCCTTCTTTGGCTGGCTGGGGCAGTTGGTCGGCGACCCTTACAATGTGGTAGTAATGGTGTTTTGTTACCTGGCGGTGAAGTGGGCTTTCTTGTATTTCATGTATAAGAAGGATGTGTTTTTGAAGGTTTAAAGAGGCCAGTGTTGGCTATCGGTAGAAGGAGATCACAAAGACAACCTTTGTGGTATTTACTGAGCATAATTTCAAAGTCAAATTTGAAAAGCTAACTGATAGTGTCCTGAGTGGGAATTTATTATCTTTGATAAGCATTCTTTAAGGAACCAGACACGAATTGAGCTAAAGATGAAAACTATTGCACTCAACCTCAGCGACGATATAGCTGCCCAGCTGGAAAAGCTCCCGAAGGAAAAGCTGGAGGAATTGGAACAAGTAATTTCAAATTGGCTGGAGCCAAGGAAACGACTGCTAAAAACCCTTGGAGAAATGCAAAAGAACGCACAAAACAATGATCCAACGCCGGAAAAATTAGAAAAAATTCTTGAGGATAAAAGAGCCTTATTGGAAGTAATGAGCGACATGAGTGCGTACGCCGAAAGAAAAGGTCTTACTCCTGAAATTCTTGAGGAAATCTTAAAGGAAAAGTAATTGAGGGTTATCGTTGACTGCAATGTACTTGTAAGCGCAGCCCTTTCACACCGGTCAGTTCCGGGAATAGTTACAAGGTTCGCAACAGAAAATTGCCAAGTTTTGTATTCTTCAGCAACCTTTTCAGAACTTCATTCCACTCTCTCACGACCAAAATTTGACAAGTATATTCAGGAGCATGATAAACTAGTATTTCTGCTGAAGCTCGCCGAAAAAGCTTCATTTATTGAACCAAAGGAAAGCATAAAAGCTTGTCGGGATCCAAATGATGATATGTACCTCGAACTGGCGGTAGCAGGCGAAGCTGGCTGCATCATCACCGGAGACAGAGCACTGCTCGACCTTCATCCTTTTCGGGGAATACCTATCATTTCACCTGCTGCATTCGTTGAGCAGTTCATGTCATAAGTTTGGATTTACTCCGCCCTCAGCGCCTCCACCGGATTAGTCCGGGCGGTTTTCCAGGTTTGGAGTACCATGATCGCAGACGAAATTACAATGAGTAAAACACCTGGAGCCAGCATCACCCAGGCGTCCAATGTGGTGGCGTAAGCATAGCCTGCCAGCCAATCTGTGCCGTAGTAGTAAACAACCAGCATCGACAGACCTGTGGCACCGCCTATCCATGCTGCGTATCCAACATTTACATGGCGAATCACTTGCTCAATTGTCGCTCCCAGCACTTTTCGGATGGCAATCTCTTTGAAACGCTTTCGCACAAAGAAACCTGTTAGTGAGGCCAATCCTATGCAGGAGATAAAAACGGCAACAAAAGACAGCGCTTTCAATACCACCGCCAACTCGCTCGCCTCGTGGTGTTTCTGCAAGTAAATATCGGAAAGAGCCAGGAGCTCAAACGGACGGCCATCATACAACCGATCCCATTCGGCCTTAACTTTGGTCTGCGCCGTTGTTTTGGCACGCTCATCGATGCGCATGGTCAGGTACCCCGAGGATGGGTCTTCCAAAGACATCAACAAAGGCCCGATTGGCGATGCCAGGCTGTTAAAATGAAAATCGAACACAACTCCCAAAAAGGCTTCCCTGGATTCCGGTTCGGGATAAAGATCCTGTCTATTGATCAGGGCTTCATTCACAATGAAACCTGTGTCGGGCAAAAAGATCGGTTCTCTTTCAAATGACACGTTAAGCGTATTGAGAAAGTTCTTGTCAATCGAAATATAGGCGACAAACTCAAGCTCTTTTTGCTCCCCTGCAGGTTGCAGAATTCCACCGGTTCCGACGAATGGAAGTCCGCTGGAAATAGTAGCACTTTGCACCTCTGGGATAGTAAGAAGTCGATCTCGCAGCAGGCGTAAATCCGTTTCAGCAGATGGACTGGGGATATACCACAAGTCATCAATAGCAAAACCCAGTGGCTTGGCCATAATGTAATCTGTCTGCTTGTCCACCAGCAGGGTGCCTCCGATGAGAGTGCAAGCGATGAGGAACTGCAGCCCAACCATCGACTTCAGCAACCATTTTCGCTCACCCATTTTGAACTTGCCTGCTATAACGTCCCTCGGCATCACTTTACTAAAGAGTGCACCTTGAATCCCTGCCAGCAAAGTCATTACACTCACCATGAGTATCACGAGAAATACAGCGCTCATACTAAATGCAGCACCATCGATATTCAGGTAGGACAAAACCTCTCCACTGGCAAACTGTATAAAAGAGACGCTTAACATAGCCGCCAGAAGGACTACCACCGCCGACTCGGCCAAAAACTGTAGCAGCATTTGGGCAGGAGTAATACCAAGTACCTTTTTCACGCCCATTTCTCTGCCACGAAAAAGGGTTTTGACCTGAGTAAGATTGATGATATTGAAAATGGAAATAAAAAGAATGATCGTTGAGATCATGCCCATCATATTGATCATTTCCTGGTTAGCACTTCGTAAAAGTGGCCCATTATCCATCTCCACCAAGTACATATCTTCTACACTAACAAGCGTATAACGAATCACGTCAATAAACTTGTCCATGTTCACTGATTCTTCATCTACTTTTTGTTTCAGGGCTACTATATCAGCGTCAGGTCTGACATTCACATACACCAGGCCTTGCGAATAGTCCATCTTTTTGCTGGGAAGTGGAATGGCCAATACGTTGACCGTCAAGTGAGAGTTGGTAGGAAAATCCTTGAAAGTGCCGACCACTGTGTACTTACCTTCTTTCAGGTCGATTGTTTCTCCGACAGGGTTTGCCCTGCCAAATAGTTTTATTGCTGTGGAATGATTGAGAAGTACAGTGCCCGCCTCAAAGGTGTTTTTTATATCAAAATAACTTGAGTCAAACAGCAAGACAGCTTCTGCCTCAGTGTAGGCCCATAGCTTTTCGGTGAACATTTTACCTTTGACAGTTATTTCTTGCTCCCCTCCCTCCTGATAAACAGGCACACTAAAATTGACCTCTGGGAAATGGTTCTCCATGTACTGTGCATTTGAGATGGGAAGGACTGGAAACCTAATCGGTGAATCAATGGCGTCATTGTTCTTGAGGCGATAAGTATGCTTCGGATCAGCAAAATGACGATCTGCGCTGTACTCATGCCAGATAAAACTGAACGTAAAAAAACAAGCTGTAAATGCGAGCGCTAGTCCCGATATGCTAGCTAGCATATAGCCCTTTTCCTTTTTCAGGTGGCGGAAGGCAAGGAGAATGTGGTTCTTTAGCATAATCAGATATTTATTCTGTTCGTAAAGCTTCTATGGGATTCGACTTTGCGGTATTCCAGGTCTTGATAGTGATGATCAAGAATGACAACGCCAGCACAAGAAAGCCTGGCAATGCCTGGAGCCAAAGGTCAAACTGTGTATGGTAAGCAAACCCGTCGAGCCAGTCGTTGCCAAATTTGTTGACGATTGGAATGGCTGCCAAGGCACTGCCTGAGATGATCAATACAAACCCAAGATTAACACTTTTGGCAATCTGGTAGACCGTGGCTCCAAGCACTTTTCGAATCGCTACTTCTTTTATTTTCTTTTTGATCGAGAAGGCTGATAAAGCGCTTAGACCTACGCAGGAAATAAAAACGGATATGAATGTGAGTGCATTTACTACACTAAGGAACTCCATAACCGACGTATGCGACGCAACGAACTGGTCTTTCAGATTGAATAGTTCAAAAGGTATGTCAGTATAAAGCTGCTTCCATTTGGCCGCTAAATACTGCTTTGCTTCCTTTTCTTTCCCTTCCGCTACCCGAACGGTAAGAAAGCCCTTCTCTTGGTCTTTAATTCTGAACCTCAGTGGTTGTATTGGTTGTCTGAGGTTAGACTTGTGAAAGTCACTCACCACTCCCTCTAAAGTCCCCTCTATTTTGAAACGGCCATTCAACTCTTTTTCAAGCCAAACCCCTTGTTCATTAAGCAGGTAACCCGTAGCTGTGAGCGAAGTGGGTTCTTCTTTGAAATGAATTCGATAGGTATCAAAATAGTCCCGATCCACTTTACACTCAAAAAATTGCTCTCGGTGCTTATCAAGGTCGTAAACGGTCAGATAATAACCAGCATTTTGGCCTGGTATCGCACTTGAAACCGTGGATGAAATAACTCCTGGAATACTTTTGACTTCGTTTTTTAAGAGCTGAAGATTGAGCGAATCCCGGTCACTATGAACGTACCACAGCCCATCCGCATCAAAACCCAATGGTTTATTGGCAATGTAGCTCACTTGACTTCTTACCAGCAGCGCACCCCCCACAAGGCCTGTAGTGATCAAAAACTGAGCGCCAATCATGGCTTTTGAAAGATGCTTCTTAGCGCCAATCTTATAATTACCAGAAATAATCTTTCTGGGCATGATGCCAGTAAATAAATAGATTTGAGGCAGGGTCAAAAGGCCAGCAACACCAAGAGCTACGCCAGCGACGACGGCCAGCGATAGGGACTGATTGACTGATACTATTTTGAGGTACATATAAACCTCGCTGGCAAAGACCTGAGCCATTGACATCGCCAATAAAAACGATACAGAAACAATCAAAAAAGACTCAACAAAAAACTGATAAACAAGCTGTGTCTTCTTAATGCCCAGCACCTTTTTTACACCCACTTCTCTGCCACGAAACAATGCCTTTAGTTGTGTGTAATTGACAATATTAGTAATTGAAATCAGTAAAATAATGCCGGAAATAATGACTAATAGCTGCAAGGCATTTTTATTAATTGCTCTAAAAATAAAGCCCGTGGTTCCACTGAAATACTTCTCGTCGATGCTTTCGAGCGAATAGGCAAAAGGCCCGTATTGTTCCTCCAATTCACCAGAGAGTTCAGCCAGTTTAGGGTCAACCTGTCCCAGCGTTGCACCCTCCTGAAGCTTCACATAAACGAAACCGCTGCCACTAGATTGAGATGAAAGTGATATTGCAGCAGCATTTATTTGTATGTGTGAATTTGAAGGGAAGTCGTCGAATGTGCCGGCCACTACAAAATCGCCACGGCTGGTATTTACAATTTGGCCGACAGGGTCTGCCTCGCCAAAAATGGCTTTTGAAATGTTGTTGCTAAGTAGAATAGACCCTTTTTGAAAAGGCAATTGAACCGAGAACAAATTGGCTTTGAATAGCTCCGTAAATTCAGGACTGGTAAAAATACATTTATCAACTTTGAAGGTTTCTCCTCCAAAAGATATATTAAAAGGACCTCTGACAGGATCAATAGGGATCACTTGCTCCAATTCAGGTATCTTTTCTCCAAGCTCAAAAGCAGCATCAAAGGATACATCAGGATTAAGCACCCTGTCTTCCGTGAGAGTAAAATGAGAGTTCATTCGGTAGAGCCTATCCCTTTGTGCAAAATGCTGGTCAGGAAATAGCTCATGAAGGAGAAAGACCACTGCGAAAAACGAAACCGTAAAAGCGATAGCAAGCCCCATAATGCTTACCAGAGCGTAGCCCTTTTCCTTTTTCAAATGACGGAAAGCGAGGAGTACATGGTTTTTTAGCATAGGTGGTTGGTTTAGTGATTGAACAACTTATTCATTCCTCAAAGAGTCGACTGGATTGGCTGAAGCTGCTTTGACAGACTGGTATCCTACGGAAAGCAAGGTTACAATTAGCATGAAAAGCGATGTGGAGAGGTAAGTGCTCCAGCTGATTTCGGTTCGGAAGGCATAGTCGGATAGGTATTCGTTGACTAAATACCAGGCTATCGGGATACCAGCGAATAAGCTAAAGCTAAAGAGGGCTACAAAATCATTGCCCAACATAACAACAAGGCCCCAAACCGAAGCGCCCATTACTTTTCGGATGCCCAATTCCCTGGTTCTTCTTTCAGCGGTGAAAGAGGCTAAACCAACGAGCCCCAAACATGAAATCAGGATGGCAATGACTGTAAAACTCAGTGAGAGCTTTCCCACCACTGCCTCTGTTCGGTATTCTCTGTCGAAAACTTCATCGAGAAAAGTGTATTCAAAAGGGTAATCGGGGTTGTGCTGCTCAAAGACGTTCTGAACCTGGGCAATGGTTTCTGCCACTGACCCCTGCCCGCCTAGCTTGATGAAGTAGTGTGACCCGATATTTTCAGAATACATGAATATCATGGGCTCTATGCCAAACCTCAAATTGTTGTTGTGAAAATCATCTGTAACGCCGACCACTTTCCCTTTTCCATTCCACATTTCAAGGTCTGCTCCTATCGCATGTTCAAGATCCAATCCCATGACCTCGGCAGCTTTCTTGTTAATGATGTAATTGGACGCATCCTGATCACCAATGAAATTTCGCCCCCCCTGCATTCTGATGTTCATTGTCGGAATGAACTCTGCATCGCAGCGGTATATTTTGAAAGTGATGGAGGAGTTGTCGGGTTTGCCAGCCCATACCGGATCGGTGGTCGTAATGGGAACAGTAAATATGTTGTTGCCTCCGAAGGCAATGCTTTTCACCGCAGCTAGCTGATTCAAATCATTTTTAATGGCTGAGTAGTTTTTATCGGTACCTTCATTGCGGTCCACCACAATGATATTCTCTTTGTCAAACCCAAGGTTTCTTTCACCGATGAAAACAATTTGCTTGTACACCGTAATACTCCCTATGATCAGTATGAGTGACGTGGTAAATTGAACTACCACCAGTGTTTTGCGCAGCGTATTTCCGGTGAGGCCGGCTTGTGTATTTCCCTTTAAAACTTTAGCCGGATGGAATGCTGCCAAAATAAATGCCGGGTAGCTTCCGGCTAGCAGCCCGCAGACCAATGCCACTCCCAGAATCCCAAAAGTGAGTACCGGATTGGCGAAGTCTAATTCAATAGACTTGGCAGTGATGTCGTTAAAAAATGGCAGGAGCATCTGCACAATCCCCATAGCGAAAAGCATCGCAATGAAAGACAGCAGCACCGACTCGGTCATAAACTGAATAACGAGGTCAGATTTTCGGGCCCCTATCGATTTCCTAACACCCACTTCACGGCTTCTATTAGCAGAGCGGGCCGTTGAAAGGTTCATGAAATTAATACACGCCATGACAAGGATCAAGATGGCCACAGCACCAAAAAGGAACACCTGCTGTATTCTTCCGCCGACGTTCTTCCCATTTTCAAACTCCGAATAGAGCCTCGACTTCAGATAGGGAAATAATAGTGGGGTCGTTGAGCAATCAGCACAGTTGCTTTTAATCAGGCCAGCCAGTTTTCGGTTGGCGGCATCCCTGGAGTCAGCCGATTTCAACATTACCGCTGTCTTGCTCCCACCACTTTTCCAATGTTGTGTCCACGGATTCTCCCTGACGAAAAGCTCAAAGGGAACAACAAAGTCAAATTGAAGGGTGGAGTTTTGAGGTATGTTTTCAAAAACGCTGGTGACCATTAATTCGCTGGATTCTCCCAGGCGCAGCGTTTTACCAATGGGGTCTTCCTTTTCAAACAGCTTTTTGGCAAGGTTTTCAGAGATAGCGATTGATTGAATGTCGGCGAGCGGCTGGCTAGCATTACCCCTTACTATTGGGAAACTGAACACCTCAAATAGCGCAGGGTCGGCGTAAATTCCACTTTCATTGAAGGCATTGGACTCATGCTTTACCAACAGCTCTGTTTCCATACTGTACTGAGTAGCTAATTCCACTTCAGGAATTTGGCTTTCTATTACGGCTTTCAATTTTGCCGGAGTAGCACCATAGGTTTCAATACTGCCATCAGGATATTCGCTATTGACCAGCATCTGGAATATGCGGTCACCATTTGCATGAAACCGGTCGAACGACAATTCATCTGTCACCCAAAGAAGGATAAAAACATTGGCAGCAAGGCCAACTGTCAGTCCGAGGATATTGATAAATGCATAACCCTTGTGACGGAGCAAATTGCGCCAGGCGATCAAAAAGTAGTTTTGTAGCATAATCAGCTTCGTTTCTGGTATCTTAAACTATTCAGTTCTTAACGCATCCACGGGATTTTCCCGGGCCGTCGTCAACGTTCTCACATACATTGTCAGCCAGGTGATGGCCAGTAGCACGACTACAGGCGTGAACAGCAGCGTCCAGTCCAGCTCAATCCGATAGGCAAAGCCGTCAAGCCATTCCTGTATCCTCCAAAAGCTCACAGGCAAGCCAATCGCAATGGCAATGAGCACAATGCGAAAATAGGTTTTGGACAGCAGCAAGATCAGGTTGGCTACCGACGCCCCGAGCACTTTTCTGATACCTATTTCCTTGCGGCGGCGGGTGGCCTGGTAAGAGATAAGGCCAAACAGGCCGGTGACAGACAGCAACACGGTGATCACAGACATGGCAGTCATCACTGCACCAAATTGCTCATCTCGGGCATACTGGCGGTCATAAAATTCATCGAGGAAGAAGAAACTGAACGGTTTTTCTGGGAACGTTGTCTCCCATTCGCTTTGGATAGCGGCCACGCTTTCTCTTATAGTCTCCTGCCCAAGCGCAAAGGTCAGGTACTTGTACGGGCCAGGGTTTAACCACATCACTTCCGGCTGCACCACTGCCCTTTGCGACTGGGTGTGATAGTCCTTTACGACACCAATAATAGTACGATTACCCCAGCAGTTGCACATTTTGCCAATGGCTTCTTCAGGACTAGCGAGTCCTAAGCCCCTTACAGCGGATTCGTTTACAATGGCTGATTCCTTCTGATCGCTTGATAGCTCCTTAGAAAAGTTGCGCCCTGCGAGCAACTCCAAATCGAAGGCGTTGAGGTAGTCCTCATCCACACGCAGCATCTTGGAATAAATCGGGTCACTTTCATCTTCACCCAACAATTTCAGCACCGACACTTGCCATGTATTTTCATAGCCAGGAACCGCCGACGACAAACTGGCATTTTTGATAAAAGACTGCCTTTCCATGTCATCTTTAAGGGTTTCTATCTCCTTCACGAAAAGGGAATCTCTTCCTCCCGGACCAGGATACTCAAGGATATCCACCACCAGTCGCCGATCCTTTGAGAACCCCAGCGGTTGGTTCAGCATAAAATCGAGCTGATAGTGAACTGCAAGCATGCTGGAAAGAGCGACTAATGAAATAGTAAACTGGGTTACTAGCAACAGGTGACGAATCGCTGCTCCTTTTGGCGTCTTTGCGGGCTGACCTTTTAGCACAGCGGAAGGCTGCACGGTTGCCAATAACCACGATGGATACCAACCAGAAATCAGCGACCCCACCAACCAAACGACAACTACCAGTGACAAGAAATCAAACTGAGAGAAATAATGGAACAAATTGTTATCAACTACTGAGAAGCCGGACAGCCAGGCAAGGCCAAGTTGGGTAAGGGTAAATGCCAACACCAGTGATACCAGGTGCAGGGCCATCGATTCGACCACGAACTGCCGGAAAAGCTGGCCTCTGGTTGAGCCCAGTATCTTCCGCATGCCGGCTTCACGGGAGCGATCCATAAGTCTGGCGGTAGTAAGATTGATGCAGTTTACCCAGGCCAGAATAAGGATAAACAAACTGCTAAAGCCGAGGATATATAACGATGATGCATTGCCTTTAGGACCAGTCTCTCCGGAAAGCGATTCACCCAAATAAATGGAAAGCAAAGGCTGCAAGTGCAACTCTAAGCGCTGTCCGTTGTTGTCATTCCTTTCTTTCCAATGGCCGGTGATGTACTTAGCAAGGAAGTCCGGCAGTTTGGCCTCCACATCCGTCTGTTGTATCCCTTCCTTCAAAAGCACAAAATTGGTAAAGCCCTCCCATCCCCACTGACTGTCATCCCTTGGAGTGATTGTTTCCCAGGAAAACAGCATGGTGAACTGTAAATGTGAATTAGACGGCACATCTTTGAAAACACCTGTTACTTCATAGCTTTCCGGCCCATTGTAGTTCGTGCGCTGAATAGTTTTTCCCACCGCTCTTTCGTTGCCAAAATACTTAATAGCCAGTGACTCGCTTATGACCACCGATTTAAGTTTTGTTAGTGCTGTTTTTGGGTTTCCCTCCAGTAGCTCAAAAGAAAAAATGGAAAAGAAGCTGGAATCGACATGGTACACATTGGTTTCACTGTACTTTTCCTCCTCAACGTTGATCACCACAGGTGCCTCCAGGGAGTATTCCCACATTCTGGTGTAATTTTCAACTTCTGGCAGATCGGCATGCAGTCTTGGGCCGGTGGGGATGAAAGTGAGCGCCTTTTTATACATCAAGTCTTCCCCCTGGTAGCGGTCGAGCGTTACTCTGTAAGTATCGTCACCCTTTTCGTGGAAGTGGTCGAAGCTTCTTTCTCCTTCTATATAAAGCCAGGTAAGTAAAAAAGTAGCCACGCCAACGGCCAGCCCCAGCACCGTAATGCCGGAGTACAGCTTGTGCCGGAGGAGATGGCGGTAAGTAACAAGTAAGTAGTTGCTGAACATTGAACCAGGGTTAGGTTAACTTTTCATTCACTTCGAAGCGAGTCTACAGGATTCATCAAAGAAGCTTTCAAAGACTGGAAAGACACCGACAGCAAGGCCACAATCATCACCATTACTCCCGGCAGCACAAACATCCACCACCCAGGGGTAATTCGGTAAGCAAACCCATCCAGCCACTGCTGAATAAAGTAATAACTTACCGGACAGGCCACTAGAAATGCAATACCTACCAGCACCACATAGCTGCGGGAGAGCATCGTCAGTATAGAAGATACGGTAGCTCCCAGCACCTTTCTGATCCCGATCTCCTTGGACTTCCGCCCAACGGTATAGCTGGCCAGCCCAAATAACCCGAAGCAGGCGATAAAAAGGGCAACTAAGGACGCTATGAAGATACCCCGCTGCTGGTGTTCATCTGCCAGGTAGTTCTTTCTGTATTCATCGTCGGTAAAAAAGTATTCCATCGGAAAGCTGCCCATCGTCGCTTCCCATGCACTCTTTACCCCAGTCAACACGTCACCGGTCATTTTGCCGGCAGGTCTGATGGAGATATATTCCTTATGCCAGATACTTTTTGGATACAGGAAAATAGCCGGCTCGATGGCATAATGCATCGACCTTAGGTTAAAGTCCTTTACAACTCCAGCCACCTGGTGCTCAGGCCCGCCTTTCCAATGCATGCGAAACGACTTCCCTACCGCTTCATTTACCTCCCAGCCCAAATATCTGGCAGCTGCTTCGTTGATAAGCATTTTGGTCATTTTCAAAGAATCGGAAAAGGCGTCGAATGAAACGCCGTCGAGCAACTCAATCCTGTAAGTCTTCAGGTAATTTTCGTCGGCGTAGGTGGTGAGGATACTTTGCTCCTCGTCGGCTCCAGGCACAAAAACACCGAACAGGTTCTTGATGTACCTGCCCATCGAGGCCTGGTGCAAAGAAACACTCTCTATATCGGCGTTTTTCCGCAGCTGTTCGGCAAAAGCAGGCGCTTTGCTTCCCAGGGTTTCGGCATTGGCCATGTCGATGGCAATAGTAAGCACACCCTCCTGATTGAAGCCCCGATCGGCTTGCTCCATGTAGTTGAGCTGGGAAGTCATGACCATTAAGCCGGTGAGCAGCACCAGCGAGATGGTCATCTGGAAAACCACAAGCACATTTCGAAAACCGCTGTTTTCGCCGGGCCCTTTGAACTGCCCTCTTTGCAAGGTGCCAGCCTTCGACGACAGGTAAAAGGCGGGATAAGATCCGTTCACCAACGACAGAAATACTCCAAAAACGGCCACAATGCCCAAAGCCGCCAGCCAGCCGCCCGGCAGCTGCGTAGAAAGGGGCTCTCCCATTGTGTCACCAAACCAATCTTTCGCCAGCTGAGAAAGCGCCAACCCAAGCGCCAATCCGCTCAGGGTAGTAACAATAGCCTCGGTGATAAACTGCATCCTCAGCTGCGACCTGGACGCTCCGTTCACCCGCCTGATACCTATTTCCTTCATCCGCTGCACAAAAATGCTGGTAGTGAGGTTGAAATAGTTGATAATGGCTATGGCAAGGATGAAAATGCCCACCCCCACAAATGTCATTACCCGCTGGTAGGAAATGGCGGTGAGGGTGTCGCCAGCATATTCCTCGAATTTGTAACCCGATGCGTTGACATACAGGTCGGTGAGGGGTTGGAGATAAAATTGTTTCCGCTCGTCCGCAAAATCTTCAGGAACATGGGTGCGGAAAATAGTTGTCAGTTTTTCTGCGTTGGGCACCTCGCTCTCCGCCCTGGTTCTCACGAACACCGTGCAGCCCGTATCGTGCCAGCCGCTCTCTGCGTCTTTGTAAAAGAGCTCATTGATATTCGAAAATGGCACGATGGCCTCAGCATCAAATACTGTATTGACAGAAGCATTGTCCATCACTCCGGTGACAACAAACTCCCGGTCGACATTCAATTTTACCATTTCCCCCACAGGGTTCGCCTCTCCAAAAAGCTTCTTCGCCAATGCTTCGCTGATCACCACGCTGTTCTTTAGCGTCAGTGTTTGTTCTTTCTCTCCACTCACCAGCGGAATATCAAACGCAGAGAAGAAGTTGACGTCACTGAAAAAGACCTTCTCTTTGAACCTCTTCTCCTCTCCTCCAATCCAGTAGTTGCCGCTTGTTATGCGAAGAATGTCCCAACCAGTCTCCCCGCCGTCTCTTAGCTGCTTAGCCAGACCAAACGACAGATAGGCTTCGTGCCAGGCTGGGTCGTCAGCCGTTTCTACCACCCGGTAAATTCTGTCCTTTTCCTTATGAAAATTATCATAATGCAGCACCTGCCAGCTGTACAAACCAATCAGCAGAAAGGAAGCAATGCCTATAGCCAGACCGGAGACATTGATCAATGAAAATATCCGGTTGCGGACAAGGTTGCGAATGGCTATGACGAGGTAGTTTCGGAACATATGGTTATTCGTTATGAGTTATTGGTTATTGGTTGCCGACCATTAGCTAAGAGTTGAAACACAACAGCTAGTTTGCGAGCTCATTCACTTCTTAATGCCTCCACAGGATTAATTCTCACAGTTTTCAGGGTATGGTAGAGTAAAGTAATCATTGATATCCCGAACAAAATGCCGACCGGCAGCACAAATTCCAGCCAGCCAAGCTCCATCCTGAAGGCATAACTGTTCAGCCACTCGTCCATCAGCAGGTAGCAAAGCGGCAGAGCAAATGCAGCGCTGATCAGCAGCAAACCCAGGAACCGGCGGG
>TARA_R110002012_G_scaffold10866_2_pt1 | contig 17830 bp, 7 predicted proteins | sample TARA_R110002012 | Tara Oceans TARA_R110002012 (sample SAMEA4396515) | marine metagenome | biome: Westerlies Biome; feature: [DCM] deep chlorophyll maximum layer (ENVO:01000326); material: water (ENVO:00002006), including particulate matter (ENVO:01000060) such as... | depth 40 m
TCTTGTATATAAAATTCAAATTTACTATTATGAATACCACTACCTGCATTTCTTGTTAAAGTTCCTAAACTAGCATTTTGGAATACTTTAACATAAATAGTGTCATGTATAGTTATGTTATTTGAAGTACTGTCATTAAAAGCTACTTGCACAGGAAAAATAGCAGTACCTCCTGCTATTTGGGCAGGAGTAAAACTACCACTAATATTTTGACCTAAAGTTATTGTTCCTGTAGTTGGATTAATCTTTACATGTGGGGTACTGTTACTACTTGTTCTAAAATTAGTAGCTGTTAATCCTGAAGAACCTCCTGTTTGATTTAAATATAAACCGCCTAAATCAGCTTGATCACCATTCCCTGTGTCACTAGTTTCTCCAGTTAAATCATGGATAGGATCATTAGTAACACCACATTCTTCTATAAAAAATAAAGCTTTATTACCACTACCTGGATTATGGGAAGAGTGATTATTAGCTGTTAATATTCCTAAACTTGCATTTTGAAATACTTGAATGTAGATATGATCAGTTATTGCATTTGATGATGGAGTATTATCAGTAAAAGTTATAGATGCCGAAATGATAGCTGTACCTGCTGCTATTTGGGCAGGAGTAAAACTACCACTAACATTTTCACCTAAGGTTAATAATCCACTTGATTCATTTATATCTGTTTGTGTTCCTGTAGAAATTGAAAAACCAGCTAAACTTATTCCAGATGGATACTGAGCAGCAATTATAGCATCAGAACCATTTCCTGTACCACTAGTTTCTCCTATTATTGTATGTATTTGGTTATTATTTCTACCATCTTCTTCAATAAAAAATAGTGGTTTTAATCCTACATTACCATTATGATCTGATACAGCATTAGTAGATAATGTTCCTACAGTATTTCCTGCTATATTAATAGTTCCTGATACTGAAGAAGTTCTAAAATTATGGATATCACTAATAGACGCTGTGAAATGATATGCCCCTATGGGTAAATTTTGGCTTGCTTTTATATTTAATTTATTAGCGGTATTTTCAACAATTAAACCATTAGTTGTATTTGAAGAAGTTAAGGCTATATTAGTAGGAATTGTATCTCCTTCAGGATCATTTAAATCATATTGTTTTAAAACTTCATTAGTTACAGCTGCATAATCAAAATATTTATCAGTAAAAGATGTTTCATTATAAATTTCAGGAGATAGATTTAATCCGGTATTAAGTCCTATAGAACTTTGACCAAAATTTCCATATTGGTCTTGATAATTAATATTAATTCCAACTGCCCCCTCCGATAATCTTGTTACATGATCAAAATTGGATTCACTTATATTTTGTTTTATTGATATTATACCTCCTTCAGCTCCTATACTTCCACTACTTATAGAAAACATATCTTGTAATCCTGGGTATGCCTCATTGTAAAAAGCTGTAATTATTGAAGCTGTAAACGATTGTACTGTTGGAACTCCAAGTGTACCTTCAATATCTCCTCCACTATAATCTACAGAACATGAAACTTCTGTAGTTGAAGTAGATATTCCTGAACCAGTAGTTGTTATTTTTGCTCCAGCTATAGCTGATTCTATTATAAAATATGGTCCATTAGTTATATTAAAGACACCTGTGTTTTTGGCCCCAATAACAAGTGATCTTGATATAGCTGAAGATCTAAAACCATGAATGTCTTTTATACTTGCAGTAAAATTATAAGTTGTTGATTGACTTAAATGGCTTCTAGCATGAAGAATAATAGTAGTATTATCAAAAATACTTGAGGATAATTGTGTTAAAGTATTAGATTGTGGACCTGTAAGAGTAAATGAATCCATATTAATAGAATCACCTTCAGGGTCAGTAAAATTAAAAACATGTAAAGCTTTATCTTTTTGTACTTGATTAAAAGCTTGTGTGTCACTACCAGCTACAGCTATATTTGGACTATTATTTTTAGCTATATTTAAAGTAAAATCGTTAAATACTTGAGAAGATGGAAAACTATCTTTAGAAGCTGAAACTTCTACTTTTATAGTAGTTCCTGCATCAAATGTATAAACTGATTCACTTATATTACTTACTGGTAAAAAACTTAAAATAGATGATGTTAATAAGTTAGGGGTTACAGTACCACTATTTATTCCATCTATTGTTATTCCTTTTACTAAATTAGGGGGAATTGTGTTAATTTCCCAATTGACATCTACACCATTAGAATTTGCAGTTGTAAGAGTAGAGGCTGCATTACTATTACCATGACTATTTGCTACTACAAAATTTGGAGTTGTGGCGGATTCTATAATATAATTATTAGAAGCATGAGTTAATGTTATTGTAGGTAAAGTATCATCTGTTACTTCAATTGCCATAATAGCAGCACTAGATGATTGATTTTCATTATATATGTCAGTAACAGAAGCTGAATAATAATAATATTTTGCTATGTCAGCATTTAAAAATGTTCCTGTTTTTTTAGTTATACGACCTGCTGGATCTACTTGAAAAGGATCTTTAGTAGGTTTGAAAAAATTACTTACTCCTATATCATGTAAACTACCTGTTATGTTATTATTTGGTAGCATATAATTTGCACCCTCATTTTCTTTAGTTGCAGATATTAAATTAAAACTGTTTATAAGAAAAAAAGCATCTCCACTTGCTAAAGTTTCAGTATCATTAGTTATTGCTATAGGACTATTAATAACCTCAGTTCCATCAGCTGCAGTTTCATCAATTAAAAAACTTTGATCTATAATATCTGGTGGGGGGTTATCTGTAATGGGTAAATGATATTTCAAATAAACTACTGAACTAGTATCTAGACTAGGGTAATGTTGATCAGATGCAGTAATTGAAAATTGGAAAAATGAACTTGATTCAAAATCAAATGAAGCTGTTATTTGTTGAAAATATTTCCCATGGGCATAATTTAAAAAGTTTATATATTGGTTTCCCTGAGCATCTAATTGAGTTTCATAATCACCTTCAAAACTTATAGAATCACTATTAGCATCAGTATGTCTAATTTCAAAACCACTAAATCCATTACCGGCCGAAGTACCTTCAGATCTAGCTGATGCTGTGTAAACATAAATGGTTTTTGTATTACCATATTCATTGACTTCATTTGTAGGATTAGAAGTAGAAAGAACACTATTTCCAGAATTTTTTAATACTGGTTTTTCATTTGGAATTATACGAATGTAAATTTTTTCTGTGTCAGTTCCCCCTGCATCATCTGTTATTGTAACATCAAGAGGGTGAGTAAGAATAGAATTACTAAGATGAGTATTGAGTGATTTACTTACAATGATTCCACTTTTTAATCTAAGTTGGCCTCTAGTTGTACCTCCAAATTCATCATTCATTATTTCAAAAAAATGATTATCTTCTATTGTAAATGTAACTGGTTGGTCAATTGTATCAAATTCAGTATCAGTAAAAGCTACTGTACCTAAAATAGTAGCTCCTGTTTGCCATTCTTGAACAGAAAATGATTGGGATTCTGGGATTTCTGGTGGAGTATTAGTAAAGAAAACTGCTTCAATAAAATTAGTTAAATCCCCTACTTGGTAATTTGAAGAAGTATAAATTGTCCTATAAAGACCTGGAAGATCTGCATTAGAAACTGGTCTATTTCCATCAAAATATAATAATGGGTTTAAGTTAGAAGAAGTAACTACTGACCCTTCTATCGTATTATTTGATAGAATATTACCACTTGCGGTAATTTGATTTAAGTGTGCATTACTACCACTAACTATTATTTTCTTCCAGTCTGTCATTTATAATAAATATTTTAAAAATTAATCAGACTGTTTGTTATTTCAATTGATTTTGTAATTTAGCTGTAATTGAAAATATAGTTTGAAGATCTGATCCTTTAAAATCTGATCTAGCTATAAGACTAATTAAATATTGGATTTCACCAGAGTTTAGTTGGGTTCTTAATGTATTAATCCTATTTTGTTCTTCAATTTCTTTTTGTTTATTTAATTTTTGTTGTTCATTTTGTTGTTTTTTATTTTTTTTATCTAATAACCCCATAATTTTATTATTTATTTTATTTATGACCCTACGTACATCCATATATTATCATCTTCATCTATTAACATTTCTCCTTTTCCTAATTTTACATCTTTAGCAGCAGGAATAGCGTCTGATTGGCCTATACCAATACTACCTGTTGATCTTATAGTCATTAAATTCCCCGCTACATCACCTAAAGGAAGAGGATTTTGAGCAGGAAATCCTTGTCTTCCTACTTTATAATCTGCCTCTTGATTTGATAAAAATACATCTGTAATACCTGTACCTATTGCTAATCTATTAGCACTATTATCAAAAAATAGACCCATTCCTAATCCATCTGAACTTCCTGAATCAAATATAATACCAACATCTACATTATCAACTGCAGCACTACCTGAACCTATTAATATAAATCTATCTTCAATAACTAAATCTTGGGTATGTAAAGTAGTTGCTGCACCACTAATAAGTAAATCTCCATGAACTGTAAGATTTCCATCAAGTATTGCATTGTTAGCTGTTATATCACCACTTGCTGAAATATCACCACTTGCTGTTATACTACCATCAGGACCATCTAAACTTAAATTACCTGAAATATGAGCTGATCCTGTGAATGGGAAACTTACTTGACCATCTATATTAGATGCATCTATATAACTTGCTGTTGTTGCGGTATCTGCATTAAGTGCAAAACTAGATGTAATTGCATAACTTGCTGAACCATGTAATGAACCTGTAAATCCACCACTCGCAGATATTATACCTGAAGCTGTTACATTTCCAGTTAAACCACCTCCTATTACAAGTGAACCTGTAATAACAGCAGCATCGGGTGTATCAGCTACATGTAAAGAATCAGATCCTGAATATGGGAAGCCTACTTGACCATCTATATTTGTAGAAGATATATAACTAGCAGTTAATGCAGTATCTGCAAGACTTGCTGTTAATGCAGTATCTGCAAAACTTGCTGAATAGGCATGACTTGCAGTTCCAAATAAACTACCTGTAAAGCCTCCACTTGCAGATATTACACCTGAAGCTGTAATATTACCAGCTAATCCTCCTCCTACTAAAAGTGAACCTGTAATTATTGCCTGAGGTGCTCCTGTAGAAGTAAAAGGATCATCTGATCCTGAATATGGAAAACCTACTTGGCCATCTATGTTAGATGCATCTATATAACTTGCAGTTACAGCAAAACTTGAAGAAATTGCATCTTCAGCAACACTTGCTGTTCCTATAAGTTTATCATTTTCTCCTAATGTTATACTACCTGAGGTAAATATAGATCCTGTAAATTCGTGTTTATTTCCACTTCCTGAACCAAATGTTGTACTACCAGAAGTAACTAATACATTACCATCTGAAAAAGTAAACCCATCAAATGAAAGAGTACCATCTAAATTTATATTTCCATCTGTATGTAAATTACCTGTAAGATCAATATTAGAAGCACTAATATTTAAGGTTTCACCTGAAGCAACTGATATACTGTGAGTTGCTTGAGGACCCCCCTCTAATGATCCTGAAAATAATAAATCACCTGATTGTGTTATGTTATTTACGCTTAAATTTTCATCTAAACAAATTTCAACTGTTGAAGATGTTTGTTCATTAACAAGATAAAGATGGTAAACTAAATCACTTCTATAAGTAATAGATGCAGGAGAAGATCCAGCATCATTAGTTACACCTTCATCATATATATCATTAGCTGATAAACTTCCTTCTAAACTAGCAGAATGAAATGTATTATAAGCAGTATATTTAGAAACTAATCGATTGTTTGAATTATCCCATATTCCAGCAGAACTTGTAAATGGTGATGATCCTCCATCAAATGAATCTGGACTAAATATACTCTTAAGTGTAAGAGTTGCATTTACATCAGCAGTACCAAGTACTACACTAGCATTATTTTTAATTCTAACTTTATCACCTGCATTTACTGAGCCTGATTCATATCCTGCTCCTTTTATAAAAAGAAACTGATTAGTAGATATTGTGTCTGTTCCAGTATCTGGACGAGTAAATGTATTATTACTTCCTACATCATTAATTATTATTTGACCAATAAGAGATTCAACTTGTGAAGTTGCATTTTGTGTAATTGTTAAGCCTATATTAGTATTATCACTACATGTAGTAAAATTATCTATTACATTATTATTAACTGTATTACTCCCACCTGATGATCCTATGCTTCCTAAAGGAACTTTTACAATTTCATTATTATTAGTTTGGGCTAAAATGAAAGGTGGATTAGTTGTTTGGGGAACAACACTTGCTGTAATACCGCCTGATGTATTAATATTTAAGGATGATGCTGATATATCAAGTTTTAAATCGTTATCACCTAATCTTATAGTACTATTAGATACATCTGCTAATTTAGTAGTTGAAGATGAAATATGATAAGTATCAGCTATTATAGTACCTGAGGCTGTTATATTTCCAGCTAAACCACCTCCTATTACAAGTGAACCTGTAATAACAGCAGCGTCAGGAGTACCTGCTACATATAAAGAATCAGATCCTGAGTATGGAAAACCTACTTGACCATCTATATTTGTAGAAGATATATAACTAGCAGTTGAAGCTTGACTTGATGATACAGCAAAACTAGAAGAAATTGATCCTGCTCCTTCATAAATAACTCCATTAGAATCTATTACTAACGGTTTAAGATTTATAGAAGATGTAGTATCTAAATTAGGAAATTTTAATTTTCCACTACCAGTAACGTCATTTAAATGAGCATCACTACCACTTACTATTATTTTCTTCCAAGTTGCCATATTTCTCTATATTTTTTATTATGATATTTCTATTTCTGTTGGAGAACCTGATGACGTTGCTTGATGTTGAAATACTGCGTTGTCATGTCTTTTTAAAAACATACAAGATGCTAGTGGATGATGACTCATCCAAGTTTGTCCTGTTACTGAAGGATCCCTAAATTGGGATGATGAATAATTTATTACTGCACCTCCTAGACCAGGTACAAATGGGTGTTTAAATACTCCCATTACAAAGAAACTACTTGAATGATTAGCTGATCCTAATGATGCTGTCATTTGACCTTTACTTTCAGCACTGAAAGAGGCTGAATGTACATAATAACCCTCATCTGCTGGTTGAGATAAGAATTCATTTTTCCAAAGATGACTTGAATGAGGACTTGCTTGAGCTATTGAAAATCTTCTACCTTTATCTGATCTCATATAAGGAAGTTGAGTATTATTAGCTTCACCTGTACGATCTTTAAGTTGGGCTCTAGTTCCTGCATATCCAAATGATGCTGTAAAACTGCCTGTATATGAATGGTTTAACCAATAAAGGGTACGGAGTTCACCTGTACCTATATTTTCAGAAGATGAAATAGATCCAGTTATTAAGGCTTTTGTTGTAGCTCCTGTATTTAATTCATGCATATTTGTAGGGTAAGGAGTAAAATAAAAAGAAGCTGACCTTACATTTGAACAATAATAATCAGGAGAATACCATACAAGTAATTGTTGTGGTGTAAATGCTAATGAAGAAAAATTATCTACAAAATTTACTTCATCTTGTCCAAATTCACCTTCTCCTTCTACATATCCTTTTTGTACTACATATAAATAAGCACCGTCTGTAGCATCTACATCATTATAATATTTTGGTCTTATTGTAGATGTTTCGTCTATTTTTCCAGCTAAACTTCCACTAAGTAACCCAAAATCGGCTGCTCCTGAAAAGCTAGAGGTTAATGTAAAGAAACTTGAAGAACCTGCAGAACTAGACATTAAAAATGAAAATTCAGAAATAGGAGATGATTGGACATAATAAAATCTATCTGCACTATTTCCTCCTGGTTGTTGACCAAATGATCTAGTAAGATGTGATAAACCTTTAGCTACTAAAGCATCTGTTTGTGCTTCTTGTAAAGTATCATATCCTAAATTTCCATGGGATGAATTATGCCATGTAAATTCAAAATGACTATTTGTAAAATTACTTGAAGAATTAAAATAAGTTGTTTTTCGTACTCGAGGAGTATTATCAGTATTATATGCAATACCTGGAGCTTCACTTATTTCAATAGAGCATGTAGGGGGTGGGATTACTTCTGATCCTGAACCTATACTACCTTGCTCAAAAGGAAGTGTTAAAATTCCTATATATTGTTCTGAAAAAGGCATAGCTGCAGTCCCATCAGTAATTTGTTGAAAACTTTGACTAACTGTAGCATATGAAGATGATGGCATTTGTGATTCCATAAACTCATACATCATAGGTTGGAATAAAGATGCAGTAATTAAAACTGAAATTTCTTTAGAAGAACTGTCTTCCATTACTATAACAGTATCATCACCATAAAAAGGAGAATTTTTTGTTTTATCTACAAATTTTAATAATTTTTCATAATCAAAAAAACCTCCTTGACTTCTATTTTTTTTACCTAATCTTAAAACAGCAGGAATTTTTCTGTAAATTTCTTTACCTCTAACCCCTACTGAGGATGTAACAGCTGTAAATTTTTTACCTTTAAGTTTTTCAAATGCCATATTAATACATTAATTTATTATAAATATAAATTTATTTTAAAATACTATTCTTTTCCTAAATACATTTCACCATTTCTAAATATAATTCCTCCTGCTTGGGGAGTAGGATAATTTGCGTCTTCATCAGCTTGAGTAAAATTATGCATTTTAAAAATTCCTTGATCATTTATTTCTATAGGTATAACACTTCCTGATCTTACTGTTGCTATAGATTTATCTGTTCCTTTAATATATTTAGTAGGATCATGAAAATTAGGATTGTCAGGAACTTTTACTGTTACGCCTTGTTCAGCTATAAGTTCTCCATCTGCTCTTATAGGACCATCTACAGTTGTAATACCTCCATGTACTGTTATATCATTACCAAAAACATTACAACATGGTACACCTGGGATTATTTTATATAATTTAAATGTTTGATGAATAAAAGGGGCTGAACCATGCTCATATGGTTGATCTATATTCCATGAAGTATTAATAATTCCTGGATCATCAAATTCAGGATCACCTGCATTAGCACTATTAGCTGAAAAATATTGGCTAGTAACTTCCTTTACTTTTTCTTTCCAATGGCTTGCTGTAATACCTGTGTGTAAACTCATACTGGAATTAGCAGCATAATCAAATTTACCATAATCTACTTCATATGGTGGATTTGCATTAGGGTTAATGCCAGCTTCATTATAAGATGATAACCAATTAAATTTTTCAGTGAATGATTGATATGGAAATCCTAAAGCAGTATTTGAATCTGTTTCTTTTATAGTAAATATATTGGTAGTATGAGAATAATTAACACCTTCAAAAGTCCAATCTATTTTAACTTTATCTCCAGGAGCTAATTGAACTCCAGGGGTTTCTGAACTTGATATAGCAAATTGATTATTTAAGGGGATTCCTTGTTTTAATGTAAGATTACCACTATGATCAGCAACTGGGGTTCCATTATGTTCTTGAAAATCACCTGTGTTTATCATTATATTAGCTACAAATATTATTTGATCTGCTATTCCCGAAAAATCAAGAGCAATACCACCAATTAATAAATCTCCTAATATGTCTAAAGATCCTGTAATTTGGTTAGATCCTGATAATATAGTGTCCCCACTAACTGATAGATCTCCACTTATATTAGCACTTCCAGTTAGAAGTAATGAACCTGTAAATTGGTGTGTATTTAGACTTGAAGTACCAAATATATTACTACCTGAAAGAATAGAAATATTTCCATCTGAAAAAGTAAATCCATCGAATGAAAGTGTACCTCCTACATCTAAATTACCATCTACATCTGCATTACCACCTACTTGTAATCCACTATCTACTTGTAAAGCACTATTAAATATAGATACATCACCAAAAAATTCTGAATCGCCATCTACAATTAGATCATCACTTACATCTAATCCTCCTACCTCTACTGGGCCAAATTTGTTTACTATTAAATTACCTGCTACATTTAGACTTTTATTAAGAGTTAAATTACTAGCTGTTATATTACCTGAACCACTTAATAAAAGTGAACCTGTAATAATTGCTTGGGCAGGAGTACCAAATTGGTTATCTGATCCTGAATAAGGAAAACCTACACCTTCTGCTTCTACATTTGAAGGATAATAAAATTCAGCATAAGAATGTGAATTTGCATAATATGGTTCTCCAGGAGTTTCTGGATTAGGATCTATAAATGCATTAAATTTTGTTATTATATATGTTTTACTTTCATGCAAAGCATATATAATTTGTCCCTCATCTAATCTTTCAAAAGAGATATTGGGTATATCTGATGAAGAGAAAACAGTTCTATAACCACCTCGTACAAAATCTATATGAGTACGAGCATCTATATTATTATCTATATAATATCCTGTAGTATCAGGAAGAAATACACTATGGCTATCAAATATTGTTGACATTTTTTTTAAGTTAAGTTATCTAATACTTGAGTATCTGTAAAATCATCTGGTATTAGATAGAATTTTTTATTACCTGATTTTTTACCTGTTGTTAATATAAGACCATGTTCGTCACCATTTCTAGTAAAGGTTACTATTTTTGATGGACTAACTGCTAAACCTGGTAATTCCCATAAATAATATGTTGTAGTTGATGATGTTGTATCTTCACTTAAATTATTTATTGCTCCCGCATACATAGAAGTAGGAACTACTTCATTATTCATACTAGTAGGAAATACTACAATAAAAACTTCTTGATTATAATTTTTATAACCTAATTGTGAAATACCAACATTATTTGCTACAGTAGTACCATCAAAATCATCTAAATCACTTAAACTAAGTTCCCCTAAAAAGACAACTTCTTCTTGTGGTGCACCACCAAAATTAAATATAGGAGTAAAACTTTGAGCTAAATCATCATTATTTATAAAATTATTTATAAATGTATTAGCAGTACTATAAGGTACTCCATTATTTTGAATTCCTAAAGGAATATTAGAAACAGAAAGATCAGATAAAGTTGATTGAGCCCCCCATTTGTAAAGATAAACTTTAGGGTCTGAAGCTACAATACTGATTGTTCCTGTTTTAGTTAATGAATTATCGTTTGCGTCTGTTAAGGTTATTTCAAAATCATAAGTACCTGATTCTACAATAATATCACTACAAGATATATTAAAACTAGTAGGATAAGGTGGTGTTATAGGGGTTGTAGGGATATTTAAATTAGTCATAGGTATACCATTTTTTGTAATAGATACAACTATGTTTGTAATATTGTCTGATTCAGGATCACTTACTCCAGTTACATTTATTAAAGGAGCATTAGCAGTAATAGGTGCTTGTAATCCAACAGCAGAAGTTGCTGTAAATTGTGGTGGTTGGTTAGGAGCAATATCTATTATAACATTAGTAGTATGTTCATGTCCATAAGAATTAGTAATTTTTACTGTAGCAGAAACATCGTTAGCATTATTTATAAAAGATGGTCCTGCAGATATTATTCCCTCACTATTAATTTGAAACTGATTTGGAGGAGAAGTAGTAATACCAAAGTGCACTGCAGTTGATTGTGTATGAGCTACAGTAAGGTTACCTGCTAAACTTGTGTTTTGTTGACCTGTATCATCTTTTAATGTAAAACCATAAGCATAAGTGTCAGAAGGTGGAGTTTCATATGAAATTTCAATTTTAGCAGGATCTCCTCCTATACCATTAATATTATTTCTTGCATTAGTAAAACCTGGTGTTGCTGTTTCTATAATGAAGAATTTTTGTTGACCATCAACAGGAATACTATTATTAGATATATTAGCATCGTATTCGGATTGTGGTGGAGTTGGGTTAACTATGTCAGCTGCATTTTGGACTTTTATTTTGATAGCATCATAGGGAGCTTCAATTTCATTAACAAAAGGAAAAATAATACTAGAACCCCCAATTAGCTCATTATGTGTAACAGTTATTTTATCATTTGCTGCATCGGCTAATGAATTTTCATTAAAAATTATTATATCAGTTCCATCATTTACAGGAGATACTAGTGATGGGAAATCAATTTGATTTATATTAAATGTAGGAGCATGGTTTTCTGTAATATTAATAGTTATGTCTTGGAATTGATGGTTACCAAAATTATCTGATGCTGTTACAGTTGCTATAATAACGTCTGAAGTTCCTACTGAATCAAATTCATAATTAAATCCACTTCCTACTGTAATTTTACCATCTGCATTTATACTAAATTTAGAAGTATCACCACCTACTGAGATACCAAAAGGTGAAGATAAAGGTTGGGCTGTAGGGGGTGAAATAGATATATTACCAGTAAAGTTTCTAGATTGATTTGCATTGTCAGATAAGTCAAAATTGTAATTATAATTTTGAACATTAACTGACAAATAATTTACATCTATATCTGCTTGAGTGTTAGGGTATAAGCCTGTATCTGGGTCAGCAAAGGCAACATTAACACTACTAAATTTACCATTTGAAACACCATTAGATTCTATTACTATATTATCATTTATTTGAGACCCTTCTACTATATAAAATACAAAATTTCCTTCTGAATTTGAACTAAATTCTGTTGTATAATTATTACCTTCAGGAGTAGCAGTAGTAATACTACTATTATTTTTAACTACATAATTGTTATCTATTTTAGTAACTGTGTTAGCTATTGCAACATCATCAGATCCTGTAATTACTACAGTAGGATTTTGGATAATATCACCTTCATTTGTTTGGGTAGAAATATCTGTGGGGTTTATTTGTAATAAAGTAGTATTCGCACCCACAACTGAAGCTAAATTATCTGTTACAGTAATAGAGGCATTAGGTGCTGTATTATCTATAACCTTTATAAATATAATTTCAGAACGAGTAACAGATGCATTACTTGTGTATTCTATTATTACTTGTATAGGGTTTTGATTAATTTGGTAATTTTGAGAATTAAAACCACTACCTGCTGAAATGAATATTTGATTATTAGTTATATTAGTTGAAAAAATAGATGAATTAGCTCCTACAAATGCTTCAGCACTAATTACATTATTTTCAAGAGAATCTAAATAAGTTATAGTTAATTTAGCTTGAGTTCCATCAACAGGTCGTCCATGTAATTCTTTTACTACTTTATTTCTATTATTACTAGTATCAGCAGATTCTAATATAAAAAATAAGGGATCTTCTAATCCTGGTAAGTCACCATGAAATTGAGTAGCATTATTTGCTACAATAGGAGCAATTGCATCACTAATAGTAATAACATCTGATATACTACTAACAGCAAAACCATGTATATCTTTTAATGTAGCTGTAAAAGGATATTCACCTTCGGGTAAAGAAACACCCGTTGATCTGATTTCATAAATATTATTAGTAGCATCTAAAACTGTTGTTAAATTATTTCCTTCAAATGTAAAACTATCAAAGTCGGGAGCATCACCTTCGATATCAGGATTAGAATATTGTATATGGGCTAAAATATTTTGGCCAGGTATCTGGGTACCATTAGTAGTTTGATTATTTGCGTAAAGATTTTTTTCAACAGTTAAAGTTGGACTATTATTAGGACTAATATTAATAGTATATTTACGTTTTTGTATTGTAGTAGGAAAATCTGTTTGAGAAGCTGTTACTTCTAATTCTATTGTATTATTTCTAGTAAAATTACTTTCACTAACATGTTTTTTTAATTTTAATTCAGCTGTTGGTCCTTGAGGGGGTGTTTCTATAAAATCATTAGATGATGATATAATATACTCATGACTATTTCCGTTTTGGAAAGATATTAAAGCTTTAGTACCATCCAAACCATTTTCATTGGCTCTTAAAAAATCATTTTGAAGAGCTGATTCTATTATATAAGGAGTTCCATCCTGAGTATCATCCCAATTAACTACAAGAGGATCAGCTACATGATCTAAAATTCTTATTTGTAATATCCCTTTACCTCCTCCCCCTAAAGTAACTTCATATTCATATAAATTAGCTATATCCGAATTTAATATTACATTAGATTTACGTTCAATTTTTCTAAAAGAATTAAATTGGAATGGGTTACTATGAGGATCTAAATTTGAAGTTCCACCTAATGATTCAGTTAAATTTGGTAAATGGAGATCTGTATTTATATTAGATGGGAGGAATCCACCATCTTTGAAAAAAGCTCCTTTTAATGTTAAATTAGTAATAAGAGGATTTTCACTATTATCAGGATCAATAGCTGTTATTTCACTTGGATTAGTTGGAGCGTACTCATCACTTTTTTCATTTATACTTAATGATTGGGTAGAAGGACTATAAATAGGATCTAAATTATCAACAACTTTTATAGTAAGGTTTAAAAATGTAGGGTCATTAGTATCATCTCCTGATTGGTGATGTTCATCTGATGCTGTTAAGAAAAATTGATATTCAGGTGTAACATCTGGATTTAAAGTATTAGCTGATTGAGAAATAAGTATTGAAGGAGTTGTAGTGTCTAAAGTTTCATAAGTTAAATCAGTATTTTGAAAATAAATATTAAAATCATTTTTAAAAGTATCTGGTACATCTGAACCTGTTTCTATAATTATATTATCACCATCTAATGAATCTGCATTAGTAGCAAAAATTATTTCTTTAGTACCTGGTCCTGAAGTATTTTCAAGTAAAATTATTTCATGATTAATAATAAGTGGGTTTCCTGTAGCAGAACCTTGTCTAAAATCAGGAGCACTATTAGGCTTTATTTTTATGTAAAATGTTCTAACATTAAACTGTCCAAATTGGTCAACAATTTCAATATCTAAAGGATAAGCTCCTGTAGATAAATCAGTATTCATTGTTCTATTTAATTTAGTATTTATACTAAGTAATCCTGTATGTTCTCCTACACTAAAAAAGCCATCAGTATTATTACTTGATATTCTAAAAGTAACTCCATTTTCAACATCAGTTCCTTCTATAGTTGCTATAACTCCTTCAAAATCAAATTCATTTACAGTAACTAATAAACCTGTAGTAGGATCATTATCAGTAGTAAATACAGGTTTAGAATCAGGTATTACTCTAATGAATAAAGTATCTCTTGTAAATGCACCACGTGAATCTCCTACTTCATAATGAAATTGATGTGAGGGTCCATCAGAATGTTGCCCCCCAGGAGAATTCATAGAAGATAAAGCTGTTGTTGTTAAAGTAATTTTACCTATACTAGGATTATCAATTCTAAAAAAATCATCAGTATAATTACTTTGGGTTCTAAAAGTTGTAATAGTATCTAAAGTAGTAGCATCACCTAATATTGCTTGATCTTCAGCAGTTATAAAATGAACAAAACTTTTACTGACAAATTCAAATTCATTAATTGATACTTGATCATTAGATGTTATTAATGGGGGTCTATTAGGAATAGGTGGGTAAAAAACTGCTTCTAAAAAATCTGAAATTGATGATGAATCTTCATTAAATGAATCATATGCATTTATATACGGATTTACTCCAAATAAATCAGGAATTTGTGCTGTTGATATGGGTCGATTTCCATCAAATGATTGGGTGACTTTTGATAAAGATGATATATCTAAATTTAATACATGACTAGCAGTAATAGCAAAACTAGATGATGTTGATAAAAGTGAATTTAAAGCATGACTAGCAGTTCTTGCAGTTAAAGCAAAACTTGAAGAAATTGAAGTTAATGTAAAACTTGCAGTAGATGCAAAACTAGCAGAAGTTGAACTACTAGCAAAACTTGCACTAAGAGATGAATCACTAGCACCACCACTACCCCCACTACCTGATAAAAGAGACCAATTGGCTAAATCAGTTCTATCGTTTCCATTCCATTTATATAAATCATAATTAGAATCTGCTATTGCTACTAAAATACCACCATATACATTAGGAAGAGCAACTGAACTAGTTAAGTTATCTAGAGTGTCTACAACTAATCTATCATCTATAGGAGATGGATTTTCTATCCTAAATCCTGTTGGTGTTATTATTCCTCCTGCGTGTTTTCTAGCCATTTTAAGTTATATTATAAGAAATTGTTTCTGCAAATGATTTTGATTCAAGAGTTCTATATTGATATAATGTTTGATTTGTGTCATTAGCATATTTTACAGTTATAGTTGTTTTTTGAAAATCTGCTGTTACATTAAATGGATTGTGATCTATTATAGTTGCATTAGGGTTAGTACTTAAAAAATAGATATATTTTTTTGTAACTGTACCTGCAGGTAAATTTAAAGTTATACTATCACTTCCTTGGACTTTTTTAGATAATTTTGAGTTTAAGTCAGAATAATTAGCTCCCTCAAAACTTTCAGTAGTATCTATCCCAAAATATTGAGGTTCATGAAATGTTACTGTTTTAGAATTTGGATCTAATCTTGAATCAGTTCCTGTTGATGTAGGAGCAAAAGTTACATTAAATGCTTTAGTAAATGTACTAGTTCTATCTTCATATAATTGAGATCCATTAGGGTTATCAGTAACATCTATTCCATCAAACTCAGCTGATGAAAGTGTATCATCATTTAAAGTAACACTATATGTAAAAGTTATATTTTTAGCAACATTTTTTTCTGGATTAGATGTATCAACTGACAATGATCCATTACCATTAGTAAATATTAAATTTTTTAAAGCTATTATTTGGGGGTCAGTAAAATCATTTCCTGATTGAGTTACATTTTGAAATAATCCTCCTGATTCTACAAAAATACCACCTTCAAATACAGTATCTCCATTAACTGTTGTAAAACTTTGACTAATACTTTGAGTTATACTTTCAGTAATAAATGATTGAGTTATATTAGTAGGAAAACTGTTAAATATATTATTAACAATAGATCCAGTTTGGTATACTACTTGATCCTCTACAATTTCTATTACATTATCTGTAGTAAAAGTTTCTACAACAACTGGATCATTTATTAATATATCTATAATAGTATTCTCTGAGGGAGAATCTACTATTACTGTATTAATTTGAGGGGTAATATCTAAAGTAGTAGAATCTATAGAAGACTCTGATTCTACTATTTCTAATTGAGTAGAATTATTATCTATTATTTCTATTTGCCCTCCTCCTGATTCTATTATTTCTAATAAAACTTTAGATTCTTCTACTATTTCAGTAATACTCCCCATTTATAAAAAAAAATTAACGGGTTACTTCTTTAGATAATTTTATTTTTCCTTGAAGAATTCGGGTTACTACTTTAGGAGTTTGGTTATCAGATATTTCTATATCATATACTGCTGTGTCAAAACTCATAGAAGCTGTAGTGTCTGCATCTATAGTTAAATTGATTTCATTAGCATTAGCACCCAATGAAGCTGATGTGACTTTAAAAAATGTATCACTTGTAGTAGAACCATCTTCTTTAGTTGAGGTGAGTTCTTTTACATCTAGTATAGTTGTAGATGAATCAATACTAGGTCTTATATCCATACTTACATCATGGAATGATAAGTCTATAGAATTTCCTTCTGAATCTTTATATTTAAAAGTTCGTTTAAAAGTAGTTCCTTGTTCAATTGTAAAGTTGTAATTTCCTGCTGCCATAATTTAAATAGATTTATTCTATAATAAATATAACAAGAAAATAAATAAATTACATAGCTTGTAAACGATCAAACACATCATCAATTGCTTCATGACGGTGATTGTCTAATAATATTCTTTTATAAACATAATCAGAATCTGCTATTTTAGCTATATCGTGAATTGCAGAATAATTTGTATCTTTTAAATCAATTTGTTGGTTATCACCACAAAATATCATTGTT
>TARA_R110002012_G_scaffold9222_1_pt1 | contig 17821 bp, 13 predicted proteins | sample TARA_R110002012 | Tara Oceans TARA_R110002012 (sample SAMEA4396515) | marine metagenome | biome: Westerlies Biome; feature: [DCM] deep chlorophyll maximum layer (ENVO:01000326); material: water (ENVO:00002006), including particulate matter (ENVO:01000060) such as... | depth 40 m
AAAGATGTTATACCAATGTGAACATTGAAAAGACAGACCACGGCTACCGTATTTATAGGGTGGGAGAAACGCGCCCGTTTACGGTAATTCCGCATTCGGCAGTTAAAGAAGTCTTATACAAAGAAGATAGGTGAATCAAATGGATATTGATGCAGTAGTATTATACGGTATGGTAGCGGCTTATGTCGGAGAAAAAGGTCTTGCTCTTTACAAGAGAGTTATGGCAGATGGAAAAATAACTCTTGATGAAATCGAAGAGATTATTGAAGAAGTCACCGACTTAGCCGACGATGCAAAAGAAATGGTTAAGAAGGAATGAGTCAAATGGTTAGCGAAGAACAATTTGAATCCCTTGATGAAAGGGTAAGATTGCTTGAACAAGCAGTTTTTGAATTGTCTATAATGGCTAAGTATTTGAAATACGCTTTCTTTGCTATGGTTGCTTCTCTTGGAATTGATGTTGGCGGGTTGATGTAATATGGTTTATTATTGTAGCGTTGCTGATGTTGGTTCTCGTCTTGGTCTTGATAGCGCACAGCGCACAAGAGCAAACACAAAACTAACAAGTGCAATTCGCAGGGCTACAATAGACATAGACCAAATCTTCAAAGATTATGGTCGCGATACACCAAGTCGTGAAATCGGTGAAACTACATTAGACGGTGCAATAGTCGCTGGTGCTACAACCGTCGTCTTAACAAGTGGAACAGATTTTGCGAATGCAGGTAACGGTAACATTGACGGAGATTCTTTCGCATGGACCGGCAAATCCACACACACTCTTACAGGGGTCACAGGAGTCTCCTTTGACCATGCAGACAATGTAACAGTACAAGAAGGAGAAATGGCGCATGTTCTCCGTGAGATTTGCGGCGATATAGCCGCCGCATATTATCTTGAAGATGAATCTATGTTCCAAACAACAACAACCGAAGGCTCTCTTAGGAGTAGCGCACTTAGAGAAAGAGGAAATAGAAACTTAATGCGTCTTGCTCATTTGGGAAGTGTTGATTGATGGGTTTTGAATCATATAGTCACGGTAATGGATTCGTTCTAAGAATGAATGCAAGTGAATTGGCTCAATCTTTAGGACAAGCAGAAGATAGAGTCAAAAAAGTTATGAGGCGTGGTTTTGGAGAAGCCATGTCAAGAAGCAAAGATATGACTAAAAGGTATCTTGCTAAAGGTTTTTCTAACAAAGCAACGATGAAAATTGGTGTATCTTTGAATCATGAAATAGAAGAAGAAGGTAAAGACATTTATGCTATTTTTGGTAGCGAAGGACCGGACTACGGCGGTGAAATAGGTTTTGGTTTAATGGCAGAACCGGATGACAACGGCGATAGATGGAACATAGCAGAACAATATAACGACGGTACTAAAGCACATTGGTTCAAATGGGACAGTGACGGTGCGGCTACATTTGGTCGCCAAGCCGGAAAAAAAGGTGGTGACTCTCCTTGGATGGAGGTAAAGGGAGGTAAGTCATATCATTTTGGTGTAGTACCGTTAAACTTTATTGATTACGGTCAAAAACACTTTGAACAAAGCGTTGAAAGAGTGGTACAAAGGCATTTTAATAGAGAGTTTGGAGGGGTAATTTAATGGCAATAGCAACCACTACACAATTTTGGACTACAAGAGTAAACGGTGAAAACCCTACAAGTCCCTCAATAGCGGCCACAACAAACAATCAAGCGTTTGGCATTACAGGTAGCGGTGCAACCGCAAGCGGTGATTATTGGCAGGTCACAGACGCAAGATACAACATTACACCCACAGAAAACGACTTAACACTTTTATCGGTATTCTATTATACTACTGCACCTAACAACAATGAAGTCCTTATGACTCTTGACAATGGTGATTACAAAGTCGAAGTCAAGGCAGATGGTACTACACAAAAAATTAAATTGGTAGGAGCAACAACAGTTACTTCTGCTGATTTAGATATTGCTATGACAGAAGATGAGCCGGTTCCTTTAGTCCTAAGACTAACTCTTGATAGTAGCGGTAATGCACGATTGTATATGCGTGAAATTATTGAAGATGATGACGGAGCCACACACTATCTATCAGTTACGGGTGCATCGGGTTCTTCTGCTACTATATCATGGGGTAATAATACCGGAAATGTAAAGTGGGGTTCGGTGTACGCTTCTAAGCATGGTGCGTTTGGACCGGATGAATTAGCCCCATCAGACTTTGCTACCGATACTCTTTTGCGTATGGGAATGTCAATCGTACAACAATTGAAAGACAGTAAAAGAATGTATTTGAAATCCCACATGGATGAGTCAGCAATAAAATACGGATTCGATGTATCGGGTTCTATGTTATCAAGGCTTACTCCGCCCGTAATACATGTAATGCTTCGTGGCATTAATTCACCGGAGTTTGCGGCTTTGGGTGGGGGTAGGGTTGACCAAGAGTACGAAGTGATAGTTTATGTTACCACAAGGGGTACTAACTATGAAAACGCATACCGTTTAGGTCTTAACATAGCAGGTGAATGTTTTGATGAGATTTACACAAATACAGGTCTTTTAGGTACTACCGACAGTTTGACAAATTACGCTTTGGAATTAAATCACAAGTTTGACGACGACGATATAATTTGTACGCATATGCTAACATTTACATATCTAAGGCGAATAAACATGCGTCACCGATGATAGTATTAAATAACAACCTACTAATCCCTTAGTTATAGCAAGGTGATTTTATGGGAACATTCAACAGCCGATATGTCGCAATTAAAAAAGAGTCAGCCTATGGTACTCCTACGGGTAGTTACAAGTTTGGTGAAGTCGATGATGAGTCTATCAAACATCAATACGACTTATTGACAAGAGATGATATGAGTCGATACGGTGCGGCAAAGTCTGTAACCGGCAAAGAGTATTCTGCCGGTGACATAAACATGGCTATGCTCAATGATGATTTCACAGCACATCTAATCAACGGTATTATGGGAACAGACTCGGTAGGTGGAATATCGGGCGGTCTTTACCCACACACCTTTGCAGAATCGGGTGCATTAGATTCTTACACACTATTAGTTAGCCGTGAAGATAAAGAACATCTTTACAAGGGTATGGTAGTGGGTTCAATGTCAGTATCGGCTACTCTAAACGAATACGCAACAGTAGGATTTAGTCTAATGGGTAAGTCAGAAGATATTGGCTCCCTTGCGGCAGTAGGTACAACAAGCGCAGTATTCCCCGATGCACTACCGGCACTTTACTTCGCTAACGCTAAAGTATTCTTTAACGGAGACTCCACCGCATCAGACATGGTTAAGTCAATTAGTTTTGACATAAATCTAAATCGTGACGATGAAAACGCTTGCGCTCTTGGTAGCACTACTTACACTATTGCTCCACCGGCACAGCGAAGAGAAATTAGTGGAACCATAGAGTTTAACATAGTCCCTCACGCCGCCGTTGAAAGCGAACCAACATACACACAATTAGTAACCGCAGACGGTCTTGAGTTTGCCGGTAGTGGTGTGGAATTACAAGTCAATTTCGGTGACGACACAACCGCAGACTTACTTCAATTCAAGTTTTACAAGATAAGGTTTGAAGCCCCCGATGCAAATGTAAGTGGTCGAGATACCAACACAATGTCAGTCGGATTCGTAGCACTCTATTCACCGGATGATTCAAAGATGATGGATATTGTCATGCGTTCTTCGACTTCCGGTGCATTTTGAGGTGTTTTAATTGCCACTACACACAATCGGCACTCCGGCCAAAATGACTACTGAAATAGTCTATGGGGAGGTTGATACCATTCATACGGTCATACAGACCAAATTAAGAAGTTATGCCGCAAGTGATGAGTTAGTAGCAATCAATGTCGTGGCACTACATAATGGCAGTTACGCTGGCATTATTACAAGAGAAGACCAATAATAGTATAGTATTCCATTAAGGAAAAAGTAAAGTAAGAGATGAGCAAAGATGCCGGTATTGACGAAAGAGTTTGAATTAGACGACGGAAGTAAAATCACAGTGCGACAAGCAGGTGGTTTTACTAAATTAGACATAGAGAATAAACAAGCAAAGGTATTCCGTGACCACATACACTTCGGTACAGATGTGGGCGAGTGGACTTCTGAACAACAGAAGCAATTTACTGATGCTATGGATGAAGCAGAAGCAGGTATGAGCCATCAAATTAAGGCTTGGGTTCCCCATTGTGTAATTTCACCGGAAAACTTTGATGTTGAAACACTAACAAGCACAGAATTAAGAATGATTCTTGGATTTGTTCGTGGTGACGACCCCGAAGGTTCAGTCCCTTTGGAACCTTCACAAGAATAGCACCCTCCTTGTGTATGGCCTTTAAGGGTGTATTACCCTCCGACTTGTGGGAGAAGTATGATTGCGAAGGCGGTCAGCAAAAGTTATTGTTAGATTTGAATGTTGCGGCAGAAATGCAAGAAAAGATAGCAGAAGCAACCAACAATGCGAAAAATAAGGCATCAAGCGGTAAAGATATGGTCGCTCGCAGAAATCAAAGGCGAGCGCAACGCCAAGTATTAAGCGACACTGATGGTATAGATATGCTTAAGAGCATAGGCGTAGCCTTTGAGAAGCAGTAGTGTAGTATAGGAAAGTGAATGGTATGATGGATATTCTTTCAATTCTTTTTCCCTTAACTTTACTTTTTACTGCGGCGGCTATGGTCGTACTTCGTGCCGGTGCATCGAGAGTATTCTTCGATGTAGTAGGTACATTCCAAGCGAATAGACTTATTGCAGATGTCGAAGCAAAGGTAGGTGTAATTAATTCTATTATGCTTGACGGTTTAGCGGGTATAGGAGAGTCCGTTACTTTAATCACAGACCAAATGCAACAATTGGTTGACTCCACCGTTCCTCTTGCACAAGAAGTAGCAGAAGCAAGACTTGAGTTTGAAAAGTTCGCCGCAGGTATAGAAGGTTCAGAAGCATTAAGAAAAGATATTGTAAAAACAGGTGAAGCATATGGTTTCACCGCTACACAGGCTATGGATGCAGGTTCAAAAATGGCGCAGTTATCGGGTCTATTTGGTGGTTCAGAAGCGGTAGGAGCCGCAACAGAAGCCGGATTAGCGTTTGGTATGATTGGTAACTTAGAAACAGAAGATGCTATGAAAAGGATTATTCAGTTACACCAACAAACAGGCGCACTTTATGGCGGTCTAAGTAAGCAACAATATCTTATGATGTCTGCGGAGGAACAAGCAAATATCGTTAGAGGAAACAGTGCAAAATTACTCGATGAATTAAACACAATCGAAAATCGTTCTGCGGCTAACATGGCACAGATAACTCATGTTATGAACCAATTCGCATCATCCGGTCAATTAGCCGGTGACAGTATATCCTACATGGCCGCTATGTCTGCTACATTGATTGAAGCCGGTGAAGAACAAGGTAAAGCGGGTCGTGCGTTAAAAATGATATATGCTCGACTTGGTGCAGATACAGGTAACAATGCAGAAATACTTGCTCATTATGGTGTGCAAACTAAAACTGTAAATGGCTCTCTCCGTAGTATGGAGGAAATTGTAGGAGACTTGGGCCAAATATGGCCTTCTCTAACTGATGCTCAAAAGTTACAGATTTCACAATCTATTGCAGGTAACGACCACTATGTTAGGGCTATTAAATTATTAGACGGACATTCAAGAACATTGAAGTTAAACGAATTAGCAACAAGAAGGGCTGATAGTGCTACTGATGAAGTCAATAAAAAATTACAAGACCAAGCATACCAATTGAAACAGGTCGAAGCAAGACTTCATAATGCTACTGCGGCTATCGGTCACGAATTAACTCCGGCAGTTATTCACGCAACAAAGGAACAGGCGATAATGAATGAGGCTTTTGCCGATTTAGTTAGTAATGAACAAATCGGAGGAATAGTAAAAATAGGATATGTTCTAAAAAACTATATCAGTTTGTACGCCCCACTTGGAGAGGCTTATTTGAACATGATGTCACTTAATGTTTCCCTAAAAACACAGGAGACAATCATGCGGTCTTTGGCAGGTGCAGAAATTGTTAGAGCAAGTGCATATGGTGGTAAAGCCAACCAACAACAAGCAAGTCTAATGAACCTACAACAAGAATTATATCTAATGGATATGATAGCAAGCATAGAAGCAGAAAACTTACAATTGGCAACCCAAGAAGCAAGAATGGATGCTATTAAAAATAATACTACACAACAAATTAGCCAACAAGATATGGATAGAGTAAGGGCAAAATTAGCCATAAATACTATGATTTATGAGCAAGAAGAACAACATTACGCCCATGTTCAAATGTTACAACAAACTCTTACCCAAGAAGAAATGAAACAGTTAGAAACAGAAAAACTTCACTTAGTATTTTTGGAAAATGAATTAAGGCTAAATCAAAAGAAAAACGATTCAGTCAATATGTATAATTTGGCTTTAGATGAAGCAGTTAGAAATAATAGTTATCTTGGTTCAACACAAGCCAAAACCTTGACCGATGAACAAAAGAGAGTACAAATAGCAAAAAACAAAAACTTTGTATCAAATACCAACAATGCGATAATAGACGAAACTCTAATGTTATTACAAGAAGAAAAACAATTAGAACACCAAATAGCAAACATTCTAACCAATATACCACATTTAAGACATGTAGGTACTTCGGCGGCAAAGAAAGAAAATGCGGAATTAGGCAAGCAAATAAATCAACAACAAACCATAATCGCATCAGAATTACAAGGAGTATTAAACTCACAAATGGCAGGTCAAGCAACACAGGGTCACACTATGGCGGAGTTAATACTAAATCAAGCCATGCTACACGGTTCTAAAGCAATTGCCGGTAAAGGTAATGTGCAAGCAAGACAAAATGCTTTATCACAAGTAGGTGCAAGTGCGGCCACCGCATTAGGGGCGGCATATGGAGTCGAAGCCTCTCAAATACAAAGAATAATAATGCAGTTACCCGGATTTATAGCATTACAAAATCAGTTAGAAATGCAAACAAAGAAGCAAATGCAAACAAGGATGCTCTATAACAATACCATGATGGCTACATCGGGAATGTTAGGTATGGCTTCTATGTTACTTACTACTTTAACCGATAATGAAGATGCGGCAAGAGTCGCTATGGTCTTAATGATGCTATCTATGGTTCCCGCAACAATACAAATGTTCTCGATGGGTACGGGAGCGATGACGGCGGCGGGAGGTTTAGGTACGATGGGTACGGCGGCGGCAGGTGCGGCGGTAGGTATGACTTCCTTGAAAATGGCTATGATTTCAACAGGTATTGGTGCATTGGTTGTTTTGATTGGTTCTGCTATCGCTTACTTCGGAGATTGGGAAAGCGAAATAGCAGATACCGACCAAGCCATGAAAGATTTCCAACAAACAATTACTTACACTAAAGATGAAATGGAGGGCATGGAGGCCCGCATGGATGGTTTAACTTTAGACGAAAAAGTATTAAGCGAAAAAGGTTTGAGAGAGGATATAATAGACCTTGAAGGACAATTGGCAGATGCTACTAATGAAACAAATAGAAAGTATTTGCAGAATAGGCTTGATATGAGGAATAAAGAATTGGCGATACTTGTCGATATTATCTCTTTAGAAGGTAGTCAACAATTAGCCACTAATGAAAAACAGGCTCGACAAGTCTTTGATAGAATCCAACAATACAAAGATGAAAAAGCGGCATTAAAAGATACTCGCGATGCCGCACTTGCTTACGAAGATGCGACGGAAAGCGGGGGGGAAAAAGTACGCGATTTTGTTTTGGGTGGATTAGGACAAGATGATTGGACCGATGAATCGTACATTAAAGATTGGTACAGTGATGAAAGGGCTGATGCTTGGAAAGATGCTTTGAAAGATATACCCGACGAGTACCACGGATTTATTACTGAAACTGCTAATGCGTCAGACACCTTTGAAGAGTTTTTAGACACTATTAATGAATGGGCTATTGATTATCCCGATTTTAACTTTGACACATTTGGCGAAGATATAGACGAGTTTGTTATCGGTCCACTTGAAGCGGCCAAAGAAGCCGCATTTGAGTTTGGTAGTGCAAGAGAAGAAATGTTCTTTGGTGCGGCAAAAGGTAATATAACAGGAGAAATGGTTAAGCAGGTAGTCAATAAAGGTGTTGAAACACTTATTAATACCGTTGAAGTAATAATGACAAACACATTCAATGGCATGACTACTAAACAAGCCGCTAATCAGATAGTAGCACAAATAGAACAGCAGTTATCAGATAAAGGCGTTAGTTTCGACGGTAGTGAAACCTTCGTAGCCTTGTAAGTATAGTATAGAGAAGTGATAGAATGGTAACAAGATTAGCCGCAGAAGGAAGTTTCAAAAAATACGGTTTTTGGTTAGCCGGTTACTACGAAGATTTTCAAGGCGTTAGATGCGTGGCAGATGATACTAACACTCCATCCGTTGATGGTGCATACGATACCAACAGCACACATCACGGTAACATAATGAACGGAGAGGCTACTCTAAACCCCCGTTTCAGATGGTCAATACGAGATAGAGTCACCAACAACGAGTTTGCTTCTGCCGATTCATACTTATTACACAACAAAAGTATTGCGAATTGGGCTACCCTTGATACAATTAGATTATCTTTAGGAGAAAACTACGAGGGTAGGGCAAGACCGCAATTCCCATCTTGGGCGCATACAAATAGGGTTAGATATGACAAATCAAAAATCGCAAGCACAGATGATACCTATATGCTTTTAGCAAGCGGTCACGATACTTCTATACAGTATTATGTCCCTCTTGGAGACACAGACCCTACATATGGCAGAAGCGAAAAGCATGACTTTAACAATCTTGAGTGGAAATATGGTACAATAGGATTACCTGCAACAAACTCCGGTGCGTCGGGAAGTTTGCCTAATTTGCCACCAAATAATAATTCAGACCCACATTTCTATCAAATTGCACACCTTACAGGTTGCTTTATGGGAGAGCGCGTACAGATGGGGGCGTTCACAGGAGTTTCTGCATCAGACACAACAATACCATTGACTGATGGTTCGGGAGATTTAACAATAAAAGATTATCCCGAAAGAATATGGTTTCCCATAAAAAGCCCTGCTAAAAAACCATTCTTGAATGTTACAACATACATGAGAGATACCGACGACCACAGATTGAACAATGTTGGTCCCGCCGGAAACTATCGGCCCGTAATAGCATGTACCGCCCCTCTTAACAGTCGTGGGGATGGAGAATACTTTACTATTAGAATAGCACACCAAGCATACAACGGTGAAAATACTACTTCAAATCCAGCCGCAGAAACTACTACTCGCGATACAAACATTGGTAATGATTTGAAATATGTTTTGAAGGTAGGTTTCCCAAGCGGAACAACATTTGGTACAACAGGTTCTAACGGTGGAACGGCGGCTATTGAATGGACTTTCAAACCAACAGCAGGTGATGGTTTAGCAAATGGTGATGGTTTAGACTATCATACTTCTTGGGATGCCGGAGAATTACAATTGCGACCCATTGACGATTATTCAGCGTTTTACGATTTAGATTTCAAATTAGATTACACTAATAATAAGTTTAAGGTATATCACAATGGAACAGAAGTTACTGCTACTAATGCAAGTGCGGGTTCTTACAGTAGTGGATATACACTAAAGAACGACACATCAACAAGTGCGGCATTCCTACCTAAGAATATGACAGGTTGGGAATTATTCACCAATACTGATTCAGCACAAGGCGCAGTTATTCACACAATGATTGATAGAGCCTCACTTTACATTCCTCTTACCGACCCTGCCGATGGTACTAAGTTACCCCCTCCTATACAAAATTGGTCTTGTAGTTTAACCGCTAACGGTTCAAGTAATGGTGATATAACTATTCTTGATGATGATAAAGAGCAAGATATGACTAAGTTTTTCATGGATGATGAAGTGGTCGATTGGAAACTGTTAATGTTTAACGGTAACATAGATAGACCACTTTGGCAAGGTGTTATTAATAGCGTAAAAATAAATCAAAATGCAGATACCAACACGCGAGAAATCATAGTAAGTGCCAAAGATAGTTTAGGTTTAATGGATAGACAGTTAGCATCTTGGCAAGTAGGACAAATAGGTATGGGGGAGGCTGATACGGTTCTTGCTCGCAAAAACGAAATGGCAGATTTGAATAATTCTATGTATTTGGGTGCAAGTCGCTTAAAAATATCTGAACCTACTATTGGTTATGAGTCCGGTACAAGTTACAAAGAATTACATGACCAAAGAACGGTAGTCCATAGCGCGCATCCTATACAGATGTATAATAACGAAGATTCATTCGGACCTAATGATTCAGAAGATGAGTGGTTGGGTTACAAAGTAATTGGTATCAATAAAAACTCATCGGGTGATTGTGAGTATATCTTAGAAGGCACTGTAAGTCCCGTATTTGCTAAAAATGACAATGTAGTAGTTTATGGTAGCAAAGACCACAATATCGTAGCGGCAATTCCGGGTTCGGGTTCACCCGTAGGTACTTTTAGCGGAAAAGTAGCCATAAATGTTACAGGTTCAAGTTTCACAAGAACCACTACTGCTAATCTTTTACAAAATAAAGCCGAAGCCCCCGACGGAACAAGTGATAGTGTTTCATGGTTTAAGTTTTCATCAAGACCTTATAGGGAAGAAGGGGATTATTTGAAAGTGGGCGAATATATTATACTGCCGGAACACCCTACAAGCCAAACAGGTGACGGTGATTATTTAGTTACCGCTATCGAGGAAAGCGGAGGTTACTTTTGGGCTAAGACTAATTCATACTCCACCGCGCAAACAGGTTCGGACATTCACTACTGTATAGACAAAGGTTTCATTAGATTGGCTACGGGACACGCCCAAGATACAGATAATAGAAATGCTCACGCGATTTGGATGAGAGATATTGCTATGTCTCGATGGTTCAGAAAACACTTTGGCATATACGCATTTGAACCGGAGTCGGGAGGCTCCACGGCATTCTATCTTCAAGATGATATAACCGCATCAGCAACAGTAATACGAGTGAATGATGAAGAGTTTTTCACAGGAAATACTTCTGATTGGACCGTATCAAGTGGTGTAGGACAAATAATTGATGCCGACGGATTTATTGATACCTTTACTTATTTGGGTTGTAAATCATGGGCCGCAGGTACACATTGGTTAGTAGGGGTGAGTGGTTTATCAAAAGACCATTCAGCAGGTGCAAAAATACAATCTATGAAAGTATCAGATGATTACAAACACATGTGGTTGCTTTGGTCTGATATGAGAAATAATGGTCACGCTTCTGCTGATGGAGGGTACAGGAATAAACAGTTTGGTTTATTACAACCCGCAAGAGATAACTACGAATTGGATATATCATTTACTGACCAATTCAACGAATTGGGTATGATGGATTCATATACTGATTTGAAAATAGATAGTGATTTGGACTTTTGGGAAATAGACCCTACTTCCGACCCGACGACAGGACTACCCTTTAGTTATGGTCTTGAAACAAGATTAGACGAGGTTAGACAGACAAGGGCAGGTGGAGGTGGTAGTAACCTTGCGATAGAGACAAGTGGTGGCACAACAACACTATATGCTGACACTACGGCGGCACATGGGGTTAGTGGACTAACTGCCGGAGATTACATTTACATATTCAATTGCGCTACTTCGACTACCGCATATGAGTTTAACGGAGTACACAAAATAATTTCTATTAGTAGTAACGACATCGTTCTTGAAACCCCATCAGATGCACCGGGTTCCGGTGCGGGAAATGTAACTTTTGATGCCGGAGTACCTGCATGGTATCAAGGTGGTAGTCCATTCTTCCTAAAGGTCGAAGGTAGTTATGTTCATGATTCAAATGTTGATACATTGAAATCTTGGGAAAATAGAGGGGGTGCGTTACTTGCTATTGACGCATCCAAGTTCTTTAACCTTAATACTTACATAAACGGGGGTAGGGCAGGTCAAACTCACGGCTCAAGAAAAACATTAGCAGATTGGGACAACCATCAATACGGATTCCCTATACTAATGGATAACTATTGGAAAGACGCAACCGCAAGCCATGAAAACCATGCAACCCCATATGGATTACATCAAAATCACAGAAACTTGATAACAGAAGTGGCGGAGTTAAATAGGACCGTTTTGCTTGGAGATACGGTAATAGAAACTAAACCTTCAACAAGCCTAATATCCGGCTTCCCCGATTTTGGTTACGGTAAAATAAAGGCAACAAAAGAAGAAAACCAACAAGTTTCAAGCGAGGTATTTTGGTATGCCTATGAAGGTAAATTAGATACAAGCATAGTGGAGTCGGCTACTTCTGTTACATCAGCAGGTGCAAGCCCATACAGAATAACTTGTAGTGCGGCAGACTTTGTAAATGAAGGCGTAAAGGTAGGTATGAGAGTTAGAAATGTCACCGCAAAATGGGTGGGACAAATCACCGCAGTTACGGCTACAACCATTGATATAACCGAAGCAGATATTTTCCAAGAGACAGGTTCAACAAGAACCACAGTAGCAAGTAGCGATTCAATCTCGATACCACAACAATTGTATGGTTGTTATATTTTTTCTGATGGTTCTAACAATTACACTTCTGCCGAAGCAGAAGCAATACTGAACGGTGTAGCACATCAACCAACACTAAGCGGCTCCGGTTCGACGGCAGAAATAGCAATCAATCTTCCTACAAGTCAAGGCACAACAGGAGCATTCGATGAAGTTATTATTGCGGCAACAGTAAGTAGTAGGTATGCTCTAAGATTCTTGATGAATCTAAAAGGGTTTGTTGAAACTCCTAACTTTGGTACTTTTTGGATGCACGATAAAATGAGGTTTATGTGGTCTTTCATGTTATCAAACTCTTGGCTAACCCAAGCATCAATAAACGCATGGTATGATTTAGGTTCTATTCCTAACTATTACAGAATGACTACTGATGGTACTTCATCTAACTTTGATTCATTCGGTTCTATTAATGATTGTCGGGATGGGAAAACATTATTTTCTATGATAAGAGAGTCGGTTGAATCGACAGGGTTTGGTTATTCTAACGATAAAAGAATAAGTGTAACATACCAAATAGGTAAAGATAACAAATTAGAAATTAGACCTGCGTACAATTGCGGAGAAGGACTGACAAGAAACTCCTTTTCTGCTAATAGTATTAATGCCGGTATGGGAGGACACATTAGTAATGTAAGAGTGTATTACAATAACGGTGCATCTTTTTCCGATTATCCGGCTCCAACACTAAACCAAAAATATCGTTGGAAAGTTATAGAGGTTCCCGAAGCAACAAGCGCAAAAGAAGCGCAGTATATTGCCAAAGAGGAATATGAAAAATCCAAAAAGAAGAATCTAAAAATGTCGGGTAAAGTTTTGAGAGATTTGACCTTTGACGACAAAATGTTATCACAAGGTAGGACAGGATATATTACAGATGTGGCAAGATGGTGTGAAAGAGGGGTTACTGCTAAAAAGGTAATTGCTAACTCCTTTTCGACTTCAACAGAAGAGTTAAATTATTGTTGGTCTAATCCACAATCCGGTAGCCTATTTCCGGGAATGGTAAATGCTCTTGACGGACATTTGAGTAGTGTGCCAACAAATGGAGATACATTAAAAAGAGATAGGTTCGGTTACGGTAATATCGCCCAAGCAACGGCTAATTATGTTAGAAGCCCATACAGTGAACAGTATTATTGGTGGGGCGCAAACTCTATCGCACAGGCGGTACAGATGGTGCATGTACCTTCAACCTGCCCTACAAGTAGCCAAGTAGCAGAAAACGATGATTTACGAATGATTATCGCTCTTAAAGACGGGCAATCCGGTACTGATATAGATAATGCCGAGTTTACTATTTACATATCCGATGTTACTTTTAACGAATCCCCAAGCCCTGCATTTGAAGAACAAGTTACGGGTAGCACACATTCAAGGCAATACTCCCCTAATTTTGCTCAAGCGGGTCATTCCACTACAACCTTAAATGTAAAATACAGTGGTTTCTATGAAATAGATATTCCTTCGGGGTATTGGAGTAGTGGCAAACCAAGCGGTGCTAAGTTTGTAATATCCGTTGATTGCGAATATCTAAGGTCTTTGTTGAGAAGAAGGTGTGGCGACCCAACCGCAAGCGGAATACTACACAATGCACACCACATAGGCTTAGCAAGTAACTTTGCGGCCACAAGTACCGATAGTCTTTTCCCATTAGGCGCAAGAGAGTATTCCAACATGACGGGTGCTTATGATACCCGTTCTCTTTGGTATGCACCAAGAATACTAATAACAGAAGATTTAAGATGGCGACCTGCCACACAAGTAACAGTTACAGATGATGGATTTAATCTATCAAACGAACCTATGATAATCAAAGATATTAAGTGGAGTGTTTCGGGTAACGATATAGAAGATGTTCAATTAAACCTTGAGCGTGACCAAACAAAAGAGTCGGGAGGACTTGCATCTTATCTTTTCCCTAATGTTTCCAAAACCAAACAAGGTAGTGGTGGCGGTGTTGGTAACGGCGGCGGTAACGGATTACCCGGCGGAGGGTACACATACCCACCAATAAACGACGGCGGAGGCGGTTTGGTGAATCAAAATGGCGGAGGGTATAGTGGTTCATCGGGTGGTCTGACATTAGGTTCAACCGCATATACCCCACCATTATACCAAGGCGGTATTTCCACATTCGGAGCGAGCGATGGTTCTTTTTCCACATCTATAACTACCAACAACCTAAGTTTAGGAACATATTCTAATTTGAAGGGCAGAATGGATATAGGAGATGTGGGAGATAGCGAAGGCACTTGGAGTATTTTAGGACAAAAGAAAACGCCTACCAAAAAGAATACCCAAAGGTCTGTCGATGGTTTAGACAGTTTGAACACCCCATCTTCCGCAGGTGCTACTACCACAGAAGAAGGGTTCGTATTACCGGGAATTATTGACCCCGATTCATCGGATAGATACACACACACTCAATCCATAAAAGTAGGGGTTCCTGATGATATAGCAAACGAGACAATTTCTGTCGATTGTAGTTACAGTATGGGGGGTACTGCGGCAAACATAGGAGTGTTGACCGTCGAAGTTAAGTGTGAAGAAACGGGTAATTCTAAATCGCGAACATTCAAGGTTATAGGAAACCAAGAAAAGAAGAAACTTAATTTAATGGGAACAATACCTTTGACGGGCGTATCGACAAAAGGAAATACCGTGAAAGTAACTATCAAGAGAACCGCAGGTAGTGGTGACGATGATGCTACTTATTCATCAATAGTTATACATAACATAAAAGTTAATTTCCAAAGATATAGTATTAAGGGTAAAGGAAACCAATCATTTACAACGGGTACTAATTGAAGTCGTTTCGTAACGCTAAGATTCTTTTAGCCTGTTTGCGACTGATACCGGCAACGGACATCATTTCCTTTTGCTTAGTACCCTTGCGTAAAATAACCGTTAAATTACCATAATGATTCAGAAGAGATTCTGCTTGACTATCGGTTATTCCACAATTCATTAATGTCTTAACGCGATTGTCGTCATGTCTGATAGCGGGGGTAGGTTGTAATTCCTTGTGTGGTTTTACCTTAGAAATAATGTTCTGTCTGTGATTGGTGTATAACCACTCCACAAAATCATCCATAGTATTCAATTGTAAGAAGTGTAGTTTGGGGAACCGTTGGTGCATAGTCATCTTGAACGATTTGATTATAGCCATCATCTTTTTGCGCTCATCTGATATTTGTTTTGCGCTTGGTCTGCGACCACGAAACCACGGCTTTAATTCGGTGTTATACACTACTAAGAATGGTTTTTCAAACTGTTCGCACAATTCATGTAATTGATTAACTATTGTGCGCCCGTTCCTACCTATCCCAAGAATACTACGATACAAGTCATTGATTTCTTTTGCCTCTATTCCCCACTCTCCGAGTATGTAGTCACCCGAAGTCAAGTGTAATACTTGAGATTGTCCCTTTGGGTCTTTGTCGTAATCCCCCATCTTCAATTGTAGTTTGTGGATTAACCTTTCATTTTCTCTTCTATCAATTAATAGTACCATCATACCCAAATCCTTTCTTCACAAAATATCCCACAATCTTCAACAACCGGCTTAGGGGTATATCCCCTATTGGGTTCTAATTCGTCTAAGAATGTATTAGTTATACATCTTGCATCTAACTCTCTTTCAAGTTTAGCCATACGCTCAAACACTTCGGGGAAATCTATTCTTATCTTGTTCCAATAGCCCATACTACCCTTAACACAACCTATACAGTTATTGTTTGAGTAACCCAATTTATACATTTCCGGTAATTCTATGTTAGCATCTGTTAGTATGCCTATACAATCCGTTTTGTCTAACTCTAATTCTATTAATGGATAAAGAGCATTCGTTCTTGGGTAGTTTTTACTAAATAGTTTAGCCCTATTTATTTCTCTTTTTGAGTATTCAAATCCGAATACTTGATTAGTAAAATCATGCTCCTTTTCATACTTCATTCTCATTTCTTTTTTCAAGTATTTGGTACAGGGCGCACCATATGGAGAATTGATAAACTTTTGATAGCGAAATACATCGTCAATGTTCTTAAACTTATCATGTTGTATTATCTCAATCTTTTGACCGTACCACTTTTCACAATCGCTTAAAAATCTAAGATTATCTTCATGGTGATTACCTGTTTCAAAATAAACTATTGAAACATCATCGTATTTGTCAAGAGTTAATTTGGTAGCAACGGCTGATGTGATACCAGCACTAAACCAACAAATTATCATTAGTTAAAAGACATGCCGTTTGACATATAAGTATTATTTACTTTTACGGGCATTTAATCCATAGTACCGTCGTATCGCCAACACTTAGCCTTGCACATTCCCCTCAAATTGAACCATCGGCATGAAGGCGCATTATCATAATCCATATTGGTTCTGATACCGATACGAGTTAGATTTTCCCTAAAGTCACGCCAATTCAAAGACTTGATGAATTGGAATATCGTATCTTCGATTTCAACCCTTTGTTCAGCAGGTACGCTTTTGGGGTCAGCGAACCAGCGTAACTCCTGTGCCATGTGTTGCACTAAGGCTACCCTTACCTCATGCTTAGGGTTTTCGTGGCGTATAGCACCCTCTAAACAAGGCATAATCGGCACTTCTCCGGCACTACTGATGTCACCGTCAAAGTGCGGTAACTCAATTTCCTGTTGAGGGTTGTCGTTAGCCCACCTAACCAAATCAAATGTACTTACATTCTTGCGACCACCAAACGGACACTCGGAGAAGTATTCATCGACGGGCTTCTTAGGTATAGGGAATCCCAATGGGTCAGCCATAAACTTTTCAGTAGGAATACAAACCGCCCATCGTCTGCGTGTAGCATTGAATGTGTTTGGTATGCGAGTTAGTTTTGCGGGAAAAGCGAATCCGTCAAGAGTCTCAAGCCCATTGGCTATTTGTCTTTGGTATCGCGCCAAGTGCTTGTGAAACTCAATTCCAATGACAGGTCGCTTGAACAATTGGTGAACATGAAATCCTCGACCCGTAGCCACAAGCCGTATGTCGCCTTCAAGTCGTGAGATGAGTTTAGCGACATCTTGTTTCACCTGTTCTATTCCGCCCTGTTCGCCAGCATCAAAGTCCCACCATGCCCTGTCGATGATTGCGCTTGCGGTATCAAACTTCCACGGTGCATTACGGTCCTTATCCCTAAACGAATA
>TARA_R110002012_G_scaffold3289_7_pt1 | contig 17818 bp, 14 predicted proteins | sample TARA_R110002012 | Tara Oceans TARA_R110002012 (sample SAMEA4396515) | marine metagenome | biome: Westerlies Biome; feature: [DCM] deep chlorophyll maximum layer (ENVO:01000326); material: water (ENVO:00002006), including particulate matter (ENVO:01000060) such as... | depth 40 m
ATTAACTCACTTTCAAGCCCTTACCACAGTACGGCTAACCCGCAAACTATTTATGCGCGAATTGAAAGAACAAACGGCTGCAGTGATCTGACCTCTTTTACAATTGAAGTTGGCTCTCCAGAATTAATGACCCCGGCAGATGTTGTTTTGTGCAATTATACTTCTACCGTACTTTATCCATTGGATACAATTATTCCTGAGTTGATTGACGATCCACAAGGATATGTTTTCAGTTATCACTATACTGAAAATGATGCTAATAACAATAGCAATCCAATTGGCAGATATGTAAATCTCACTGAAACTCCGCTTACTATATATGTTAGAATGACAGATGAAAATGATCCGCTTTGTTTTGCCATAACATCTTTTCAAGGATATATAAATATTATAAAACGGGCTACACAGCCATCAGGCTTTATTGCTTGTGATGATGATTTTGACGGTCAAATTTCTGTAAATCTCAATGAAAAAGATGAAGAAATACTCAATGGTCTTCCATCCAGCGATTTTCAAATAACTTACTACACTTCTCTTGATGATAGGTTAAACGAAACCAATCCTGTTTCCGGCACTTTTCGAAATACAGTAAACCCACAAACCATCTATGTGAAGATGCTGGAAATTGCGACGGGATGCTTTGATTTTATCCAATTCAACATAGTTGTAAATTCATTGCCAGTCCCTGTATTTGAACAGGATTCGTATTTATATTGCCTAAATGCCACCGAGCCATTAAGAATTTCGGTGCAAGCAGGATTTCAGTATTATGTTTGGAATACGGGAGAAGAAGGAGCCAATTTGAATAAAATTTTTATTGACACTCCGGGAACTTATACGGTTACAGTTACAAATTATTTTGGTTGTGAAAACAACGTAAGCGTTGAAGTTTTACCTTCAAATATTGCAACAATAACAAATATTAAGATTAATGATTTTAATGGAAAACATAATTCCATTGAGATAATTGTGGAAGGCGAAGGGGATTATGAATATGCACTAAACAGTACTTCATCTTACCAAGACAGCAATATTTTTGATGGCTTGGCAAATGGTTATCACACAATCTTCGTTCGTGATAAAAATGGTTGCGGGGTAGTTTCGCAAGAGATTTTAATATTAGACTATCCACGCTATTTTACACCGAATAATGATACTCATAACGATTACTGGCACATCATTGGGATGCATGAATTTCCAGAAGCAAAGATTTATATTTTTGATCGCTTCGGAAAATTATTGAAGCAGATTCCACCGCGATCAAAAGGTTGGGACGGCACCAATCAAGAAGGAAAAGCAATGCCTTCCAGCGATTATTGGTTTACTATTGACATAAGAGACAGACCTACATATCGAGGACACTTCACCTTAAAAAGGTAACTTATTGTGACATCAATTTTTTGAAGCCATCAGTAATGTAAACCTGATGTTGGTTCAAAGAATCTGTGTACGTTAAATAAGCCTCAACATTTGGAAGGCTTTTTAAAAGTTCTTTAGATTTCTCCAAACCCAGCGCCATAAAGGAAGTTGCATAGGCATCCGCAACACCGCAGGTTGGTGCAATTACAGTGGAACTTGTAACATCACTCATTTCCGCAGAGCCTGTTAATGGATTCAATGTATGCACGTATTTTTTTCCCGTAAGGGAATCAATCCTGAATTTTCGATAATTTCCCGAAGACGCCATTCCTTCATTTTTCAGGGTAACCATCGCTTCATAACTTCGGTCTTCCAATTCGGAATCTACGGCTTCAATACCCACTACCCATTTTTGATTTTTATCAAGGTTTTCGCCCTTAGTGAGAATTTCCCCGCCCAATTCAATTAAGTAATCGGTTACTCCTTTTGACTCCAAATACCTCCCAAGACAATCAATCCCATAGCCTTTAGCCACGGCATTAAAATCAAAATATATTTGTGGATACTCTTTCGAAACGGTTCCATCTGGGTTAATTCTTACTTTGTGAAAACCTACATATTTCATTAAGGAATCTAAAGTGACGCTGTCAATATCCTTCAATGGTTTTACATCACCAAAACCATAAGCGTTTCGGAGAACACCTATGGTTGGGTCAAAATATCCATTTGTAGTTTTGTTTACTTCTTCGGAGATTTTAAAAACTTCTTTAAAAATTGAATCCACAACAACGGTGGAATCACCATTATTTATTTTTGAAATATCGCTTTGGGGAATATACGTGCTCACGGAATGATTTACGGCATCAATAACGGAGTCCAGCCCTTTTTTGAAATCAACATCCCTTTCCGAATAAAGCTGAATATTGTAAGTAGTTCCAAAAGCTTCTCCCTGAATAAAATGGTGTGCGGAGTCTTTCTTTTCACAAAAAATGAAAAGCAACAATACGGGTATTAAGATTATTTTTTTCATACTATTTCCTGCAATCCTTTATATACCAAGGTATAGTCTTCATCTTTAATAACTGGCTTACCGTAATCGGTTCCATGTCCCAAACCAACTCCAGCGTAATAAGTTTTGGCTTCAAATTTTTCTGCGTGTGCTTTTATGGTTTCCATAAAAATTGGATCATAGGCGTGCGCATCCTGTGGATATGTAATGGCGCGTACTATGATGAAATGAAGCTCTTTATTCTTCAATGCTACAAACTGTGGATCCCGTTTCAATTTTGAATTGACACCCAAAAATTCATAGCCCTCAGCTTCAAGCTGTTTTCCCACAATATTCATTGCAAGGTTGTGAAGTTCCTGTTTTGTAAGTTTCTCGCCCATAAGTGACTTCAAAATTACAAATATTTGTTCTCATTCTTTTTATTAGTGAAGTATAAAAAAAACCGTCTTTACATAAAGAAAGACGGTTTAAAGATTTGTTTTATCATTAAATTAATTTTTCAAAACACGCTTTATCACACTTCCTTTTAATGTATTAATTTTTACAAAATAGGTGGCTGATTGAAGGGTTGATAAATCGAGCAGATAATTTGCCGTGTCGTAATCTACCGTCATTAGCTTTCTGCCCCGGATATCAAAAACCTCAACAGATTCAACAACCGTCTGAGGCGAAACGATAGCTATGTTGCCAGTAGTGGGGTTGGGGACAATACCAATTATTTGCAGTTGGCTTTCTGAAACCCCAAGAGCTGTGTTCTTGAAGAGTAAGGTAAACCGATCATTCTGTACGCCCTCTTTAGATTTAAAAATATAATCGGTATCCGTCAGATTGTGAACTACGTTTTCGGTTCTATCAACTAAATAAACTTGAACATCTGTCCAAACAGTTCCATCCTGTTCGCTGATAGAAATTCTGAACTCTTGATCTTCCTCTATTTGGCTAACGAAACCCAAAGGAACTTCCTGATTTACGTTGAAAGCACTGCGCCCTTGGATGGCCAGTTCTTCTCCCGTTGCCAGTTTTGAGTAGAGGCTTACAGGAGTGGCCAATCTCTTGGCATCATATTTAGCATCGTAACCATCTATGGATGCTTCGGAGAAACTAACCAGCATTCCGCTACTTAAATTATAAGTTTCATTGGAAACCTGAAGCCAGATTCGATCCTTTGGAGCCACGGGCCTTCTGTATGTATCATTGTTGTCGGTAACACGCATATAGTTTTTAAAAGTAGCCGTTCCAGCAGCCAATGCCTTGAAACCAAATCCTTGTCCCGAAGATATATATCCGTTAGGTTTGGTAGGTTCTGATGGGTCCATGTCGTTTGCAGCTTTCACACCTCCAGAACTATTGTACATAGAGATGTCGCCCATATCGTAGTTGTTCACTTTATAGCCGGGATAGCTGGAACTGGCGGTAGTTAAGTGCTCCCAGAAATACACGGCATTCACCATACTGTTCTCACTGAGAAAATCATCTGCACGGATGGCGGAGGCGTAGGGGTTGCCCACGATGTTCGGGCTGGCATTCTGGCTTCCATTATAAGTTACGTTATAGTCAATTTGCCCATTGTTTAAAGTTCCCAAAGTGTAATCAAGTGTATAGGAGCCGCTGCTTGCAAGATCTGGTTGGGGCAGAACCAGATAGCCCTCGCCTGCATTGATATTTCCAGAATAGTTTTGCCAATCATCACCATTGTCATCAGCAAAGTTTTCAGCAAGGGGATCTTGGTTTTCCACATCCTGGTTAGGAGCAAAGTTTGAAGTAATGTGGTTTCTAACCAATACTGAGCTTCCATAGACCCCTGCGCGGGTCTCTGCAGTCATCGGGCTGCCAAGTACCATAAAATATTTAGGCTCCAGAAAGGGGGTGATTTTGCGTACCATGATGCTGCCATTGTTAGTAATCGTAGCGGCATCATCAACTTGTACTAGACTGCCTTCATTAGCGATGAAAAGGGTTCCATTTACTGTAATATCGCCTTCAACCTTTACGTAAGTTCCGTCTGGAACGGTCAGGGTTTTTCCAGAATTAACCACTAAGGTACAAGCTTCAATATCTGCTATAGTGGTACTGTAATTTTCATCAATAATGGCCATCATATTTTCAGTAGGTGCGCCATTGCTCCATCCTGAGGATGTATAGGTTGTGGTACTTGGACAATCCACAAATGCAGCTGCAGGTCCAAAAAGATAATCTCCTGAAAGACCTGTAAAATTTCCTGTGAGTGTAATATTTGTGCCAAAGGCACCGATTGTCAATGGAGAAGTTTCATTGCCGTCGGTTCTGTAAGCTACCAGCTGGGCTCGTGAAAGTCCCGTGGCATTTTCCCAACCGATGATTTCCGAAGGGGTAAAGTAAAATTTAACCGTGGTACTACCAGAATTGGTTGAATTGCCAACTCCTATTCTGAAGTTTTTGTCCATTACAAAATTTGGCAACATACTTCCGTTGTGAGATTGGGCGCCAGTACCAGCTCGAGAAACCGAAATATCAGTACAGCCATAGTCAAAGGAGTTGTTGTTTGTAATATCAAGCATTACATTTCCGGTTACGGAATCTGAGGTATATATAGTACCTGCGTTATTTAGTCCAATCTGATCGTTTGTAGTACCGGTGTTTACAGCGGTTTGGACTGGGGTTTCTATTGTTGCATCAATACTTACCGTATCAAGGCCCAATATGAATTCGTCAGTCACATTGTGGTGCCTCACTACAAAATACCCTGTTTGTCCCGCCAAAGCTATAACGTTATGGCTCCGGTTCTCAGTACCGTTTGCGGGTATTTCCCTATCGTTTTCCAAAACTGTACCCCCTTGTATGGTGGCAGTAGAAGTGATATCGGTTGTAAAGTAAACTGAATAGTGCTCTCTGTAAAAGGTAGATTCATTTGCGGAACCAATGATATAAGAAACAGTAGCAGCAGAGGCATCGGCGGGGATGGTTACCGCAGGACTTATTAAATAATTATCTGGCGTAAGTGGCGTCGTGTCCCAAGAATAACTCGCCGCCCAATTTCCCGAATACTGATGTGAAGTCCAACCCTGGTCTGGCAATATAACCCAATTATTACCATCGCCATCGGCATCGATAACAAGCCACCCGGTAACATCTTCAAAATCTTCAAAAAGAAGATTAAGATTTTGGGTTGCGGCTGCGGCAAAATCATCATCATTTATTGTCAAAACAAAAGTATCGGCATTTGTATCTACTCCAGCATCACCGCCATTTGGGTTTACTGTAAAGTTGACTGTAACAGTTTCATCGCCTTCTACAAACCCGTCATGATATACGCGAAGCACCATATTTTGACTGGTAGTACTTCCCGAAGGGAAAGTAACCGTAGGAGTCATCAAATCAAAATCAATTCCAGAAGTGGCTGTACCTCCATTAATTGAGAAAGTAACATCTGCATTCTGTGATGGTGCCTGTGCAATGTTCAAAACCACGTTAACATCTGTATAGTTACAATCTGTATTTTCTATTTCAGATGCTGATGGCACAGCAAATCCTATCAATGGGTTAGATGCTACTACAACACCAGTTACTATTAATGAAAAATTTTGAGATCCTCCCGAAAGTGTTCCTTTGTGAGTAACTGTAAGTGTATAGGTTCCAGAAGCGCCATCAATATCAACACGCTCATAGGGGTCAACTGTATTATCTCCTTTTGTGTTAGAATTAACTGCATTCAATCTCCAAGGAGTATATGTAGTTCCATTAGACAATCTTATATCTAAATCATTTACCAATGCGGGTGTATTACTATTCGTACCGTTATTAACACTTCCGGCAAGATCTGTCCAAGAAATTGAGGCCATTAATGGTTCCACGCCATTTGCCTGAACCGTAATTTGATAAGTTTGACCTTGGGCTAGTGTCAGTTCTTCTACAATGGCAGAGCCAGAGCTAGCAGCAGCTGTTGTAAGAGTTTCAGCAGCTTTTTTGGCATTCATCAAACCCCAACCTGTTTGGGCATCTGGACCTGCAGGAGCAACATCGTCTGCTGTGTGCAAAGCCAGTCCTTTTAAGGTAGCTGCCCTCATAAAGTTACTGTGTAGATTTACGTAATGTTCCTGTAAAAGCAAAAGTGTGCCCGCAACATTTGGAGAGGCCATGGAGGTTCCTGTAAGATTTCCATATGCTGAATTTGAAGTTTCTAAAGTTGAGTATAAAGAAGTTCCATTCCCCATAATATCTGGCTTTATACGATAATCATCGGTAGGTCCTTCGCTACTACCAGCATTACGAGCAACAGAATTTAAACTACCATCAGGATTAATAGTGGCATCCTGGCCGTTAGCCACTACAAGGTTATTCTTAGCTGTAGCATGCCCAGAAAGTTTATCATACGCTGATTGACCATCTAATGGAGCTCCGTTTGAAGTATTGTCTTGACCATCATTACCTGCGGCTACTACCATTAAATAATAAGGAGCATTTCGCATAATAGCATCCCAATCATGGGCATCATCGCCATATTGACCAAACCACGAATCTGGTAATAAAGAAGCTTGATACCCATATGAATGGTTAGAAATAAGCATTCCGTTGCCTGCTGCAGTTGTAGCCTCGGCAACATCGTTATTCCAATCATAACCAACAGCATTTGCTTGCCAAGCCATTCCCTTTGCACTGGCCTGAACACCTGAAGCCATTATGGTTCCAGTTACGTGGGCCGAATGATAATGGAGTGCCGTTGTGCCATCTCCAATAGAGAAACGATTGTTTCCACCAGCACCATCGTATTCTTGATGGGTGCTTCGTGCCAAACCACCGTCCCAAACATGGGCCGTCAAGTCATCGCCATTCAAATTTAATCCTAAACCTCCACCACTATTTAGAAAGTTGGCACGGGTAGAAATAGCAGCATTTGCATTAAAGGTTTGAAAATATATAGGAGATCCATCTTCAGCTATAAACTGAAGTTCAAAAAGAACTCCTTCTTCATTTTCGTACCGTAATGGAATATTGTGCAATATTGCATAGCTCCTAGCCTGCGCTTTATTTAATGCGGCAGTAGTAGAAACTTTTGAATATATATCAGACAATTCAGCCTGATTGTAACTCTCAACAATTTGGGCTAATTGTTTTGCATATTTGTTCGATTCCGGTTTGTCTGTTTGGCCTATAGCAGAAAATATTCCGAAGAAACAAAAAAAAAGAAAACATCGGAAAAATAAGTTAGAGTAGTGTTTAAGCATAGCAGATATAAATTATAAGATTGATTGGGGCTTTCTAAAAATCATTCTCTTCAAAAATAAGATTTTATAAGAATTTAACAAATATTTAATGAATTTAACAAATAAAAAAATCGCTTCACAAAGCAGTAAAGCGATTTTTTTTTAAATATTGGAGATTATTTATCCTCCGAAATCGTCAAAACGGATATTTTCATCAGGAATTCCAAAGTCCTCACCCATTTTTTGCACAGCTTGGTTCATCAATGGTGGGCCGCAGAAATAAAGCTCTATATCTTCTGGGGATTCGTGGTGACTTAGATAGTTATCTATAACCACTTGGTGAATAAAGCCCACAAAGCCGTCGCCAGACTCATCGTGTATATCTTTTTTCACTTTCCAGTTATCCTCCTCCATCGGCTCAGAGAGCGCAAGGTAGAATTTGAAATTCGGGAATTCATTCTCCAATTGTTTAAAGTGGTCTAAATAGAATAATTCTCTTTTAGAGCGACCTCCGTACCAATAAGTTACTTTTCTACCCGTTTTAAGAGTTTTGAAAAGATGGTATAGATGCGAACGCATAGGTGCCATTCCTGCACCACCACCTACATAAAGCATTTCTGCGTCTGAAGGATTGATAAAGAACTCGCCATAAGGACCAGAAATTACAACCTTATCTCCTTTCTTACAGTTAAAAATATAAGAAGAAGCTATACCTGGATTCACTTGCATCCATTGGTTTTTTGCGCGATCCCATGGTGGAGTGGCAATACGAACGTTCAACATAATCTCACGTCCTTCAGCTGGATAAGAGGCCATGGAATAAGCTCTCTCTACAGTTTCGGTATTTTTCATCACCAAAGGCCATAGTCCAAATTTATCCCATTCAGCTTGAAACTTATCTGGCGTATCGTGCTCTTCGGGATGTGCGGTAATATCAATATCAGAATATTTTACTTCGCAAGGCGGAATTTCAATTTGTATATAACCTCCTGCTTTGTAATTCATATCTTCTGGGATTTCAACCACAAATTCTTTAATAAAAGAAGCAACATTATAGTTACGGACCACAGTAGCATCCCATTTCTTAATACCGAAAACTTCTTCGGGAATGTGGATGTTCATGTCCTGCTTTACTTTTACTTGACAAGAAAGACGGGCACCTTCCTTTAACTCTTTGCGAGTAAAGTGTGGAGTCTCTGTAGGTAAGGCTTCACCTCCACCCGAAAGAACGTGACACTCACATTGAATACAAGTTCCACCTCCACCACATGCGGAGGGAAGGAATATTTTTTGATTCCCGAGGGTAGATAAAAGTGTACCGCCACTTTCCACTTCTATAACTTTCTCATCATTAATAGTAATCTTTACGGGGCCAGATGGCGAAAGTTTCTGTTTCGTAAAAAGTAATAATGATACCAATAGTAAAGTCAATACCAAAAAGGCAATGACCGTTACTACTATAACTCCAAGTGTACTTACTGCTAAAAACATATTATTGCTTCGTTATAGTTGAAACTTCAACTGTTTGTGAGGTTTCTATATTTTCATTTTCGATTTGTTTGGTCTGCATTCCTACATTTTCTGGATTGCCGTCCAAAGAAGGGGTAGATTCATCGCCTCCCGTCAACATTCCGCCAAAGCTCATAAACCCAATAGCCATTAACCCTGTAATGATGAAGGTAATGCCTAGACCACGTAAAGGCGCTGGGACATTTGAGTAACGTATTTTTTCACGAATCGCTGCAATGGCAAGAATAGCTAAAAACCAACCAATTCCTGAACTGATACCATAATTTAGTGCTAAGCCCAATGTTGCAATATCTCTAGACTGCATAAAAAGAGATCCCCCCAAAATAGCACAGTTAACCGCAATTAGCGGAAGAAATATACCCAATGAATTATACAGTGAAGGCGAAAATTTTTCAACCACAATTTCTACTAATTGCACCATTGTTGCAATGGTAGCGATAAAAAGTATAAATGAAAGGAAGCTCAAATCATAGGATGCATATTCCTCACCCAACCATACCAAGGCACCATCTTTGAGCAAGTATTGATCTAACAACCAGTTAATAGGTACAGTAACCGCTAGGACGAAGATAACTGCAGCACCTAGACCAACTGCAGTTGAAACCTTTTTAGAAACAGCAAGGTAAGAACACATTCCAAGGAAGGTTGCAAATACCATGTTGTCTATAAAGATTGATTTAAAAAATAACTCTACATGTTCCATTTTATATATGTGTTCAGTAAGCAATGCAGTTTTCAGTTAAGCACAACAAAAACTGCGAATTGCAACTATTTTTATTCCTCTATTAAATCTTTATTCTTAGCCCGCTGTACCCAAATAATCAAACCAACGATAATTAACGCCATCGGAGACAACAACATAAAGCCATTATTCTCATAGCCAATGGCATATAAACCAGTTTTTTGAATTGGATCACCCAATACCTGAAAACCCAATAATGTTCCTGAACCTAAAAGCTCACGGAAAAAACCAACGATTATAAGTATGAGTCCATAACCAGCTGCGTTTCCTATTCCGTCCAAGAATGAACGCCAAGGGCCATTACCTAAAGCGAATGCTTCAAAACGCCCCATAATGATACAGTTTGTAATAATCAAACCGATAAAAACAGATAACTCCTTACTCAAGGAATAAGCAAATGCTTTTAATATTTGGTCTACTATAATTACCAAAGCTGCAACCACTACCAATTGAACGATAATCCGAATTTTGGATGGGATGATATTTCGCATAAGCGAAATAACTACGTTACCGATTCCTAAAACGGCCATAACCGAGATGGCCATAACGATAGATGCCTTTAATTGAGCTGTAATAGCTAAAGCTGAACAAATCCCCAAAACCTGAATGGTAATTGGGTTGTTATCCGCTAATGGGTCTAGTATTAATTTACTGTCCTTTTTTGATAGCAATCCCATAATTTAATTATTTAATGATTTTAAGTATGGCAAATACATTCTAACGTCTTTTTTGATCATTGCGGTAACTCCGTTGCCTGTAATGGTTGCGCCTGCAATGGCATCAACTTTATTATCCATTTTGTTTTCGTTAATGGGATCATTGTTACCTTTTGCAACAGTTATACCCTTAAAAACATCGTTGTCAAGAATAGCTTCACCTTTAAAGTCGTCCATAAAGTAACGCTGTTTAATTTCGGCACCCAAACCTGGGGTTTCACCCTTGTGGTCAAAAAACACTCCTTGCACAGTAAACGATTTATCCAACGCAACAAAGCCCCAAATTGCATCCCAGAGTCCTTTGCCACGCATTGGTATCACATAAATAGTTTCACCGTCCTTCTCTCCTATGAATAGTGGTAACCTTCTTTTATAGTTAGAGTCCTTAGCTTTGGTCTCTTCTTTTTTAAGATCAATTAAATAAGCCTCATCATTTTCGGTAACATCATCACCTTGAATCACCAATTGTTGCTTAATGTATTTATGAAAGGTTTCTTCCACCTTATCTGTGGGCACAAATGTTACATCGCCCTCGCCTTCGTTATCGTTCACGCCCATGGCATAGAGAATATTCTGCATTTTCTCATAACGCTCATTAAGAGTAATCTTGCTTTTTAAACCTTGTGCAACACCAGCCAAAAGGGAGCCCACGACCACAACCATAACAATTGCAAAGATAATTGTATATGAATTTTTATCTGTATTCTTTGCCATGATTACGCTGTTTTAACTTTTAAACGTTTCATTCTCTTTTTAATATTTCCTTGAATTACATAGTGATCAATTGTTGGTGCAAATACGTTCATCAAAAGTATTGAAAGCATAAAGCCTTCTGGATAGGCAGGATTGAATACGCGTATCATAATTCCCATAAACCCAATAAAGAAGCCATAAATCCATTTCCCTTTATTGGTTTGCGAAGCCGTTACAGGGTCTGTAGCCATATAAACGATTGCGAAAGCAGCACTACCTATAATTAAGTGATGCCAGAAAGGCTCACTCATCAACCCATAAAAATTGCTGCTTTTCTCTATCCAGCCTGCATCTGCAACACCATTAAATATGAGCCCCATAACTATGGCTCCTAAAACAGCAGAAAGCATAATTCTCCAACTACCCACTTTCGTGAATATCAAGAATAATGCACCTAAAATTATCAAAAACGTAGAGGTCTCACCTACAGACCCTGGAATAAAGCCCCAGAACATATCCCAAGTACTATATACTGGCTCAGTGTTTGCAGCAAGACTTCCCAATATTGTTTCTCCAGAAATAGCATCCGGTTGTCCCGCCATTTCTTTTGCACCATGAACCCAAACCTTATCCCCACTCATCCACGTTGGGTATGCAAAGAATAAGAAAGCACGAATTGTAAGCGCAGGGTTGAGGATATTCATTCCCGTTCCACCAAAAACTTCTTTACCTATAACAACACCAAAGATTACCGCAACGGCAAGCATCCAAAGTGGAATATCTATAGGAACAATAAGCGGCACAAGCATTCCCGTTACCAAATAACCTTCCTCTACTTCGTGTTTTTTAATAATTGCAAAAATGAATTCCACTGCTAAACCTACCCCGTAAGAAACAATTACCAAAGGAAGTACCGTCCAGGCACCCAAAATAAAATTGTCCCAAGTGAAGAAATTAGCAAGTGGGTCAATACGCAAAGTATTGTCTATAGCTGCGTAATGCTGATAACCTGCATTAAATATTCCAAATATTAAGCACGGCACAAGCGCCATGATAACGGTATTCATAGTACGCTTTAAATCATCTACAGCTCGCACGTGCGAGCCAGAGTGCGTAGTTTCATTTGGAGTATATAAAAAGGTATGCAGTGCATTAAACGCAGGCGCCATTTTTGTACCCTTGTACTTTTCCTTTAGCTTATGTAAATTCTGTTTCAATCCCATAGCGGTTATCCTATTTCTTTATACATTAAATCAAGACCGTTCCTGATAATTTGCTGGTGTGGCTGCTTGCTCACACAAACAAATTCGGTAAGCGCAAAATCCTCAGGTGCCACTTCATACATTCCCAAAGCTTCCATTTCATCCAAGTCTTGAACCATACATGCCTTTAGCATTTGCAGAGGATACATATCAAGCGGAAAGACCTCTTCGTAAACCCCAGTTACAACAAAAGCACGATGCTCTCCATTGGTATTGGTATCAAGGTCATATTTTTTGTTTGGCATTAACCACGAAAAAGTTAAAGCTCTTGAAGTTGAAATTTTATTGAAAACGGGTTTGTTCCAGCCAAATAGTTCATAATCGTCTCCTTCCGGGATTACGGTTACCGTAGTACTGTAATAGCCCAAGTGCCCTTTTTGGGAAATCTTTTTCCCTGTAAGTACATCGCCACTGATAACGCGAACGTTTTCGTCTTTCAAGCCAGAGTCGTATAAAAAGGTTGCTGCCTCAGAACCAATTCTTGTTTTATAATATTTAGGAGTTTTCACTTCAGAACCAGAAAGTGCGATGATGCGTTCTGCGTTGAATTTTCCCGTAAGCAATAATTCACCAATAATAACAAGATCCTGTGGCGCGATGGTCCAAACAATTTCGCCTTTGTTAACGGGTCCAAGTTTGTTTATTTGTGTACCCACATTTCCCGCAGGGTGCGGTCCGGAAACGTTATGAAGTGCAATATCCTTCAAACCTTTAAAAGGAGAATCACCGCTTTTACATACACCTACGTGCACTTGCCCTGTAGTAAGTTTGCTTAGCGCGGTAACTGCTGCTTGTAATTCTTTTTCTTTTCCTTTTAATGAAAAATCGCAGTCATTTGCAAGTGGAGCGGTACTGTATGCAGAAACATAGATATCTCTTGGCTCTTGCTCAGTATCAGCAATCACCGCATAGGGACGCTGCATAATAAATGGCCAGCAACCAGCCTCCAGCAAACGGGTTTTGATAGCCTCGGCACTTGAAGAATCTGGGCTCAAAATACCAAAATCCCTAAAAGTATCCTGCTGATCTGCTTCAATGATTATTTCAGTAATAACACGTTTTGCACCGCGCTCTATTTTGGTGAGCGTTCCGCTAACGGGAGAAACGAACTTTACGACCTCATTGCTTTTTGAATAGAAAATAGTATCACCAGCATGAACTTTTCCACCTTCTTTAACCACCATTTTTGGTGTAATGAGATGAAAATCGGAAGGTCTTATTGCGAAAGTTCTTGATCGCGGGGCGCTGGAAAGTACTTTTTCGGCTTCGCCCTTTAAATTAATGGTAAGACCTTTTTTAATCTTAATGTCTTTGGACATAAATATGGATATTAATAATGCCTTTTTAATACCCTATTACCCCTCAAAACAAATGCACGGGGAATAAGGGCGTGCAAATTTATAAATTAAATATACCATTGCACAATAAATGCATATAATTTTCTATGTTAAAAAGTAGCAGATCGGTATTTTAAAATGTTTTTAAATTACGAATACACAATACGGAATTAATTCGGGAGCCTTTAACTTTAAATTCTTGATTATCTGTAATAGCGTCGGGCATAAAATTTGTTTATCTTAGCTTTTTAAATTCCTATTATGTCTAAAACCTTTGCCACTACCCTGTTTATTGTACTTTTAGTAATTCCAGCATTCTCCCAAATTGTAGAAAAAGTAGAACCTCCCTACATCAGCACCATACAGTTTCGTGGCGCTACGGACCTCAGCCAGCTGCCCGTTATCCGGTTGGGCGGTCAGCTGCAACTATCTTTTGATGCACTTAATGGCGAAGAAGAAGACTATTACTACACCATAACCCACCATAATTTTGACTGGAGCCTCAGTGATCTATCAAAAAGTGAATATTTAGATGGCTTTGATGATGTGCGCATAGACACCTATCAAAACTCCGTAAATACGCTTCAAATTTTTTCTCATTACGAACTCACTATCCCTAATCGTGATACCCGAGCGATTGAAAAAAGTGGAAATTACCTGTTAAGCATTTTTAACAGCGATGGAGAATTGATATTTACACGAAAGTTTTTGGTGATTGAAAACATAGCTTCTGTGAGCGTGGAAATAAAACGAGCAAGAGATTTAAGAGTTATTGAAGAGAAGCAAGTGGTTCATTTTACCATAAATTCGCCCAATTTACTATTGGTTAACCCCAAGCAAACTGTAAAAACATTGGTATTGCAAAATAGCAACCTTAAAACCGCAATTACAGACCTGGTGCCGCAATACACTATGGGCAACGAACTTATCTACAGATATGACAAGGAAGCCTCTTTCGGTGGCGGCAATGAATTTCTTGCTTTTGATAACAAAGATGAACGGTCTGCCACTAACGGTGTGCGCTCCATAGAACTTACTGATGTTTATGAGAATTATCTCTACACTAATATACCCAGATATAACAGGCCATACACTTATAATCCAGATATTAATGGAAATTTTGTGGTGCGCAATGTAGATGCTAGAGACCAAGACCTTGAAGCCGAATATGTACGCATGCACTTTAACCTTCAATATTATGATGACCTGGATGACAAGGAACTACATATTTATGGAAATTTCAATAATTGGACGATAGATGGCAGCACTTATATGAAATATGACCCAAAAAGCGACACTTACAAAAATGAACGTTTGTTTAAGCAAGGTTTCTACAATTATAAATATGTAGTAGTAAATAGAGACGGAAGCATAGACGAAGGTGCCGTGAGCGGCGATTTTTGGCAAACAGAAAACGATTATACCGTAATTGTATATTTCCGTGATTTGGGAGCGAGGTATGACCGCATTATTGGTGCTGGTTATGCAAACTCCACAAATATTAGCAATAACTGAGTTTTCTAAAATTAAATGAAGTGCTAATCCTTTTTCGTTAAGCCATGAAACGCAATAAAGACAAAATTTCCCATGGAAGAAAGTCGTTGCAATATCGTGGCAACAAATGTTTAAACTGCAACCAGCCTCTGGACGTTAGTGATGTTTATTGCCCTTATTGCTCACAATTAAACAGCAAAAAGCAACTTTCAGCTAAAGATTTTTTTGCAGAATTTTTAAGCAGCATTTTAGTGTATGACTCGCGTTTACGGAATACGCTCAAAGATCTTCTATTCCGTCCCGGTGTAATATCAAAAAATTACGTAAAAGGCCAACGTTTAAAATATGCCAACCCGTTCCGGTTTTTCTTGAGTGTATCCATCATTTATTTTTTGATGGAAGGTTTCATTGGTTATATAAATCCTTCTGAAAAGGAAAATCAATTAGGTTTAAATGTAATGCCGGCAAACGAGGCATCTATTGATTCTCTTTTTGCTAATCAGCCTCCTGAAATATTTACACCAGATTTTCGCGGAGATACCTTAAGGGCAAAACAGCTAGGAATGCCGCTTTATTATTCAGAAAAAAGCCTAGACACACTATCCTTTTTCAAGAATTACAGCAAGCGAGGATCACTATACATGTCTTATTATTTCCGAACAAAAACAGAAAACCCAACAGTAGCTTTAGATAGCTTGAACCACTCCAATAGTTTTAAAAATCGTTGGCTCTACTCCCGTTCTATAACTTGGTACAAAATCATAAGCAATCCAAATGCCTTCATAAATTATATAACCTCAAAGATTCCATTCTTCCTTTTCTTCTTTACGCCATTTTATGCACTTTTTTTCTGGATTTTGTATTCTCGAAAGAAATTTACCTATATGGAGCACGTAATTTTTTTGTTTCACATTTTTAGTTTTTTATTTCTGACGATGTTAATTTTTCGAATTCCAGAATTAATTGCAGGAACCAATTTTATACAGGCTATCTTATTCTTACTTCTCGGCCCTTTGTATTTTTACCTTGCCCTTCGGAAATTTTATAATCAAGGAAAGTGGATGACGTTATTTAAATTTGTATTTTTAAGCATTATATTTTTTCTAAGCTTTCTAGTAGCCACCAGCGTATTTGTGGCAGCAAGCGCAGCAATATATTAAAATGGTACAACAGGTTACACAAGGAATTAAAATTTCGGTCAAAACCGAATTTGATGGCACATTTTATAAAAATCGTAAAATGCAGTATGCCTTTGCCTATACCGTTACAATTGAGAACCAAAGCAAAGACACGGTTCAGCTAACATCACGCTGTTGGAAAATAAAAGACTCACTTAACAATTCGGAAACAGTGGAGGGTGAAGGTGTAATTGGTCAAAAACCTATATTACAGCCCGGCGAAAGACACGCTTATACCAGCGGATGTCTTTTATATTCTCCTTTTGGCGCCATGAAAGGCCACTACAATATGGTTAACTTCACTACTACCAGAATGTTTCGGGTTTCCATTCCGCTTTTCAACTTGAGTGCACCTTTTTCAATGAATTAACACATAGAGAAATATTTAATTTTATATACTAATTGCTAATTTACTAGTCTTACCGGTCTGTAAATCTTCATAATACATTTCTATAGCATTTCTATTTTTTACGATTTGAGTGATACTTTTCGTTTTTATAAAACCACGGTCAATAATCAGGTTGCTATTTAAATCTCCCTCGCCGGCATTCTTATGAAACTGAAGCAATTCTTTATCGGAAGGCTGTATGGTTTCCATTAAAAATTCCGAAAACCACTGTTCCCGCTTTTTCTTGAGATTTTCAGGGTATAATGGCGATGATGACCAAATTTGTGGCGCAAGGAGTTCTTCAGAAAAATGATAGTTAACCCCATCCCAAACCAATTGATACAATTGAACCTCAACATTCCATTCCACTATAATGGACGTAAATGGCTCAATTCCTTCAAAATCATAAGTTCTAATTTCGTTTTGTAAATTGGCTGTTTTCAATAAATCCTTGACGACCAACCCCCTACTTTTTCTGTAAAAAGCTTCCCGCTTATGAGCTACAAAACCACCGTTCATTAAGGTTACGCATCTTTTTCTTTCACTTAAACCTATCCATGTGCCACCAGCCACCCCGTCCTTTGGATAAAGCAACGTTACGCCTTCTTCATCATACTTTTTAGGCAAAAATGTTTCGCGTCCTGGAGCTTCGTCTCGGTTAGATGTCAATATAAAATCATTGTTTGATTTTGGAATAAAAGTGACGGTGCACATTCTAGAAGAGTTTTGAGTGTTAAGCAAGAGTTTGCAGTAAAGCTACTAAATAATATAAATTTTGAAATTGAATAAGTAAATGTTTAATCATTAATACAACCAAATCTGACTACTGCAACTGCAGTCTGAACATTAAAAAAAATGTACCTTTGCAGTCTTCATAAATTAAAATTTAAAAAAATTATGGGAAATGGATTTTTTGAAGTGCCAATCGCC
>TARA_R110002012_G_scaffold167592_2_pt1 | contig 17811 bp, 12 predicted proteins | sample TARA_R110002012 | Tara Oceans TARA_R110002012 (sample SAMEA4396515) | marine metagenome | biome: Westerlies Biome; feature: [DCM] deep chlorophyll maximum layer (ENVO:01000326); material: water (ENVO:00002006), including particulate matter (ENVO:01000060) such as... | depth 40 m
AGCAGAAGGTCAAGCTCTTCTCAACAAATGGGAAAAGACTGGTCTTTTGGAGGGGATTGAGAACGATCATGGCCGTAATAACATGGCTGCTCTTCTTGAAAACCAAGCAAAAGAGCTTCTACGAGAAGCTTCAACAATGGCAGGTGGTGATGTCGAAGGGTTTGCAGCTGTTGCATTTCCAATCGTCCGCCGCGTGTTTGGTGGTCTAATTGCAAACGAGCTAGTATCGGTTCAGCCTATGAGCTTGCCGTCTGGACTTATTTTCTTTCTAGACTTTACATTTGCCAATGCTCGCATTGGTGCAAACAAAGTAGGTGACTCACTATATGGTGGTGGAGTTGTCGGTCGTCAAATTACTGGTGGTGTAAATCTTTCATCAATCAGTGGTTCACAGACCAGTTTCTACAACCTTAACAATGGTTATGCATCACCTACTGGTTCTGCCAGTGTTACGTTGCACTTTGTTGCATCAGGTACATATGGTAAACCTGCGGCTGGTAATGTAGTATTTGCTAGTGGTGGTGCCGGATTCTCAACTGCTGACGATTTTGCTCGTTTGCTAAACTACGATCCAGCATTCATTTCTGGTACAACTATTGCAGCTGTATATCGTATTCTTACTGCATCTACATCACTTAAGAAGGGTTCTAACAACTCGGGTGTTGATTTAAACAACTTGGTAGCTATCCGAACCGTCCCAGGCGTTTCTGGTACTTCCGGTGTTCAAACACGTTGGTTGACAGCTCTTTCAGGTACTGATAATGGTTATCCTGGTGCTGGTGACAACAAGAATGATCCAGGACTTTATGTTGTATTTACTGACATTAACGCAGAATACAACCTTGAGAATGGTAATGTTGCAGCTGGTGTTGGTAGCACAGTCTTTAACGTTGAGTTCCCAATGAATGATTCATTTGGAAATGCACCAGATATTGGAGCCGTTGTTGGTTCGCCATACTGGGGTCTTGAAAATTCAGCAGCGATTCCTGAAATCGATATCAAAGTTGATAGCGTTTCAATTACTGCGGATACCAAGAAGCTTAAAGCTAAATGGACACCAGAACTCCAACAAGATATCAATGCATACCACAACTTGGATGCAGAGGTTGAATTAACTGGTATTCTTTCAGAGCAAATCGCTTTAGAAATTGACCAAGAAATTCTAGAAGACCTTATCAAAGGTGCTACAGCAGGAACATATTACTGGTCTCGTAAACCTGGTAAATTTGTTGCGCGAACTGGTGCTGATGGTGGTGCGTCCGTCAATCAAACATTGTTCCCGGATTTCACAGGAACAGTATCTGAATGGTACGAGACACTTCTTGAAACAGTTAATGATGTTTCAGCACAGATTCACCGTAAAACTCTACGCGGCGGAGCGAACTTCTTGGTAACAAGCCCTGAAGTTGCAAACGTACTAGAATTTACTTCTGGATTCCGTGCAGACACAACTGCCGATGAAAATCGCGGCACCGCAGGTGCTGTTAAGGTTGGCCAAATTAGCAAGAAATGGGACATTTATGTTGACCCATACTTCCCACGTAACCTTGTCCTAGTAGGACGTAAGGGTAATAGCTTCCTCGAAAGTGGATATGTCTATGCACCTTATGTACCTCTACAAGTCACGCCGACTATCTTTAGCCCAGACGATTTTACACCACGAAAGGGTGTAATGACTCGATACGGCAAGAAGATGGTTCGTCCTGACATGTACGGATTAGTAATCGTTGAAGATCTTGTTTAATTTATTAAACTTTATTCTTTAGTTATAGTTAACCCCGTCTTTCTTTTTGAGAGGCGGGGTTTTCTTTTTCCGTTTAAAGCACTTTTCTACTATTTAATCAATAGGAGAACAAACAATGGCAACCGCACCACCAGTATTAACACCAGTTCAAAAAACAAGTCCTTATGTATTAAAATCGACAGGATCTTATAATTTAGTAACTACGGCAAGCGTTCCTTTCGGAGTATATTTAACTGGTGCTTTAAGTTCTAGCCAGTGGACATCGGGTGCGGTGGCACAAGTGGCCCTGACTTATAAAATGTTGGGTGGTGATGTTCTTGATATCGAACTAACCGAAAACAATATCTACACCTCCTATGAGATGGCAACTCTTGAGTATTGTACCATCATCAATAACCACCAAGCTAAAAACGTATTGTCAGATTATTTGGGGTCAACGACCGGAACCTTCGATCACGAAGGGACATTGCAAGCGGGCGAACTCTCGTCTAGTTTGAGCGGCACTCATGTAAGTCTCAAGTTTCCTAAATTTAGTTTCGAATATTCTCGCCGCGTGGCCGAGGGATTAGCCGGAGAAGCAGGTTTCGGCGATGATGCAAGGATATATTCTGCATCGATTGATCTGGTTGGAAATCAGCAGGACTACGATCTCCAAAAGATTGTTCAAGATGCCTCTGTTGACGGCACTTCTACCTTTGGTGCAGCCTTCACAGGTAGTATTAATAATAGACGAATTGCAATTAGGCGTGTCTATTATCAATCCCCCGGAGCCATGTGGAGATTTTATGGTTATTATGGAGGCTTGAATGTCGTAGGCAATATGTACACATACGGCCAATATTCAGACGAATCAACATTTGAGGTCGTACCTGCATGGCAAAACAAACTTCAAGCCATGGCATTTGAGACCAGTTTATACACCAGAGCGTCCCATTATGCTTATGAAATTTTTGATAATCGGATAAGAATTTATCCTCCACCCTCTTCACCAGGTGGGATGACACCGCGAAAAATGTGGTTTGACTTTACTGTACCGACAGATCCATGGACAGAAGAATCCACCCGTAAAAGCGGTGTTGACGGAATTAATAATTACAACACCCTTCCTTTTGCTAATATTCCTTATGAAAATATCAATAGCATGGGCAAACAGTGGATTAGAAAATACGCACTAGCTATCTCAAAAGGTATGCTTGCCCAAATAAGAGGCAAATTCGGTGCGATTCCAATCCCCGGCGAGTCAGTTACATTAAACTCTGCCGAACTCACAACCCAGGCAGAAGCTGAACAAACTGCGTTAAAGACGGAGTTGGTAGAACTTTTAGACACCCTCACTTATGAAGCCCTTATGGAGTCCGATGCAAACTTGACAGAAAATTCCAACCGAATTCAAGTGAACGTACCAATGGGAATTTATAGAGGGTAAATAGATGGGTGATAATAAATGGAATAGGCCAGACAGTCCCCCGCCACCCTTATTCTTGGGAAAGAAAGAAAGGGACTTGGTTAAGCAGGTCAATGACGAGTTAATTGAGCGCGTCATCGGACAAGACATCCTTTATTACCCCATTAGTAACGTGCATACCGATTTTCACCCTCTCTATGGAGAAGCTATTGAAAAGAACTTCTTACCTGCCGTGCGTGTATATGTACTGATTGACTGGCCCGAAACTACAACAACCAATAGTAAATTTGGCATGGACCGCATGTATCACTTAACATGTCATTTCCATAAAAGAAGATTGACAGAAGATCAAGACATGTTTGTCCGTGAAGGAGATTTTATTCTCTATGGGGAAGATTATTATGAGATAGTAACCCTATCGGAACCTAAGCAATTGTTTGGACAACAAGAACATAAGTTGGAGATTTCCGCAAACTGTATTAGATCTAGACAGGGCGTGTTTGATGGGAGATAATTATGTCATTTGATGGTATTTTAACAGGGTCAGCAATTGATCGCAGCGGCAAAGCCGAAAATGTAAAGGGTGCGATACTCCCCTTTGTGCCTTCAACACTGGAGACAATAGATTACTCTATCTATAACTGGCTTAAAGATGAGGTAAAGCTTTCATGCACCACAAACAAGGGGTGGAAAGAGTTACCTCTCGTGTGGGTGACAGGAGAACGCTCTTGGCAGATAAAAAATCATAAAGATTTAAGAGATTCTGATGGTACTTTGATTTTTCCTATTGCTGCTATACAACGAAATGGTTTTTCCAAAACTCCTAATAAAAAGGGTGTTTTTTATGGTAATATCCCACCGGTCAATGATCCAAAGGGTGGGTCGATTACAATCTCTAGAAGAATCCAACAAGACAAAACAGCCAACTTCCGAAACGCCGACGCATATCGTAAAAAAAGTGGGATTGCGGGGAATGCTGGGTATCAAGGAACTCAACAAATCAATTTCCCGATGCCGAAAAATAAAAAAGTTGTTTATGAGAACATCACAGTGCCGATGCCGGTATATATTGATGTAGATTATTCGATCAGTATCCGATCTGAGTATCAACAACAGATGAACGAAGCGGTTCAACCATTTGTTACTTTACCAGGTGGCATTAATTACTTAATCTTAAAGCATGAGGGGCATTCTTATGAAGCTTTTATTCAACCTGATTTTACATCTGAAGGGAATATCGGCGACCCAGCAGAAGATGCCAGATTTTATGAAACTAAAATTACAATCAAGGTGTTGGGCTATTTAATTGGCAAAGGCAAGAATGATACACAACCACAAATTGTTATCCGTGAAAATGCTGTTGAGATTAAAACCCCACGAGAACGTGTTATGTTAGATGAAGAGCCCGATTGGGGACCAATAGGAACCCCCAAGGGAAAATACCGCTCTTAATCATTCCTTTGTCTTTTCAGGCGATAAGCTACTATTTATTAGAGACTTTTAAAGTACCACAAGGAGAAACACACGCATGGCACAAAGCAAATTTAGATTTGTATCCCCAGGAATTCAACTTCGCGAAATTGATAAATCGCAGATACCCGATGAACCAGAGGCAGTCGGCCCAGTTATTATTGGCCGCGCCCAACGAGGTCCAGCATTAAGACCCGTTAAGGTTCAAAATTTTACAGAATTTGTAGAAATCTTTGGAGAACCGCAACCAGGTGGAGCAACAGGTGATATCTGGCGAAATGGTTCTGATGGAATGGAACCTAATTATGGTGCTTATGCGGCTCAAGCGTGGTTGGCCAATGGAACGCCTTTAACTTATGTTCGACTTTTGGGACAAAATAATAGTGGTGGCCCAACAACTGGCACCCGCCAAGCAGGTTGGCAAATCGGTGGCACACCTGATGCAACCCGCGCAAATGCAGGCGCACTTGGTCTTTTCTTAATTAATAGTGCAAGCGCGACGACTGCGGCAACCGGTACGTTAGCTGCTGTTTGGTATTGTGTATCTAGTTCTGTTGAGTTAAAAGGCGAATTACGCCCACACTCCAACACAGTTGTTACGAGTTCTACAGGAACTGGCGTAATGATTAGAAGTGTTGCGGCTGGCCCAACATTTCAAGCGGTTGTAAAAGATAACGCAGGCACAGTAATTGATACTGTAGATTTTAATGTTAAAGATACTACAGCTGGCAACTTCATAAGAAAAGTTTTCAACACTAATCCCACCAAACTCACTTCTCGTTTATATGAGACAACTTCTTCGTATTTCTTAGGTGAAAGTTTCGAGAGAGATGTAACTGAGTTGGTTACAAGTGGGTCAGGTGTAGGAGACGTGTATGGCTTTATCGCAGCACTTACTGATGATGAAGCATCATCTCCGGTAATATGGGGTAGAAACTATGCAAGCATGACCCCTTCTCAAACTCCTTGGATTATTGGACAAACCGAGCAAGCTTCAGGAAGTTATGTGCCTGGAGATAGCCAAGAGCTGTTCCAAGTAATTGCTTTAGATGATGGAGAATGGACACAAGAAAATGTTAAAGTAGCTATCACAGATATTAGATACTCCAACGAACCTTCTAACCCGTATGGCACATTCACTTTAATGCTTCGAAAAGCAAGCGATAGTGATGAAAATCCACAAGTTGTAGAAAGTTTTTCTAACTTGGACTTGAATCCAAACTCTCCAAATTATATTGCACGACGAATTGGAGATCAATACGCCAAATGGGACGACGACGACAGACGTTATCGATATTACGGTAAGTATGAGAACAACTCGCGTTATGTTCGGATCACCATGAAAGAGGAAGGCTTCAGTCGTCAAGAGCTACTTCCAATGGGATACCAAGGACCACCAAGGTGGGGCACATTCCAGGTAGTGAGTGGTAATGCCGCTCCAACAGTTCCAGGAATCAGTGCAGCCCAAACTTACACCGATTTTCCACGAGCTATATGTGCGACTTCTGGTGCAGCACCGGGATACGACGCAACCGGTATTCCGGGTGGCTCAAGTCAACCGTTGGTTAACGTGAATGACCAAGCATTTACTGGCTCATTCAAGTTCCCTAGAACTCAATTACGCACAAATACCACTGTTGGTAACTTAAACGACCCAACAGATGCTTATTTTGGTCTTGATACCACCTTGCAGGGTGGAAGTACACGCTTTGATATCTCTTATGAAGATACAGTGCGTGGCCTCCAAGATATTGGCCGATTGGCTACTGGACCTAGGACAGCAGTTTCATATTCAGCGGCAGGAAATGTCATTGAATACAGTTACGTGTTTAGTCTAGAGAATGTTTCTTACCATACTGCAAGTTTAACAGCAGCAACGCTGGGAGGGCATTCTTCGTCTATTGGTTCCTCGCAATCACGAGACGGATATTACTTATCCGGGTCTTATAAATTGGGATATTCTTTGGCCTCCACAGGTTCCAATACTTACAAAAATGTTCTGGATGCAGATTTTAACCAATTTTGTGTCCCAATGTTTGGTGGGTTTAATGGAACGGATATTGGAGAAACCAATCCATTCAACAATTATTATTCAACTGGATTCACTCCAACCTTGACAAATGATTCGAAATACAATTCAATTAGGCAAGCTATTGATTCTTGCGCAGACCCTGAATTGGTAGAGTGCAATCTTATGGCAGCGCCTGGAGTTGGAACAACAACAGCCACCAGAGGATTAACCGACCATATGTTGGACATCTGTCAACGACGTGGCGACGTGCTTGCGGTTATCGATATCGAAGGCGGCTACCAACCAGCCCCTGACCGAAGTAGTGTTGGAGAGGATTATGATTCTACGAATCGTGGAAAAGCATCCACTGCGGCGAATACTTTGCGCGATAGACAAATTAATAATAGCTATGGCGCTTGTTATTATCCTTGGATTCAAGTCCGGGATCCAGTAAGTGGAGTGAGTTTCTTCGCACCACCATCAGTAGCAGCTATGGGAACCTTCGCTTTCTCTCAAAGAGAATCAGAACTGTGGTTCGCGCCTGCTGGTTTCACACGAGGTGGCTTAACAGAAGGTGCCGGTGGTATTCCAATCATTGGAGTTACAGAAAAATTAACTTCCAAAGAAAGAGATCGATTGTATGAGAACAATATCAATCCAATCGCCTCATTCCCAGCAGAAGGACTTGTTGTTTTTGGACAAAAAACTCTTCAATCAACACGAAGCGCACTTGACCGAGTTAATGTTCGCCGATTGATGATTCATGTTAAGAAAGAAATTTCACGAATTTCATCACGACTATTGTTTGACCCTAACACGCAAGTTACTTGGAATCGCTTCCTAGGAACCGCCCGCCCATTCTTGAATAGTATCAAGACACGGCTTGGTGTGGATGACTTTAAAATCATTTTAGATACAACAACTACAACCCCAGATTTGGTTGATAGAAATATCATGTATGCTAAAATTTTCATTAAACCAACCAGAGCAATTGAGTTTATTGCGATTGACTTCGTAATTACAAATACAGGAGCTTCATTCCAAGATTAAACGATGAAAGAGACTAGTTATAACAGGAGATCAGATAAATGAGTAACACTAATTTTTGGCAAAACGCCAGTTTAGAGCCAAAACGCGCTTTTAAATTTATTTTAAGCATACCAGGAGTTTCAGGGAACACCCGAGGAGTTCCAGAATTTTTAGTAAAAAAGGTTAAAAAACCTGAATGGGAGATAACCTCTACGGAGCATAACTTCTTAAATCATACTTTCTATTATCCTGGAAGAACCAAGTGGGCTCCAATTGATGTAACTATTGTTGATACAGTTTCTCCAGACTCGAATGGCACTCGACAAGTTATGGATATTCTTGAGCAATCTGGCTATGATATCCCAACTAATCCAAACCAAACGCAAGGTTGGGGTACTGTTTCAAAAAACAAGGCCGTCAATGATGCCATGGGACAAATCGCAATCATTACCATTGACTCCGATGGCAATGAAGTTGAAAAATGGCTCCTAAACAATGCTTGGATTAGCAAAGTTTCTTTCGGTGAATTGAGTTATGACTCGGAAGATATCCTAGACATCACACTATCAATTGCTTATGATAACGCATATGTAGAAAGCCAATCCTTTGGAACAATTCCATCAACTTCAAGTTAAAAAACATTTATTTTTCTGATATAATACAATCAAGAGGTAAAGATGCCAAGAAATAACCAGGGTCGCCTGGATAATAAACCAGAAACAGGAGCCGAGGCTCCAACACAAAACGCAAACGCACTTTTAAATTTCGTAACACCCACAGAATTTGTTGAATTACCAACAAAAGGGATGTTTTATCCACCTAATCACCCATTGAGGGGAGAAGAGACTGTTGAGATTAAATTCATGACAGCTAAAGAGACCGATCTCTTGACTTCCAAAACACTCCTTAAGAAAGGGGTTGCTATAGATAGAATGATCGAGAGTGTTCTTGTAGATAAATCAATCAAGGTCCGTGATCTTTTTATTGGGGACAAGAATGCAATTCTTGTGGCTGCCCGCATTAGTGGCTTTGGAGCATCTTATGATGCAAACATTACTTGCAAAAATTGTGGGGCTGTTTGTGAACAACACTTCAATCTTGAGGAAGTTAATAAAAAAGAAGTTTCAGAAGACATTGAATTTACTGATAATGGTACATTTTTTGTAAAATTGCCCAAATCAGGCATTCGTGCAGAATGTAAGTTGATGACAGGATCTGATGAAGACTTCTTAATGAAGAAGGTGGAGAAGAAGCGCAAATTAAAGCTACCAGAAACTCTACTAACTGATCAATTAAAATTAATAATTGTATCGCTTGAGGGCGTTACAGAAAGGGGGCCGGTTGAGAATTTTGTAGACGTAATGCCTGCGATGGATTCCACACATTTGCGCAAAGAATATGAACGGGTAAAACCGGACATTGATATGTCGTACTTTTTTGAATGTGAATCTTGTGAAGCAAGCAATACTGTTAGCATCCCATTCTCAACCAACTTTTTTTGGCCTGAATGATGAATATAGTGCCAATGTTTATGAGCAGCTTTTCTACTTAAAACATTATGGTGGCTGGAGCTTCATTGAGGCGTATAATTTGCCCATTCAATTAAGAGAATGGTGGCTTAATAGGATTCAAAAACAATTTGAAATCGAAGCCGAGAACAACCAAAAAAAATAATTAATCTTTAAAACTAACCCCCTTTTATGGGGGTTTTTTATTTTGTTCCTACTACTATTTATATTTATAGGCCATGGCTGACGAGAAAGACATAAAAAAGCTCCAAGACGTGACCAAGGGTCTGACCGACGAGCTACAAAAGCTAAGCAACAAGCTTGGTGAAATTGGAAAAAGTATTAATAGTACCTTTGGCGGTCTAGGAGAGTCACTTGATCTCTCACTTGGCAAGATTATAGAAACGTACCAAGCAGTTGACAAATCTCGCGCTGAAATGAACAAGGCGACTGGCGCTGCGGAGGGTCTTACGGGTGCGATGGCGGAAGCTCGAAAAGAGCTTGGTGGTTTGGGCATTAAATATGATGAATTATCCAAGCACACGACGACTGCCTATGAAAATATAGCCATCTTTTCGGAAGCGTCGAAAGAGGCACAAGGAGCTATGTTGGGCGCTACCGCCGCACTCACCAAAATGGGCATCGCCGGAGCAACCACTGCACAAAATCTTAATTTAATGACAAAAGGTTTAGGAATGAGCGCTTCTGAAGCGGCCAAACTAAACATGGATATTGCCAAAGTTTCCAAATCACTCGGTAGTTTTATGACTCCTGGTAAAATGGCACAAGAGTTTTCCAAGGCCGCCCCCACTCTCGCCGCCTATGGCAAAAATATGAAAGAAGAGTTTTTTAAACTAGCATCTCAAGCGAAAGCGACAGGAATGTCAATGCAAGGCTTATTGGGTGTTGCTAGTGGTTTTGATACTTTTGAAGGTTCTGCCGAGAAAACTTCTAAATTAAATGCAATGTTAGGAACACAACTTAACAGTATTGATTTGCTAATGGCGTCTGAAGCTGATCGTAATAAGATAATTAAGGAATCAATTTCAGCCACTGGTAAGTCGTGGGAGACATTGGGAAGGTTTGAGAAAAAAGCTCTCGCATCTGCGGTCGGAATAAGCGATATGGGCGAAGCGGCCAAATTCTTTGGCACATCAATGTCGGAACTTGATGAAGCCGAGGAAGCAATAGATCCAAAAGTTGTGGCACAACAAGAATTAAACAAATCCATGAGAAGTGCTGTATCCATTGCAGAACGCTGGTCTGCACGATTAGAGGGTATTAGGATGGCTCTTGCCAAAACTATTATGCCTCATGTAATGAGATTTTTTGAGTGGATGACTTCCGCACCCAAAGGCAAGAAAAGCCCGCTGGACAACATGGTTGCGGCAATACAAGATTTCGCTAACTTTGTTACGGTGAACCTCATTAACCCAATGGTAAAATTCTACAAGGGTCTTGATGAGGGCACAAAACAGACTATCAAAAAAGTAGCCGGTCTTGTGATGGCCTTCGGACCTATTACTGCCGCCGTTACCGGCTTTCTTGGGATGATCCCCCTAGTAGGAACCGCAATTACCACCACTCTTGGTGTTCTTTTTGTAACCTTTTTTGACGATATAAAAGCCGGGTTTAATGTGATGAAGGGTTACGCCCTAGAATTTTGGGAATTCCTCAAACCGTTCATTCCTGCCATTAAGACCCTAATGATGGAAACCTGGAACAATCTTAAGGTAGTCCTAAAGCCACTTATAACTAGCTTGTTTGGAGATCTATCCCAAAAGGGTGAAGGTTTTGTCGAGGGAATGAAGAAGAAGTGGATAGAGTTAAAGCCACAAATCGAAATGGCCATTCAGGCAGGTTTAATCAAGTGGGCCGAGTTTAATAAAAAAATAAAACCCGGCTTCGAAGAGTTAAAAAGATTGTGGAAAGAAGCTGAAAAGTTTATGGCTAATCCTTGGATAAATATGAGGAACAAAGCACGAGAAGCTTGGAACGATATGTTTAAAACCCCCATTGAAATTTTTGAAAAACTAGAAAAGAAAGCCCCTTGGCTGATGAAAATGTTGCCTAGCTGGATGAATCCAAAAATGGAGATGGAAGAAATTCCTGGTGAGGGACTCCCCAAAAAACACGGTGGTGGCTCGCTCGTCGGCCCAGCCATTATCCGCAATGATGAATATGTTGTTCTGCCTCCGTCCAACGGGGCAGGAGGACAAGTAATGACTCCTCAACAAGCTGCCGGAGGTGCCGATCAAAAACCAGTTACGCTCGTACTTAATATTGACGGACGCGAGTTTGTAAGACAAACAGTCTTTCCGGCAATAAATAAAGAATTTAATTTACAAGGAGCATAATCGTGGCAAAAAAGATACCAGAAAAGATAAACCGATATTATAACCCAAACAATAGCCGCACATTCAGAGACGGTGATGAGGGTTCTGACAATCTTGCCAACAACCACTTTCAGTTTCTAGAATTTTATCATGTTCCTTCATCATACTTCGTTGCATTTAAGGCGTATTTAGAAAACTTTACTGATGATTATACTTCCAAGTGGACAGAGCATCAAGTCTATGGAAGGATGGATCCTATTGCTACTTTTGAAAGAACTTCACGTAAAATCAATTGTACGTTCAATGTCGTGGCATCATCAATTCAAGAAGCCGAAGCTAATATGAGACGAATCTCCTTATTGCTTCAAATGCTTTATCCATCTTATGAGACGGCAGAGGGAAAAGGGGCTGTAATTGGACTTCGAGGGAATAACGAACCTGTTTCTACAATAAAAGGGTCGCCACTCTTTAAAGTTAAGTTTTTAAACTGGATTTCCAACGCCAACGCTCCTGGAGCTTCCTCCGCAGAAGACAGCGGTTTGCTTGGTTATATCAACGGTTTTTCTTTTAAGCCTGATTTGGATGGGGGAACCTTTCAAGTCGGCACTGATCTGTACCCCAAATATGCCAAACTTGACTTCTCTCTTAATGTCATCCATGAACATGCTTTGGGTTGGGATATCTCTCAAACCATCGGTGGGGCAGCTAGCACAGCTATGAATGGAAAAGGGGCATTTGAATCAACTCCCGCAACGCCTGCATTTCCCTATGGAAAAGATATTCAACAAAGAAACAAGTCTGTTAAGAATAGCATGGCTGCCAAACAAGAGAAAAAGTTTAAAGAATTATCAAGTGCATCCAAAAAATTAATAGGAGGAGATTAGAAGATGGTAAGTCGTTACAACAACCGCAATATTTTTAAAAATGGTGAAGAAAAGTATGAAGATTTGTTGAAGGAAAGAAACACAAAATCTATTCTTCAATACGATACTGCTAATTTAGCTCATCCAACTGCCAATGAAATTGCCAACCTCAGTACCGTAAATCACATTTGGGCCGAGGGTGATCGCTTTTGGAAGTTGTCGTCTAAATATTATAATCAACCACAACTCTGGTGGGTTATTGCATGGTTCAACCGTATGCCAACGGAGGCGCAAGTGGAGCTTGGTGATATTGTGGTGGTGCCGTTACCTCTTTCAAAGATTCTTAATTATTTGGATCTATAGATATGTCAGAGAAAAAAGTTAGCGACTATTACGCACGATCTATTCCCATCACTCGCCGAGATTCTTCCACCAAACCCTCGATTCCGGTGCAGGAATCCTCGACACCTCAAGACACGACTGCACCGCAAGGTGGGATGTCATCAGTAACAACTGAAGTTCCGGCGTCTTTCCCGCGGGATGCGGTTGATAACTATGTTGAGCAATCGCCCAGCGATACCCAATCCTCCGCAACGGATATTATGGCACCTGAAGCAGCCCCCCAATCAGGCGAACAGCCAGAGTCAAAAGTAAAGCCAAAGAAAAAGAAAAAAACTGCACCCAAAAAGATTAAGACTAAACCCAAAGCTGGTGGCAATGATAAGGCAAAAGCAGGAGCCAAAGGTGGCACCGAACAGGGTAAAGTTGTAAAAAAAGCAGCGGAAGCAAAGAAGAAGGCTGTTAAAGACCAGTTAAATGTCGATTTTGATGATCAGACTTTTTTGTGGGATCATATAGATTTGGTGGAAAATAGAAAATCTATGGATAGTTTAGGGGAAAGCGAGAGAAAAATCATTGAGGCGCAGGAGCGCCATGGCAACTCCGCCTTGAAGAGCGCACTATTACATAAAAAGTTATATAAAAACTTCCTTCAAATTACTGATGATGAACCGTTAACCACTAAAAATAAATTATTTGGTGAAGGCATTGATGCCATTAACGATGCTACAACAGCTCAACTATCCTCAATCATTCCTTATATTCGGCTTTTTATAGTAAAGCCCGCAACTGTTGATTCGTTTGGCGGACGAGGCCAGAAGCGAGGAAAGATGGTAAAAGTGGAATTCCCATTTAACAAGTTTACCACTCTTGATTCAATTTTAGACTCTCGTGAAAACCGAGGAACGGATGTGGGGATCAAAAAAGCACAATGGGTAGACCAAAGTTCCAACCCAGGAGACCAAGGCTTATCATTTAAAGGATCGATGACCTTACATTTTCAGAGTTTTGAGGCTATTTTTAAAGAACGTTTGGTTGATAACGAAAAGATTCGTTTTGCGGATCTTCTTATGCAACGAAGTTTCACACAGAAAGAAGCCCAAAGGGACAAACCAACAGCAGCCACAGACTCTTCTAATTCAACCAATAATAACAATAAAGTAGTTGACGAGATACAAATGGAGTGTGGCTATACTCTCCCACCTGATAAAATTGAAGGAGATCCTAACCTAGCTCAGAAGCTTGAGTCGATGAGAAGGTTTTATACAATCAAACCCTTGAGTCAAGATATTCAAATAACAAGCAATGGTGCGGTCGATTTAACCTTTGATTTTGCTGCTGCTGTTGAGGGTCGAGGGTTCGGACAAAGCACGGACTTATTGAATATCAGCGATGTCAATCTGGAGTTAAGTGATTTGTCTCAAGTAAACAAAACTAAAGATCGCATATCGGAGATTAAGAAAAAACAAGCAAAGCTGAACGACCTCACGAGCAAGCTGCCGGGAAAGAAAAAGAGAACCACAGACCAGAAAAACGAGTTTGAAAATTTAAAAAACCAATATAAACAATTAAAAGATGAGCTAAAAATTGCAGACGGCAATTTACGAAACATCCAGTATCGCAGGCTTCTAAATGTGATTCGAGATACAGTGTCTGGTGCTGATGGTTCACGCGGAAGTATCCGCTACCTCGATCTCAACGAAGCCAGAATGGGGCGATACAAACAATTTCTACAAGAAAGAGCAAATGCCATTGAACTCGGCAAATCAGGGGATAAACCTGGTGGGCCTTTAGACATCAATGAATCTGTGAGGGCTTTGTCTTATGCGAAAACAGAGTACGAGGCCGATACGAGCGAGTTCGGAGAAATGACTATATCTCAAGGAGCCTCGGGTGGAGCAGCCACAGCACTGGGAAAAGTGAGCGAGGTTATGGGTCCAATGCAACCAGGGAAAGAGCGGGGCAAAGTTGCTGAAAAAGGGAATGATTATTTCGGAGGCATCTATCGTCTTCAATACATCTTCTTGGGTGACATTGTAGAAGCTGTGATGAAGATTGTTTATGAGCAACCCAAGATTAGAGAAAATAAAGTTGTAGGTAAAGAAAATTTAGACAAAGAAATTCAAAATCAAGTAAGGGTTCTTTTGGGCTCCTTCTCTTATATGGACCAGGTATCAGGAAAAGTGCGCAATATAGATTTGGCAGATGTTCCAGTCTCTTTTAACTATTTTAATGCATGGTGGTACGACAATGTGATTAGTGCTAATAAAACTGTTTATCCATTGCAGACCTTTTTGAAAGATATAGCGACAAAGCTTCTTAACAATGTACTATCCCCAAAAAGATATGGGCCAGATTTTGGAAGACGTTTACAGGTCAACATTACTTCTGTCATGCTGCCCAATAACCATCAACTAACTAGAGAATGGAGAGAGAACAAAGGACGGATCAAGGAGAGAATCAGTATTCCAAAAGTTTTCCAAAGGCGCAGAAGCCGCAGAGGGGGTTCCAATTGGAGTCAATGGCTATATATGTCTGTTGGCGGAGGAAACACCCAGAAGGCCAAGCTTCGTGGAAATTTAGAAGAAGATGAAAATAGAAATATTCCTCATCTTTTCTTGGGGGCTGACACTGGAGTGATAAAAGACATTAAATTTTCTAAAATGAAATTTAAAGGTTTGCAAAGATCCGTTCTCGAAAGGAATTATAAAAAGGGCAATCCACATGACTCTTTATTCTTTTCGGACATATACAATACCGACATACAGCTTTTAGGAAACCCAGTTTTTAATCAAAATATGATGATTTATGTCGATCCACGTGCAATGGGTCTTGGGATAACTGATATTGATCCTCGACCTTTTATGGCCGAACTCGGGATTGGTGGATACTATCGGATAACTAAAATAACTCACAATTTTGAACCCACTGCGTTCACCACAACTCTCGTCGGCATACTGCACCGCTCTTTAAGAGACGTAGTAAAAGGGGATGCAACGGAGTAAAGAGAACAATGGCAGATAAAAAAGATTTAAATAAATATGCTGATGTTGTCGTGACGGCAGAAGACTTTCCTGCTCCGCGTGGTAGAAATGGAATGTCTGCTTTTGCTATCTTTTCACAGAGAGAGTATTACAACGAAGGTATTTATCCGCGAGAGTTTGATGCCCCGATTCCTTTTGATCTGTGGGATGGACGACCATTTTTTGGAAAAGTAAATCTAAAAGGTGAACCAATTTTTGCACCCACTACTTTTCTTAAACAAGTTGAGAATAATGTATGGTTGTTGGATTTTGTTGCTGATGCGTTTAATGATTTTAAAACTGAATTTTTATTCTTAAACAAAAACAATGTTGAGGGAACTCCCTACGCCCTTCTCACGCCGACTCGCGGTTGGTCATCAGCCTTAAATTTATATGATGATTATATGGATAGAGTATATGACTCTTTCATTGCCTTTATTGAAACTTCCGACACAATAAATCATCTATTAGACTTTTCAGAATTCATGGAAGTTTTTTACCATTTCGTAGCGGATACTTCTCCTGCTATTCCAGTTACATTTGGTCAGTTTGTGATGTCCAAACATTGCCCCCCTACTACAAGCGGATTAATGGTTGATTTATCAACCAATAGTCATGGAAACGACGCAGATAAGTTTAATAATTTCCTAAATGACAACAGTTTTATCTGCTTTGCGGAGACAGCCGAAAGATTCGGTTTTAAGATAGATAAAAATTACCCCGGAAGATTAATCGCTGATATAAACTCACCCGTAATGAAGCGTGACGGTGATGCTACCAAGACACCATCCGAGGGTGGTATGGGATACATGCTGCGTTACCCACAACAACCCAAGAATCCCAAAAATCTTTATCAAAATCCACCTCCTCCACCAGAACGAGAGATTATTACACCACCCACAGAGGTTCCATCCAATCCCTTTGAAGTTGGCGATATAATTTCGTTGGCAACTGTCAGGAGTGAACGATCAACCCCTGGCTTTACCTATACAATACTCAAAGATCATACGTCACTATCGCACCGCCAACGTGAACCGGGGCACCGGCCAAGGAAGTATAAAGGCAAAAACGTTTTAAATTTCCTAAAAGACAAGACGCTACAAACCAGTATCAATGGCCTCCTTGTACCATTATATGGGGAGCTAATAACCCTAAGTTCTCATTCAAATTTTCAAGAAAAAGCAAGAGAGTTCTTCGGCCCAACTTATGAACCACCAGAAGAAGAAGTCGCTATAATTGACTTAAAAGCGATGGTAGGAACCATGGGAACATCACCCGCAGGTGTTTGGATGGGAAATGATGAAAAAATCTTGGGAGTGTCAGCAGATTCAGAGGTTGAGACTGCGATCTCTGACACCAGAGAGTATAATTTTACTACGCAGTTTTGGAGTGATCACATGTATGTTGAGGTTCCGATGAGTGCTTTACACTTAAAGGACGGCGCAACACCATTTACTATTCAAAGATACACAGAACGCCTCAATTATGATACGCGCTTGCAAAAATACATCAACCAACAAGATGCAGCCGATAAAAAGTATGCAAATCTACTGAAGGAATATGATGACAGAGTGTTGCCCGGATGGAATGATAGTAGGATGCAGAATGAAAAAGAGTGGAATAATTATGAAAATCCCAATGCGCGTCTTACAATCAGCAATTTATTCACACGCCGGTTTGGCTCGGCAAACTTGGCCAGTGTAGAATTACTTAAACAATTGTGTATGCAGTTTTATTATTCTTATGTACAAGTAAATCCCAACGCTGTAATCACACATGTTGACCATTGTGGCCCCAATGATTACAAGACTCGAACGAGGATCACCAAGCGACAGTTGATTAATAAAAAATTAATAAATGAAAAGTATCCTGACTCATTTTGGATCAAGCAATATATTCTTATTTGCAACGCCCAATCAGAAAATAAGTATTCTCTGAATAAGCTCCGCTCAATTCGCAAGCGAGCAATTGAGATTTATAATAAAAAAGGAATAAAAGAATCGCTCGCTTATGTAGAAGGGCAAATGCCTTCCACTAAATTCAAAAAATAGATCTTGACCATATTTCAAAAATATGATAGGAT
>TARA_R110002012_G_scaffold319825_1_pt1 | contig 17797 bp, 20 predicted proteins | sample TARA_R110002012 | Tara Oceans TARA_R110002012 (sample SAMEA4396515) | marine metagenome | biome: Westerlies Biome; feature: [DCM] deep chlorophyll maximum layer (ENVO:01000326); material: water (ENVO:00002006), including particulate matter (ENVO:01000060) such as... | depth 40 m
TTGTTCTCTTCAAACGTTCGAAGTTCTTTGTATGAAGGAAGACCTGTAGTTTTGAGTGTCTCTTCGAATAGGTCTAACATTTCTTTTTGAGTTGCCATTTTTTCCTCTGACTGACACAACTGTGCCTTTGTATAAGTGATTGTCTTTTTGTAGTACTTGAAGGTAACACTGTCACCTTCTACTTTGGTTGGATAAGCACACGTTGCTCTTTTGAATGAACCCCAAATGAGATCATCAAGAGTGTCCTCACATTTGACGGCGTATACACTATTCTTGAGGCTCTTTGAGATAGAATCTCGAAGAATAACAGAACATGTATAACCTGCAAGGTTCTTATCTGCAAACTTTTTACTAGCTTCCTGAAACTCTTTAGCGTAAAGAGCTATGGTCTTGATTGGTACTTTGTTTTTAGTAACCATTTAATTACTCCTTTGTGTGTTGGTGGTCCCTATAGGATTCGAACCTATAGGGGTTGACAGAACCCTTCCTTTGTGATAGGATTAAGTTGGAGGTCACACCGAGATTCGAACTCGGAACTTCTGTTTAGAAGACAGAGGTGATATCCAGTTTCACCATGCAACCAAGGATTTAATATGCCAAGTAACAAACCTAACTATCAATCCGAATATATAAGACAACACTACCTAGATAACAAAGAGTACTATAAAGATAAAGCAAAGGCAAGAGCCAAAGAGGTTAGACCTAAACTTTATTCTTTCTGTAATGATTACAAACTTAAGGCTGGTTGTGTTGACTGCGGATACAACGAACATGCTATCGCTCTACAGTTTGATCATGTAAGAGGAGACAAATTTAAGAACATATCTACTATGGTCAATCAGATGTACTCTCTTGATAGAATCAAAGAAGAGATAGCGAAGTGTGATGTTCGTTGTACTAACTGTCACATGATAGTAACACATGACAGAAGAATACCTACCGCTCTGACAGAAAAGTAGTAACGAACGTCAAGTCAATCATTGATGGGATCATACCTACCTCAGCAGAAGATATATAGATTGATTTTACAATTACTGCAAAAGATGCGAGACCTGCTGTATTGGTGGAAAGTAAAGGACCAGAACTAAGACCTCCTTCTTTAGAGTAGAAGAGAGTATTAGGAGTACCTTCTTCTTTATAGCAAAGAGTCATAAGGTTTTGGAAGTCTTCACCCATAGTTACAATGTCTTCCCTAGTAAGATGAACCATTGCTCCTACTGTATCAGCAAATTCTTCAACAGTTTCCTGAGAAATTTCACTAAGAGTATCTTCGGTAGCATAAGGTTCAAGAGAAAGTTGAGGCAACTCAAGAATAGCTTTTGTTGCTGCTTCTAATGTAACTTTTCCTTCTGATACAGCGTCGTCCCATTCTTTAATGTAGCTAAGCTCCGTCTCACCGAGTGGTGCTAAGACATAGATTTTTTGTTTAGTATCTGACATTTTGTTTCCCTTTCTAGGGTTTAAGTTAAGAGGTAGTATACCTCATGTAGTAGGTAATCTAGGTAGGTTCCCCTTTATCTAGGTCTGCAATCACTGTGAAAAGTACACCATAAGAAGCAACACAACCGACATCGGTTTCGATATCAACTTTGAAAATTGTGTACGTTCTTGTGGTAGGGTTTGAGAACACCACAATAGAGGTTTTGAAACTGTGTTCCACCATGATGTGAGTCAAAGTCTCCCCTGTCTCTTGCTCTAGTATTTGTGTAAAGTCATTCATTGGGCCACAAGAAGGGGCTTCTCCCATTGAAGTAGAGGCTACGCCACTAAGCGCAGCACTCAGAAGTATTGTCTTAATGTTCATCGTCTTTCTCCTCAAAATATTTCAAGTATTCAGAGACATCCATTTCAAGAGGATCATCCCCATGTAACTTGATGTATGTCTCTAACTCTTTAAGTTTCTTTTTGTACGTTACTAGAGAACAACTTTCCCAGTACCAAGAAGGGTAAAGCTCACTTTCCCATCCTTTAGTTCCATTAGGGCAGGTGTAGTAATACAAAGGAAGCCAAGGTATTTTGATGTACTCTTTTTTCCAATACTCTTTATCTTTTTCTTTGAGTTCACTTACTCTAACCTCAAGTTCTTGTACTTTCTTTTGCAAAATAGTACGAAGAGGTCTGACTTTAAGTTTAACTTTCACAGTCTTTCTCCTTTATTGTTGAGTAGAACTATCTCATCTTGGAAGTAGCTATAACTTCTTTGCCTGTCTCTAGTAGTTTCTTCGCAGGAGGGCAGGAAGATTTCAAGATAGCTCTTGAGTTAACACCATACATCCTTGTACCCAAGGTTTTACCTATGGACTGTATCTCAGTGTTAACACAAGGGATATCTTAGTGCTGGTTTAGCAAGGAGAGCCAGCTTCCTAGTCAAAGGTTCAATGATACCTTTGTTGTCTACCGAAGTAGGGTTGATAAAAGAAAAGGAGTTATAAGGACAACTCCAAGAATAATTCCAATGAAAATTTGGGTCAAAGCAACCTTTGTTTTCTTCAGTTCAGCCTCATGAGTAGCTCTTAGTTTTTCTACCTCGGCCTCATAAGCATAATACGCATCAAGATAAGCAATGTGTGCATCCTCACGGTCTGTTACTGAGTCTCCTAGTTTATCTTCATCCATAGCATCACGAGCAGCATCCAAAGCAGCTTCTAGTTTTTCTAATTTAGTCATTGGCTTTCTCCTGTTTCTTCAGTTCAGCATTATAAGCATCACGAGCAGCTCGATAAGCATCACGGGCAGCATGAATAGCAGCATCAGCAGCATCAAAAGCAGCATCAGCAGCATCAAAAGCAGCATCAAAAGCAGCATCAGCAGCATCAAAAGCAGCATCAAGATCAGCATCAAGATCAGCACCAGCATCAATAGCAGCCTTCAAAGCAGCATTAAAAGCAGCATCAGCAGCATCAAGAGCAGCATCAGCAGCATCAAAAGCAGCATCAGCAGCATAAGCAGCTTCTAGTTCTTGTAGTTTAGTCATTGGTTTGATTCCTTTGTTATTATTAAAGAGGAAAAGGAGTGCCCCCATGCTTATCACAGGGTCACTTATGATCTTTAAGAAACAGCACCAATTACAAATGCAACTAGAACTGCAACTATGTGGGACAGAAACAGCCATCCCATACTTCCCGCGTCAATGCAGAACAAAAACTCTTCTGCACACATCTTAAGCTGTCTCCGCTTGCTTATACTCTGAAACAGTAGAGATAAGAGCTTTACGAAGATCGGCAGGGATATCGTCAATCGCCTTCTCTTGAGAAGCACGTTTCTGAATACGGGCAAGGAACTTGTCAACTTCATCCACCAAAACAAAGGGGACAGGTTCAGAAGTAGGGGTGAACTCATTCCAAGGTGAAGCCTTGCTTTCTACCACTTGTTCTTTTGTGATAGTAGTAAGAGAAGGCTCATAGTAGAAGCCAGCGGTAATTTCGTTTTCTTTGTCCGCTGAACGCCAAGACAAGGGGGTAAAGGCGGTGAACCAATTAACAATAGCTTGAGCGTAACGTGGTTCAATCTCTTGAACGATACGTGTGGCACGTTTAGCAGCCGCTGATACGTCTTTTGTCTCTGCCCACCGAGCAAGAGTAGATACGTTAAGCTGGTGAATGGTTGTGCGAATACCCTTTGCACGGGTGGAAACAAGAGTGATACCTTTGTCGATATCATTGTCATTCATTGTGAAGTTATATTTCATTTTCTTTCCTTTCAAAGATAGAGTTGAACTAAATACCTCAAAGGATACTTAGATGAAACTTTACCTAGTAAGATAAGAAACGACTAGAGAAGGGGAAAACTTAGAAGATCACACAACCATGTATAAGAGGTAGGCAACAACGCTATCCGCAATGGTATAGCGTAGACTGCAAGCCTAACACATGGAAAGATCACTAATGCTTTCCCCTCTTGATTACTCCCACATGGTTTAAGCCTACTCTAAGAGTCATATCAGGCATACCGCTTACGTGGACTATCTTATTACCCTACCCTCATCAGGATGAATAATCAAAAGTCATATTGCTGGCCTCACCCTATGTCATAAGGGGAGTATTCGGGGCAGGTTCGACCCCCTAGCGCCAACCGCTAGTGTTCTGTGGACCATTTAAAGCTGTGTCACACTTTAGACCTTGAGGCGTTAACCGCTTGGCTTGAAACTCTTAGACCATACCCAAATGGACCTGTAAACTACTTTATCGTTAACGTAACAAACTAATTTGTTTTTCCTCTTTTATGTAACATAAAGACATTAAGTGTTATATTGTAACAATAGAATCATTAAGAATGCATAGAACACACGTGCGCGTAGGATAAGACATAACTTAAAGTAAATAAAAGATTGTCTTGTTTCTTAAAAAGAGAAAGAAAGGTTCAGGGTTCCAGAAAGAGAGAACAAATAGGGAAGGTGTTTTTCTATAGGGCAGGACAAGGAAAGGCATAGTATGGTGACTAAGGGGCAAAATAGGGCGTCTTATGGCGTGTGGTATAATGATACCGTGATGGAAGGTGGTGTGTTTCCTGTGAGTGAACAAAGATTCTTTAAAGGAAACAAAACCTTAGTGAATTGGTTGGGTATGTTTGGTGTGTTACAACATAGCACCCTAGTTGAGAATGGTTCGCAAGTAGAACATGGTGTATTCTGTGGGCAACACTGTGTGGCAAGAATAACACAGTAGAATACTTAACCATTTGGTTGAATGATTCGCCTTGTGGTTGTACGTAGGGGGATCAGGGGGGTTGGGGGGTGTGCCTTATACAGTACACTACACCTAAAAAATATCTAATAGTTTTTCCAATATCCTGAATACGTTGGTATTCTTTTCTAACGTATACAATGGGTTAGCTTGAATTGCCCATCTAAGTGTTATTTAATGCTTGACATAATTTGAAACTTAGTTTATACTTATTGTATTAAGTATACATTAAGAGGTACTTAAAGAATACTTAACTCCTATTACTTAATTCTAATACTTAAAGTCTTTATGTGTTACAAAGGAATAAAAGGAATAGGAATTAAGAACACTTAAAGAATACGTAAAGAATACTTAATGTAAGGGAAGAGGTACTATGGAAGATAGTCTTTATTCAAGAGAACAGCTATATAATAATATGGGGGTACAAAGGAAGAAGAGTCTATTCTTTGAAGAGTGTTATGATGATCCTAAAGATTGTGTCTTTACTCTGAAAGAGTATGATCATGAGGGTTACGCCTCCCTTTACAAACTATTCATGAAGTACACAACTGAAGACCCATCTGAATATGTCTTTGCTTTAGCTGTCTTTGGATCATGGTCTACATGGGAAAACCTCTCCTCCTCTCCTGTCTTAAAGAAACACCTACCCCGATGGCGCAATGAAGTCCAAGTCAGGAACCGTAGTCTTGCTCTCATCGAAGTAGCTAAGTCTGCTCCCTCTAACTTCCAAGCAGCTAAGTATCTTCTAGAACAAGAGATGTTAACAGAAGACGGTAAGAACTCATACCAAGAATTGTCTAAGTCTAAATCCTTAAAAGGGAAGAAAAAGACAGATGCCTTAGCTGAAGCAAGTAAAGCGGTAGATGAAGATGCTGCTAGAATCCTACACCTCTCTCTTAAATCTTAAGGACTTTTAATGGCCAAGAAACCTACCCTAATTAGCCTAGTCTCTGGCTTCTTCTCCTCAACACAACTTAACTCAAACTTTGAAGCATTACGTAATGCTCTAGACAATACCCTGTCTCTGGATGGTTCAACACCTAACAGCATGAATGCTGATCTAGACATGAACAGTAATGATGTCTTGAATGCTAAGTCTGTTGCTACTGCTGTTCTATTGATCGCTGGTCAGTCTGTAACAGCCTCTACTGCTGTAGCAGGTGCCTTCAAGAACATTCAAGATAACATCTCTACTTCTATTACAGACACTACTCTTACAGTAGGAGATTATGTTTTAACGTCTGATGGACAGTTCTGGGAAGTACTTGCTGCTGGTACTTACACAGCTAATGGTACTACTGTGTACGACCTCACTGGTATCTCAGGGCAAGTAGTATCTAAGAAGACAGACTTTGCTGACTACGCTGAACTAGTAGGAGACACTAGGACAGATTCTTTATTCGTAGCTGATCAAGAATTTACTATTGGTCCTCTTAAAATCAAATACAAGAAAGCACTCTCTGCTGCTACAGACAACCATGTAGTTACAGCAGGTGGGGTAAAGTTGTACCTTCAACCTGATTCTAATGGTAAGTACAATGCTCTTGGTATGGGAGCAGTAGCAGATGGAGCAGATAACTTTGATGGTGCTATGTATGGTTTCAACAAAGACACAAGAGGACCCTTAACTTCTTGGAAGTGGGAAACTGGTAAAGCTTATGCAGTAGGTGATATTGTTGAAGACGTCACTAACAGTAAAGGTCTTCTTTGTCTTGTAGCTCACACATCAGGAACTCTAGCAACAGATGAAGGAGCAGGTAATTGGGCTACAGGTGCTTTCACAGGCACAGACAACTCAGCAGTAATGGATGCTTGTATTACTTCTTTCCATGAACAAGATCAATACGTCTATTGGCCTAGTGGTAAATACTACTTTGGTGATGGGGGCACGTCTGAGACTGCTGCTGGTGGAGCTAAACATAACTTCTCCTCTTGTGACAAAATCTTTTTACATGGAGAAAAAGGTACTGAGTTCCTTATGGATGAAGACTCAACCCGTCTAGTAACAGGAGGTGGTGGCTCTTACTTTATTGACACAAGACAAGCAGTCTCTCCTTATACAAGAGTAGAACATGACCGTTGTGAAATCCTAAACATTACCTTCAGAGGTAGATGGTCTCACTACGCTGGAGGTTCTTCTGATGATACTAACTCTATTGGTTGGACTCCTATCAGGGTAGAAGGCTTTAGGTACAACTCCCAGAGTGGTTGTTCTTTTTACGATATTAGAAACAAAGGTACACGTAATGCCCATAACAACTACGCACATCACACAGATGTATACGGTGAGCGTTGTGCCAGAGGTGTGCTTAGAGAAGTGAACTCTAGTCATGTTGTCTTTGAAGACTGTAGTGCAAAACATACAGACGATGATCCTTTTGATGCTAACGTAACAGACGAAGTATCAGCAGATGCTATGCACACAACAGTCATGCGTGGTATCCAAGTAGAAGATTGTGAGAGTATTATTTGTAACAATGGTCACTCAGTTACTATTGATGGTATCATTTCACAAAGGTCTAAAGGGAGTGTTCTTGCTGTTTCTCGTGCTGGTTCATCTTCTCCTGATAGTGGACGTGGCCCTAAAACAGGTATTAGTATTTCTAATATCACAGCTATGGACCCTTTAGAAAGATATGACTTTGATACTTCTGATCTATCTACAACATCCATTACTTCTGGGGCTATTATTATTGCAGGCAACAAAAGAGAAGGGGAGGATTGGTCTTCTGGTGAGACAGTAGCTCTAGGCGCTGTTAGACGATCTACAACAGACGGTCAGTGGTACACAGCAGATGCTGCGGGTACAACAGCAGGAGACGACACAGACCTAGACGGAGCTTCTGATACAGGTGTTAACTGGACTCTTGATGCTTCTTATGTATGGCCTAATGAATGGGACTCTTCAGCTAATGAGATTCGTGCTCCTTGGGATTCACAAACAGGAACAGATAGTTCTTCTTACCTCTGGAATCCTAGAGGTGATACAGAAGTTCAAGCACACGGTATGGGTGTCCATCTAAATAAAATTCAAATTATGAAAACAACAGGAGTACTTAGTAATTACTCTGATATGGGGCATGGGTACATGTTCACACGAAGAGGTCTTAAGAATCCTACAATAACAGACTCTATAAGAAAAGGAGCAGGTGTTGCTCTACAGTTTGATCTTCAAGATGTAAGCATTGATGATGTTTATGTCCTAGGTGGCGACACTGCTATTTCTTTTGATGCTAGTAATAGTAACAGAATTACTTCTGCCTTTAGTAATATTAAAATTAATAACCTAGTAGCAGTTGGACAATCAACTAACTGTATTTACTTTGAAGACCCATCTGAAACAGTAACTTGGAATGTCACAATCAGTAACTGTACGTTTGATCTTGATCGTTACTTCCGTAACACTAGACGTGACAATACTAACAATGATGGTTCATGGGATTCTGTTGGGAACGCAGTTCAAACTGGTGTTGCTGTTGCTAAAGACCATAATATTTTAGGTGTTTCTTTAGTACACAACTCCTTTGCTAACTGTCTAAAGACAATACACAACGGGACAGGTACAAACTTTACAGATCACTACGCACTAGGAAACCGTTTGATTTGTGAACCTACTGCAACAGACGGTTACGATGCTGATAACAAGGGTATTGGTTACCTACCTCCTGCTGGTTTAGGATGGCACTATGTTCCTACTAGTTCTGATCCTTCAGCCTTAGACAATAATGAGATTATTAATGTATGTCTTTTGTCTAGTGATTCTATTCCTACTACTGGATGGTATCCTAAAGGACATCTCGTTTATGATAACGATCCTGCTTCAGGAACAACAACGGCCACAGGTGGTGTAGTTCGGTCTGCTTGGTTACGTCTAACAGATGGTTCTGCTCATGTTCTAGGAACAGATTGGATTGAGATTTAAGTATGTCTAAAGAAAAAGACTTAGTAAGAGAAGCAGCAGAAGCAGACTTGGAAACATTCATTGCTCTTGTTGCTCCTCTTAGACTACTAGGTAGTTGTCATAAAGAACTTATTGATTGGTGGACCAGACCTGACGCTAAAGATCACCAGCTAGTCCTTTTCCCTCGTGACCATATGAAGTCTGCTCTTATTGCTTATAGAGTAGCTTGGGAGCTTACCAAGAACCCTACACTAAGAGTTCTTTACATCTCTGCTACTTCTAACCTAGCACAGAAACAACTAGGCTTCATTAAGAACATCTTAACTTCTAAGACCTACAGACGATATTGGCCTGACCACGTAGAGGTAGAGGAAGGTAAGAGAGCTAAGTGGACACAAACAGAGATTGAACTTGACCATCCTTCAAGACAGGTTGAGAACATCCGTGACCCTTCTATTATGACTGCTGGTTTGACCACAACAATCACAGGTCTACACTTTGACATTGCTGTCCTTGACGACATTGTAGTATACGAGAATGCTTACACAAGAGAAGGACGTACTAAGGTTGAAACTCAGTACTCTCTTCTTGCTTCTATTGAAGGTACAGGCTCTAAGGAGTGGACAGTAGGAACTAGGTATCACCCTAAGGATCTGTACCAAGAGCTTATGGAGATGGTTGAACCTACCTTTAATGAGGAAGGGGATATCACAGGAGACACTCCTATCTACGAAATAATGGAAAGAGTAGTCGAAGATATTGGTGACGGTACTGGTGAGTACCTATGGCCTAAGCAACAACGTAAAGATGGTAAATGGTTTGGTTTTGATATCAAAGAACTAGCCCGTAAGAAAGCTAAGTATCGTGATCGTACACAGTTTAGAGCACAGTACTACAATGATCCTAATGATCCTGATGAAGCTCCCTTCTCTTCTTTCCAATACTATGAAAGGAAGAGAGTGTCTTACAGAGATGGTTCTTGGTATGTAGGTAAGAAGAAAGTAAACCTAATAGCAGCAGTGGACTTTGCTTTCTCAGTTCGCAAGAGAGCAGACAGTACATGTATTATAGTCTTAGGTACTGACGCTGACAATAACCATTACGTCTTAGACATAGATAGGTTTAAGACACCACATATCAAAGACTACTTTGACCATATCCTTGCACTACATAACAAGTGGGGTTTTAAGAAACTAAGAGCAGAAGTATCAGTAGCTCAAGAGGTTATTGTTAAGTCACTTAAAAAAGATTTCTTTGCTCCTAATTCTGTTAACATTAGAGTAGAAGAAGTAAGACCAACAAGACACCAAGGCTCTAAAGAAGAAAGAATCGAAGCAGCCTTAGGACCAGTGTATGACAACGGACAGATGTTTCACTACCGTGGTGGCCTGACACAAACATTAGAAGAAGAACTATCATCTAGGAATCCTCCTCATGATGATATCAAAGATGCTTTAGCTTTAGCTGTAGGTGGCGCTGTCAAACCTACTAAGAGAACCTCTTCTCTTTCGTCTAATAACAAAGTAATTTATCACTCAAGATTTGGTGGGAGAGCTATGTAATGGCTACAGTTGACTTTAAAGATATCTCTAATGAAGATAAACTAGCAAGAGACATCTCTTTGAAATGGGATATGTGGAATAGAGACAGGTCTGGTTGGCTTGAAGAGAAAAAAGAATTAAGAAATTTTCTTTATGCTACAGATACTCGGACTACTTCAGTAGCTAAGACAGGGTGGTCTAACTCTACCACTCGTCCTAAGCTTACACAGATTGCAGACAACCTTCATGCTAACTACATGGCTACTCTGTTTCCTAATGAGAAGTGGCTAACGTGGAAAACTTTAGAAGAGGATTCAGAAGCAAAGCAAAAGAAGATTTATATTGAAGCATACATGAATACCAAGCTTGAGCAGGGTTCATTCAGACCTATGATGTCTTCTCTAGTAAGAGACTACATTGAGTATGGTAACTGCTTTGGGTATGTAGACTTTAGTAAAGACTATACTGTAAAGAAGGATACAGGCGAAGAGATGCCTCTTTACATTGGTCCTAAGCTTAACCGTATCTCTCCTTACGATATTGTCTTTGATCCTACAGCTTCTTCTTTTACTAAGTCTCCTAAGATTATCCGTAGTGTTGTATCACTAGGGACTATCAAAGATATGGTTGATTCTGATCCAGCTAATGAATACTTAGCGGATGTCTTCAATGATATGCTTAGACTCAGAACGCATATCTCTGATTCTTCTGATCGTTATAAAGGAGATGGGTATTGTTCTGATGGGTTTAGTGATATCTCCCATTACTATAACTCAGGCTCTGTGGAGTTGCTTACGTTTTATGGTACTATCTTTGACACTACTTCTGACGTACTTTATAAAGACTATATAATTACTATTGTAGATCGTAGACGTATTCTTCTTAAGAAAGAGAATCCTAGTTGGATTGGTAACGATGGTATCTTCCACGCAGGGTGGAGAGAACGTCCAGACAACCTCTATGCTATGGGACCATTGGATAACCTAGTAGGTATGCAATACCGTCTAGACCACATTGAGAACCTACGGGCTGATATCTTTGATGCTATTGCTGCTCCTAAATATAAAGTAAAAGGAACAGTAGAAGATTGGGAAGACAGACCTTTTGAGCGTATTTATATTGGCGATGACGGGGACGTAGCTGCTCTTGTTCCTGATGCTACTGCTCTTAATGCTGACTTCCAACTTAAACAACTAGAGAACTCTATGGAAGAAATGGCGGGTGCTCCTAGAAATGCTATGGGTATTCGTACTGCTGGTGAGAAGACTGCCTTCGAAGTACAGTCTCTTGACAATGCAGCAGGACGTATCTTCCAACACAAGACCACTCAGCTTGAAATGGATTTTGTAGAGCCAGTTCTTAACGCTATGCTTGAGGCTTCTCTACGTAATCTAGATACAACAGAAGTAGTTGTAGTAGAAGATGAAGCAGAAGGTATCACACTTATTGAAACTATTGATAAGGACGATATCACAGGTAAAGGTAAGATCAAACCTGTAGCTGCTCGACACTTCGCTGAGAGAGCTTTGCGTCTTAGTAATCTACAGCAACTGTGGCAACTGAAGCAAGGTGATCCTTCTATTGGAGCACACCTCTCAGGTAAGGCTATGGCTAGGATTTTGTCAGAAGAGTTAGGTGAAAAAGAACTCTTTGGAGAGAACGTCTCAGTGACAGAAGGTCTTGAAACACAAGCAGCAGCACAAGAAGCAGAACTACTCAACGAAGAAACTCAAGAAAATCTTGCAGAACAAGGACTTTAATACTTGACAAACTTCTGTAACTGTGTTAACATAAGGGTAAGACATGAATACTGATTGGTTTAAAGATTGTAAATCAAAAGAAGAGAAAGAAAAACAAAAGCAATTCCTTCTTTCTAATAAGAAAGTACTGAAAGAACTCTCTTCTATCTTATCCTCTAAAGTCAGAACACCTAAAGAAGGTGATTACGATTCCCCTAGTTGGGCTTATAAGAGAGCCGACCTAGATGGATACAACAGAGCACTAACCCTAGTGCTTGAATTAATTGATATAGAAAAAGGAAAATAATTTATGTCAGCTTTTACCGAACCAACACCAGTGGTTCCTACACCAGTAACTGAAGAGACCACCACATTTCTTGATCAACTGGTAGGCGAAGGAAAGAAGTTTAAGACCGTAGAAGATTTGGCTAAAGGTAAAGCTGAAGCTGATACACTCATCGAAGAGATGAAGGCTAAAGCAGAGGACTACAAAGAACAGGACTATGCTAAACAACTTCTTGAAAAGATGGAGTCAAAGACTACAGTACCCCCTGTACAAACTCCAGAGCCAAATAAGGGGCCGAATGATGTTACCCCACCACAAGTAGCGCCTGAAGATATTGAAAGTCTTGTTAATAAAACTTTGCTTGCAAGAGAACACCAGAGTAAACTAGAGGCTAACATTGCTTCTGTTAATGTGGTGTTGGATAAAGAGTATGGTACAGAAGCAGAAGCTAAAGTACTTGAGGTAGCTAGTAACCTAGGGATGTCTAAAGACAACCTTCAGAAACTAGCCGCTGAATCTCCTGATGCCTTCTTGCAACTGATGGGAAAGAAAAGAGAGGCATCTCCTACTATCCCTTCTAGTGAAGTCAACACTTCAAACCTAAACCCTAACCAAAGGGATTTTGCTTACTACAATAAACTTCGTAAGGAAAGCCCTAAGAGTTTTAGTTCCCCTTCTATCCAAAGACAAATGATGGAAGATAAGGCAAAACTTGGTGACAAATTTTTCACTTAATAAAAGGAGACAATAATGTCTGGTGAAATGGTAGCAAATAACAGTGTTCTTATTGATGATGTAATTCAATCATCTTTCATTAAGGAAACACTGAAAGACGAACTCACTGCTATGCAGTGGGTAGATTGGATGTCAGAATTTACTGAGGGTGCTTCCTCTTTTAAAATCCCATCCATCGGTGAAGCTGTAGTAGACGACTATACTGAAGGTGACGCGATTAAGTTCCGCCCACTGGATAAAGGTGAGTTCACTATGGTGATTGACAAGCACAAGACTTCTGGTAACTTCATTACAGATACCGCCACAGAAGACTTGATGTATGCTTCTCAGTTGATCGCGGCTATTCCTCGTGAAGAGTCCCGTGCAATCTTGAAGACACTGGAAACAGATATCATGCGCTTGCAGCGTGAACAGACAGCAGCAGATACTAACACTATCAACGGTGGTAAGCACCGCTTTGTTGCTACTGGTTCTTCTAACGTAGTCGCTCCTGCTGACTTTGCACGAGCTAAGTTGTCCTTGAAGAAAGCTAACGCTTCTGATCGCAACTTGATTGCAATCGTTGATCCATCTGTAGCTTACACACTTGAGACTTCAACCAACTTGGTTAACGTATCAAACAACCCACATTGGGAAGGTGTAGTTGCTGAGGGTATGACATCTGGTATGCGCTTCGTTAAGAACGTATACGGCTTTGATGTTTACGAGTCTAACTACATGGACTTGATTGATGCTGAAACACTTGAGACTGTAGATGTTGCTGGCTTTGCTGCCAACATGTTCATGTCTGCTGACGGTGAGTTCGGTCCTTTCAAAGGTGCATGGTCTCGTCAACCACGGTTCACTTCATGGCGTGACGAAGATCGTGAGATTACGAAGTATAACACTTCTAGTCGTTATGGTCTTAAACTGTACCGCCCTGAGTCGTTGGTTGTTATTCCTTCCAACACTGCTGTGTAATTTAGAAAAGGAGAAACACAATGTCTAACTTTGAAAACGCTGATGGTCTCTACGTCCAGTATGGTAATCAAGATGTTGATAATCAAACTGGTACGTCGATTGCCACAGTCAAACACTTCCGTGTAGGTGTTCAAGACGCAACTGATATTGGCGCTGCTGATGTCGATCCACGTCCTGATGAAGCCTTTATTCCTGCTGGTTCTTACATCAAGTCTGCGTACTTGCTTGTAGATACAGCCTTCACCTCAGGTGGTTCTGCTACCTTGGATGTTGGTTTGCAGGAACTAGACGGTACAGTTATTGACGCTGACGGCTTGGATGCCGCTATCGCTTTGACTGCTCTCAATGCTACAACTAAGGCTGTAGCAATGGATGGTGCATTGGTAGGTGGGGCTACAAAGCTCTCTGCTGACGCATACATCTCACTTAAGCGTAACGTAGCAGCCTTCACGGCTGGTGCTGCAACTCTTGTAGTTGAGTACATTAAGTAAGTACTAAGGTCAGGTGGGAACCTTAATCCCACCAACTAATTTTAGCGGTGGACAAGTGGTTGTAGAAGGGTCTCCAAAACCCTGAACGAGGGTTCGACTCCCTCCGCCGTTGCCAAAGTAATGCGGGGTGGAGCAGTAGAGGTAGCTCGCTAGGTTCATTACCTAGAGGTCGTAGGTTCAACTCCTACCCCCGCACCCAAGCTTATAGGAGCAAGGATATATCATGCCTGAAAAAAAGTCTGCTAAACAAAAGTACGGGGACGGTACTTCGTACAAAGATAGTTCTGGGAAAACTCGTAGACGTGTAAGTTCCAAGGGTACAAAACGAGGTGACGCTTACTGTGCTAGATCGTCTGGTCAGAAGTCTAAAGACGGGACCAAATCTCCTAAGCTAAAACAGCGGCGTAAGGATTGGGGCTGTAAAGGCAAGAAGTCATACAAGTAGAAAGGACTTAGCATAATGGCTAACATCGAACACAGTACACTTACTGGTGATGAACAGCATGAACCTAAAGGTGTTGATACCGCAACAGTAAACCACACCTATGTATCCGATGGAGCAGGATCAGGTACTTGGAAAGCACCCGTACTTGGTGGTCAAGCAGAATCAACAGTAGACCAAGTATACGTAGCAGACGGTGCTGGTGGCGGTACTTGGAAGACTGCTTGGTCTCATGGTATCGAAGACCACAACGACGTTACAACAACTGGTACTCCTATCGCTCTTACAGTAGCAAACACTGCCTACCCACTGACAAATGATGGGGCAGGATCATTTACAAACCTTACGTATGCTCTCCCCTCTTCTACTCCTATGTGGAATGTATCTACTAATCAGTTTGAGTTTAATACTGCGGGACTAGTTCTTGGTGATACTGTCCTTTTCAGAATTGATATTGATATTGTTAACAGCGGTGCTAATGGGTCTTTTAATATTGCTATGGATTTGGGTATAGGCAGTGCTGGTCCGTACACGCTTGAGGTAGCTAGAGAAGAATTTCGATACAGTGGTACGTTCAACATGACAGCGATGTTTTATGTTTATATGGGGGATACTAATACTTTAAACTTTCCAGCTAGGTTTACAGCATCTAGTGATACTACTGGTGATTCTCTTATTGTAAATGGTTGGGTTGCTCAACATAACTTACAGAACCCAAGGTACGTATAATGCAAATTACTCTCTTAAGAATTGTCCAGAAAGTCTTAGAGACTATGGACTCAGAAGATGTAAACTCTCTCACAGATACTGTAGAGGCTCAACAGATAGCCTCTATTTGTGAAGATGTCTATCATACTTTTATTGTAGAGAAGAAAGTACCAGAGCACCAACAGCTACTTGAACTGACAGCATTGGCTGATAGTAACTTCCCTACTCATTTCAAGTATGGAGATGGAGTTAAGACTGTAGACAAAATCTACTATGATTGGTCTGAAGTCTCTGGTGAAACTAATTGGAAGGAGGTGATCTTTCTCGAACCGTTAAAGTTCCTGTCTATGACAGATAACCAATCTGCTGATTATAGTTTAGTAGCAGATAAGAGCGGTGGTACAAATCTAAACATTGGAACTGACAATCATCCTACCTACTACACCTCATTCGATAACGATCACATCGTAATGAACTCTTACAAATCAACTGTTGACTCAACCCTTCAAGAGAGTAAGAGTAGAGCGTATGGTCTTAAGTATCCTACCTTTACTATCTCAGATGATTTTGTACCAGACCTAGATGATACACTCTCAACACTATACTTGAATGAGTGTAAGTTGATGTGTGTATCTTTACTGAAGAAAGAAGTACCTCCTAAGCTTGAACAAACGTCACGTAGGCTTAGAGCACATACTCAAGGTGACAGGCATAAAACTAAAAGAGGATACAGACCCGATGGCTTTGGTCGTTAATACAAATGAAGAAGACTACACAGCAACAGTGGAAGATACAGAGAAGTTTAGGAACAAAGTTCTAATTGTAAAAGACTCTAGGTATCCTTCGCTGTTTTTGTGTAAGATGGAGACAGGTATTACACCCTCCGATTTTAATGTGAAATTCACAAACCTTAACTCAGCTATTGATTACGCTACAGCGTATGTTAAAGACTTAAAGATTACACAAGCTGCTAAGAACGTACTTAATCAGAAGCGTAGAGATAAGAATAAGGAATAACTAAAGTATGGCGATACAGTTAAAAAGATCAACACAGTTCGTCAAAGGACTTGTCACAGAAGCAGGAGAATTAACTTTCCCTGAGAATGCTTCTATTGATGAGCTTAACTGTGATCTGTCTCGTAAAGGAAACAGACGTAGGCGTCTAGGTATCGCATACGAAGAGAACTATGAATTGTCTTCCTACACCCCTAACAACGCAGACCTTATCTCTACTGGCACATGGGAGAATGTAGGAGGGCAGGCTTCCCTACAGTACCATGTAGTACAGATTGGAGCTACTCTTTACTTTTATAACAAAGCTAACTTCCCTCTCTCTAGTCAGATTGTTCCTGTATCTGATGTTTCTAGTACTATGTACTCTTTAGACCTTACTACTTATGAAGTAGCAGGACTAGGTGGAGCAGCTAGTTCTGAGGTTTCTGTTACTTCCATTGACGGTGCTCTTATTGTAGTAAGTCCTTCTATTAATGCTTTCTACTTAGAAAGAAATAAAGATACTGGAGTATTCACAGAGACTCTTATTAACTTTAGAGAAAGAGATTTTGAAGTAATAGGTGAATTTGAAGAGTACCTAGAAGGAGATGCTACTCCATCTGACAATAGAAAATATGATACAGCCAACTCAGGTTGGGCAGGTACTCTAGGAGACGCTGCTCTTACTACTTACTTAGCAGCTAAATCAAATGAGTATCCTCCTCTAACACATGCTTGGTTCTCTGGTAAAGACGCTAATGGTAACTTTGCTGTAGCAACTTGGGACTTAGTAGGTTCAGGTACATCTAGTATTGCTTCTGGTTATTATAAGTATGATGTCTTTAACACCAACCGTAGTTCAAATGTTACAGGTGCAACAGACTATGCAGAGAACTCTAGGTTTAAAACAGTTGCTTCTTTTGCTGGTAGAGTCTTTTACTCTGGTTTAGAATCTTCTAAGAACTCTTCTAAGATATACTTCTCTAAGCAGCTAGATAGTTTCTCTGACCTTGGTGAGTGTATGCAACAGCTTGACCCTACCTCTGAGGGAGCAGCTTTGTTAGATACAGATGGTGGGTTTATTAAAATCCCTGAGGCTCATAACATCACTAGAATTGCTGTACTAGGTACTACATTGGTAGTGTTCGCAGAGAATGGTGTATGGGTTATTTCAGGTGTGGATGATGTCTTCCGAGCCACCTCTTATGGTGTACGTAAAGTTACTGACATTGGTTTGATTAACTCTAACTCAATGGTAGATGCTGAAGGTTCTTTCCTTTGGTGGTCTCCTTCAGGTATTCACTATCTCACTACCGAAG
>TARA_R110002012_G_scaffold197079_1_pt1 | contig 17780 bp, 31 predicted proteins | sample TARA_R110002012 | Tara Oceans TARA_R110002012 (sample SAMEA4396515) | marine metagenome | biome: Westerlies Biome; feature: [DCM] deep chlorophyll maximum layer (ENVO:01000326); material: water (ENVO:00002006), including particulate matter (ENVO:01000060) such as... | depth 40 m
CATCACACATTTTTTTAACATCATCGATATTTAAGTCCTGTCCGTTTCTCCAGATACTAAACTTGCAATCATTTTGCCACTCCGAACAACTAATGACTTTTTCTTTTTCAACTAACTCACCTACTTCACATCTAGGACAAGTGATAGCCTCTGTTTTAGTCTCTTTTAGATCTTTTATGTCTGCACTTTTCTCTATCTTAAACTCCTGGGTTGGGGGAGGAGGGGGAGTTATCTGGGCATCATCATGACCAGGCAAATCCTCCCCCGCATAGATATGAATGCCTAGACCATGCAAAGCAATAGCCTTAGCCAAACAACGTTGAATACTTGTATTTATTTGAAACGCATTCGGGGTTTCAATTGTGTTGTTCTTGTTGTCTAAAACAGGATGTATTTGTGCCTGAGAAACACCCTCCACAATTACTGTTACTTTTACAAAATAACCCGTTTCAGTTTTTAGGAAAGGCTTTCCGTCATACTCCTCTACTTCCCAGTAAGCTTTAGGGTGTACTTTTTTAAGCTCTCTTACCGCATAAGCCCAACTCAAATAATTGAACCGACCCTTTTTTTCTATATATTCAGTTACGTTTACAGAATTTAATTTTTCAAAATAATTTTCGTTAGTCATTTTTTTTCCTCTTTACCAAATATGTGGTTCGTTATCTTCGTATTCTTCATATTCTTCTTGTTTTTTTTCATCATCCTTATTCATATTCAACTCCTAAAAAGTCCATTCTATCTACATGTATTGTTTCCTCTAATAAATATGCTTGATCTCTATAATTCATCTCTGCGCTATCTTCATGAAAAGTCATGTTTTTCTCCTTAATTTAAATCAATTCTATGTAATATTGATCTTATTTTTAAACCCTTTCCCCCATAGTTAAACCGTATACAAAAGTGGTCCATAGGGGGGAAGTGTCCGCTGTTCATTAATATAGTAAAATCACACATTAATCTGGGATAGTATTACCTTCTAAACTCTTTAGGTAATTAGCAATTTTTTCTTCTTGTTTTTTTGTGAGTCTATTCATTTTTTTTCCTTTGTTATTCATATTCATCAATTGGTACTTAATCATTTTTTAACCTTGGATTTTATTGATAACTTATCAAATCCAGCTTGTTTCATTACTTTGGAAAAAACCTCTGGATATTCCTTAGCTAATTTTTTAGAGTCGACCGTAGTTCTATTGTGGGTTTTGTAATCTAGTTTAAATGAATGTGACTCTGCTTTAGGGTGAGTTCCCATTTCCTCTAGTATCCTGTTGTAATTAAGTCTCAATTGTTTTTTTAGCGCCTTTTCCTGTTCTTTTAACTGTTGGTATTCCGAAACAGGCTCATCTAAATAACTAGTCCTTAATATGTCCTCTTTTTCTGATTGTGTTATAGATAGCCCTAATAGCCTCCGGTCACAGTCTTTGTCGGTAGCCCTTGGTTGCTCACCTACAAGAACGTATCTTTCCCAGAATTTTACGGCTTTCGCTACTGCGTCTTCAAAAAAAGCTATAGAAAAAGGAATCTCGTATTGGTAATACTTATTACCTCCAGCAAAACAGGCAACGTATGCGCTCTTGAGTCCAGATAGGCCCATATACCATTGAACTTGAGCATAATAGTTTTCTGGAACTCCCTTTTCCCATTTTTCCTTGTTGTACTCATTGCATGTTTTTATTTCTAAGATAAATCTATCCCCATTAGAAGCTAATAGATATCCATCGGGCGAACCGCTCAAATATTCATAGATATCATGTTTAATAACATCACCTTTGATTATTTTAAATTCTTTGTTTCGCTTCTTGAATTCTCTTTTAACAAATCCCTCAAGGCGTCTTCCAAAATACATACCATCTGAATCGGTTTTCTCTTCACCATTAACTTTTCTATGCCACACTTGAAGCGGTGATGAATACGGGCATGTATTCAAAACCCCCGCTATATCCGAACCCCCCAAATAAGTCCTTCTATCTCTCATTTTACTCTCCGTCTAACTCATATTTGCGACACATTTCTTCTAATTCTGGGTAATCTTGAAATAAGTCTGCGCGTAATTTAAAAAGTTCATAAGTAGCCTTTTCAATATCTTTCTCAGTTTCAATCAATTGTTTAAAGAATGGGTCTGTTGGTTTCTTGACACTTTGATCTAAATCTTTCATACTTTTATCTCCGTCAACATTTTATGTTGATATTGGGGGGATGTTCGTAGTCATACACAGCATCCCTCCTATTAATACATCTTTCACTTTATACCTCAGCCACATAGTAAAGTGGGTCAAATTCCACAGTAAATGTTTCATGTGGAACTCTTGATTCAAATCCAATAGGATTAATTTCTTCCATAAATCTCATCATCTTAATCACCTCCTTCTTAAATTTTTATTGTTACCTTTTTGGGTAAATTTATGGGGCTTTTATCTTTTGTATTCCAGCCGGCCATCTCCATTACGTCTGACATATGATCAGAAAACCAATTAAATAGAACTTCGTTTTCTTCACATTTTTCATAGAAATTAGTTATCATGATACGCTACTTTCTTTCTTAATAATTTCAAACAGATCATCTATTTTCTTGGTTGGATCAACTTTTTCTAAAAACCCCTTTAAGACCATTAGTGACTCGCTGTTGGGGTTTCCTTTGCATTTTTCGTCCTCCCATCTGTAGTACGTTTTCGGGTATATTGAATGCCCTTGATCGTGAAAATAAAAAACCATGTCATTAACATTAAGGTTGTTTTCTTTTCGAATCTTCTTTAATATATTACCATTGAATTTATAAATTTTTCTCACCTCCATGTATTATAAAGTAACTTACTTTGTTAAGTTTGTCAATCGTTATTTCTTGTTAATTTTTAAAATATGTACTTTAATATACAGAAAAGGGGTTATAAAATGTTATTACATGAACGGTTAAAAGACTTAAGGTTAAATCAGTTTAAGGTCCACAAAACACAAAAGGAAATTTCTGGGCTCTTTGGTATTGTTCCTAACCTATATTCTCTAATGGAATCTGGAAAAAGGCTTCCTACATATAAGCAGCTCGAAACGCTTATAAAATATTATGATGTTGAAAAAAACCTTGAGCTAGAGATGAGGAAGGCCTGGTTTTTAATTCGCCTACCTGAGGATGTCTATGACTGTCACCAGAGTATTAACGCTATTGTTCAATCTGAAATGTCACAGATTGAGATTGATGATTATGTTGATTCTAAAAGGGGCGGTGGAAAAGATAAAGAAATATATCAATCTTCCGCATTAAACAAGATTGTTGGGTATCTAAAAAACCTAGATGAAGATAGAAGAGAGCAAGATTTAGATACATTTGTTAAGCTTTTGAGGCTACCAATGAAGGAAAGTGTTTTAATAAAAAAAATCTGCAATTTGATGATCGATTCAAACGAAGAGTTATTAGACAAGATATATACGGTAGTTAATACTTTAAAAAATTAATGCCGGTGAGAAATAAATTTAAAATTTATAAAGAAAGGAGGGTTGTATAATGGAAGTAATTGACTGGATAGCCGATAAGATCGGTGACCCAATATGTGAGGCAATAGACAAAACTTGCCCTGATCCCGATTTAGCTTATGAACTAAAAAGCAAATTAGGATCAGTGGCATCGTTAAGTCTTTGGAAGTTCTATCGTCTCTATCTATTAGAAGAAACTAGTCTTAATCGTAACTTAGCTGAGAATTTTGATACGATTAAGTTGAACTATAATTAAATAGAATACATAACAAGGTCTTTTTTTAAAGATTCATAATAGGTGTTTTTTCCCTCTGTGCTAGTAGAGAGTTTTTCGTGACTTTCTTGTAGGCTCTTGGATATCTTTAAGAGACCACAGGCCACAGTTTGTTGTGAACAGCTCATATTTTTATTGCTCCCAATATATATTATTGTATACATATATTTTACATCTATATATGTTTCATTTCAAATACCTGTTAAATATTAAAATAAAAGGAAATAAATTGAAAAATATGCAAGTTCAATTGATTAAAAATCAATCCAAAAATACTGTACAACAATCATTGTGTACTATTGTACATTTTGATAAACTAAAAGTAATGAATAACTACAATGAAGCGGAAGCAAATAATCGAATTGGTTATCGTGTAAAGTTTTTTAGGAACCTTCGTGGATGGACGCAACTAGAACTATCTAAAAAGGTTGGTATCTCTTTATCTTACTTAGGTAATATTGAGAGCGCAAAGAGGCCACAGGTTTCAGTCCATATAATCACTAAAATTGCTTTATCTTTGAATATAACCCCCAATGAACTTATATTATAATGGAAACGGCTTGTATATACGCTAGGTATTCCTCTGATAAGCAGTCGGATGGATTCTCTATAGAAGGACAACTCCACGCTTGCACAGAGTTTGCTGAACGCAATGGGTATAAGATTGTAAATAAATATATTGATGAAGCCAAATCAGGTACTTCTGATAAACGAAAATCCTTTCAGTGCATGTTAGATGATGCAAGATCTTTAGAGAAGCCTTTTGATTTTATATTAGTATATAACTATGAAAGGTTTTCACGGTCTAGACAGGATCAGGTCAATTATAAACATGAGCTAAAATTTCTTGGAATACATGTTGTATCTATAACACAACCCATAGATCATGAAAGTCCGGACAGCGTTCTTCTAGAGAGCTTATACGAGGGGATGGCCGAACAATACTCTCGTAAGCTAGCAAGAGATGTGAAAAGGGGAATGGTTGAATCTGCGAAAAGAGGTTTTTGGACTGGCGGAAATGCTCCTTTAGGATATAAAAGAGTTGAAGCTGAAAATGGGAAAAAAAAAATTGTTCCTTGTGAAATAACTGCACCTATAGTAAAAAAAATATTTGAGATTTATGCATCTGAAAAACATGGATTTAAGAATATAGTAAAGATTATAAATGATAAATATCCAGATATCGACCAAACCCTGACTCCACAAAGAATTTCAGATATATTAAAAAATAAAAGATATATAGGTTCTATGGTTTGGGGAGAACGGCAAGATCAAAGAAAGCGATATTGGTCTTCCAAAGACAACGTAATAGAAGTGAAAGGATGTCATCCTCCTATAATAGCGAAGAAAACATTTACAAAAGTTCAGAAGATATTAGTTGGACGAAAAACACATACCCTTAAAAAGTACTCAACACACTTATTGTCTGGAATTATAAGGTGTGGAAATTGCGGAGCTTCTGTTGTTGGATGTCCTGCAAAGGGAAGGAAATATCTTTATTATACCTGCTCTAATAAACGAAAATCCAATAAGTGTAATATGAGATCTGTTAACGCTAGCAAAATAGAACCTAAAGTTATTTCTTATCTTCAAAAAAATGTTTTTAAAAAAAACTATTTAGACAGAGCTGTTAATAAAATGGTGAGAAACCAGAAATCTAAAAATAAAGATATCAAAGGGACCATAGATAGGCATCAAAAAAAACTATCAAATTTTGAAAAGAAGAAAAGTAAACTATTAGTACTAGTGGAGGAAACAGATTGCGACATGGGTGATATAGCTAGTCGCATAAAAGAGCTGAATGCTCACATTGCTGAATCAAAAGGGAGAATAGAAATTGAAGAAGAAAAATTAAAAGTCTCTAATATTTTTAATAAGATCGTCGATAAAGACACTATTGATATCTTCCAACAAACTGCATCAAACTTATTAGAAAAAAGTATATCTAATGAAGTAATAAAGAAGTTTATACGAACTATTACCCTTAATGAGGAAAATATTGAGATAGAATTTTATTTAAGTGAAGATTTAAATGATTTAGGCTCAAATGTTCGTAAAGGGTCTGTTGTGGTGGGCCGTGCAAGCCCTTTTACGAACTTTTCTTTGGATAAAAACCCATTTTTCAAAGTTTATAATAATTTAGATTTGAAACAAAAAGTGAAGGTTTAGATAAAATAAAAAGGGACCCCAACAAATCAGGGTCCCTATGCATACACATGTTCATTCGGGGGGGATGAAGAACCTTTGTGCGTCTATATACTAGCATATAAATACTATTTGGAAAAATTAGATTCTGCTTTCCTAACTAATTCCTCCAAATATAATAATTCTTGAGCTTCTTGTTCTAGTTGAATTTTCCGTTGTTCTATTTTTATTTTTATTAATCTGATAACTTCGTTTAATTCTTTATTCATATTACCTTTTATTTATATACAATCGTGTATATATGATATCACTATTTTAAATTCATATCTACCCACTTATTTTTTTAATTTATATCGTATAACTATATATCAAAACTTGAAATTTCGTCCTTTAATTCTTTTGCCGTATTTTCTACTTTTGTAATATGCTTTTTTATTAAGTGCTCTTTTGTTTTAACTAAGAACTTAATAGACTGAATCAAATCGTTTACTTCGTTTGTCAGTTTAGTAGTAACCGTAGAGAGCTGTTCAAAATGTTTCGGTAAATTACTTATGTTTTTTTCTATTTCTTTGATTTTTTTTTCTACATTTACTAAACGATTTTCTGTCTCGTTTAAATTAGTCATTTTTAACTCCTCTCGACGCTTCCAACTTAGCTAATTGCACTAAAATGCTTTTATTTTCTTCAGTCATATCATTCAATGTTTTTTTTATTCCGTCAAGTGTACTCAAAACTGTTTCCATCTTAGTCGTAAAGGATTGAGCTTGGGACATCGGAAAATAATCTTCTTTCACTTTAGCAAGTATTTGGTCTTTTAATTTGTGTTTTTCTTTACATGCTTCGTCTAACTTATTGCTAATTTTTGCGGTCCTACATGCGATATCACTTATCTCACTAGTGACATAATTTTTTGTAGCGACATTTTTATAAAACCAACTAATTATAAAAGCGGTTACTGCTATTATTAAACCAATAAAAAAAACTATTTGTCCAATATAACCATACTCATTTAATAATACTTCAATCATTTTTTAACCTCTTCCATATGTTTTTTTGCAAAATCATAGGATATTTTTTTAGCCATCACTTTTACATTTAGTTTTTTTAAGTTGTTATTATATTTTATTTGAACGTCGTCTAGCTTCCCATTTTGTGAATTTTCGTTAATCGTTTTTATTGCATCATGAAATATATTTATAGGCTGGTTTTTTAATTTATTTATAATGTTTATCCCTAGTTGAATCTCTTCATTATCTTTTACATCCTTTGTTATAATATTTTTTATTTTATCTACTTCATTTACTGTAAAAATTAAAAGCTCATCAGTATACTTTTTAAACTCGGCTTCAACTTCATTAACAATATAGTGAAAGTTAAACCCTAGCATTTTTAATATTTTTTTTATAACATTGATTAATCTAAGCATGTTATTTTCTCCATTTTGTTATTTGATTATTCAATTTAAATCTTACATCTATATGCGTGAATTCTTGATAGCGACCAAACCCACCAATAGTAGGGTATGAATCTAAATTATCAAGTAAGTCCTGCTGGAATTCATCTGGTGTAATGTTTTTGAAAACAAGGTCCGCTGCACGCCCAAATGAATGCTGTGATGTGATTGACCAGTGTGGCTCATGTAAATATCTTAAACCACTATACTGGCGTTCCCCTCCAGTTTCCCAGTTGTTAATAGTCACTAGTCCGTATCTATCTCTCAGTGTTTGTATAAGATTTATAAGGGCTGGGTCTAAAAAACGTACTGACTTATCCTCATACTCTTCATACACCTTCTTTGATACAAGTTCCTGTAATTTAAAATTTTGAGTTAGTTTCATTTTAATCTCCACCATCCGATTCTTCTTCTGGAGGAATTGGTATTTCTATTTTGTAATCGTCATTTGCGATATGGTCTTCTACTATTTTTAATACGGGAAAAATAGCTTCTGGAGCCGGTACATTTACTGATGCTGCAAATGTTGATTTTTTCTCTCTATATTCATCTAGCTGGGTGCAAAATTCTTCCTTAGTTCCTTTATAATCTATTATATACATTAATATCTCCTTATGTTTTTATATAAAATGTAAGCCCAATATTTACTGTATTTGTTTGGTTTCCGCCTGTTGCCCCTGTATACCATGTTCCGAAACTTCGGCCATAGGAAGAGCTTCCCCCACCAGAACCTCCGGAATCTCCTCTGCTATGAGTATGCGATTTAAATTGATCCTCTTGCTTTGTACCGACCTGATCACCTACTGTTCCATCTCCCCTATTTGTTCTAGTGGCTACATCTGGGTCAATAGCGACATTGCCTAGATCACGTGCAACATATCCTCTCGTATCTGGGACAGGGAAGGTTGTTGCTGGGGTAAACTCAAGAGGGGAAACAGGAAGTTCTTGCCATCCAACTACTGAGAAATCAAAGGTATTTGCCGATACATTCTCGATTACTGTTCCTCTATTGATTACAACCGAGCTGGCCACATCGGTAAATTTGACTGATACATAGGATCCATTTGCTAATCCATGAAGGGCTGACGTAACAGTACATACGTTGCCCGCTACACTTACACCTGAAGATGCAACAGGCGTTCCATCACCTGCACCATATGTATGGCCAAGCGTTTTAAATAAATCTGGATAAGATGTAATTGTTTGATTAGCTCCATTACACCTTAAAAAACCTGTGGGAGAGTACGTTGTTGCCATTTGAATGACTTGCCCTGTTGGTACCCCATTACTAATAGACACATTAATACTATTAGCGGTGATATCTGCGCAAGTTAGATTCGCAATATTTAAATCATAGGTTCCACTAGTAAGAAATTGTACTACTTTTGTGAAATTTGAGTCCCATTGCGTATTTGTAAACAGATTTCCTGCCCATAATTTCAAATCATTTACTGACGGTAAAGCCATTATCTTGTCCTCCTAAATCGTTCATTTATTATTTGGTCTTGGTATGTAGGTGAATAATTTCCTGCTGGGGTGCGTTGGGATGCATTAAACATTTCTCTTCCTGCTACTTTTCCACCTAGTCGTGCGGCTGTATCAATATAAGGGGCGGCTTTTCTACCCGCTCTAACTCCTCTTGCCATTCCTGATGCAATTTTTCTAGGTACTGTGGGCATAACTGGGAGTAACGCTGCACTACCACCCAGCAATGCACCTGTAGCCGGATCTCCTAAAAAGCTCCCTAATGTACCCCCAAATCCAGCGCCAACCCCCGCTCTAAATAAATTACCTGTTTGTGGTTCATCCAGTTTTTCAATTATATATGACTTCTCTAGTAATTCTCTCGCACTTTTACCTTCTTTTCCCAGTTTTTCTAAAGCTAAAATTTCATCGGTTTTATTTTTAGTTCTACCTAATCCCTCTTGTCCATATCTACGGCCTTCTTCTTGTTTGGCGTAAGTTGTCCATCGCGTACTACGAGGATCAATTAATTTTTTTTGAACAAAATCTGCATTTGATTTTACTTTAGCAAATTTTTCATTTAATTTTTTCATTTTTTGAGACTCAGGTAGCTGGATTCTTATATTTGCACCTTGGGCTCCTTGAATTTTAGGAGAACTCGTTTGATCTAATATATAGCTCTTAACTATATCTACTTTATCAATAGCTTCTTGTGGGAAAGAATCTGTTGGTTTTTTTCTAACCAATCTTCCTAGTAATGAATTTGCCTCTCGTGCCTCTGTCATAGTAAGCTTTCCGCCTTTTTCGATAACATCTAATATCTTTTCTTCTCTAGGGCCTATAGCTTCTTTCATTCTTTTAAATTGTTTTTTAACATCTCTGGCAAGCGATTTGTCTATTTGATTTTTTTTGTAAATTTCAGGAATTCCTCTAACATCTACAAATGCACCTTTGGGTAATTCCTTTATCATCGCACCTAACTGTTTATCTAGTACCGTGCCTTCTTTTTTTACTTTAGCGTTAATTAAATCCGATGCTTTTTCTGCCGCCACATTCATTTGTGGCACATTTTCTTTTAAGACATTAGGATATCTTACTAACCCATCAATTATTTCATCTGAGGCGGGCTTTGATAATATATGTCCTATCTCTTTAGCTGCAAGGCCTCCAAATTTTGCTGCAGATGGAATAGCCTTACCAATTATACCCGCTGTGGCACCGGCTCCTCCTCCTGCTAATAAAGCATCTTTTGCAGAGGCCCCTTCTAACCCTTCTTCTGCTGCTTTAGATATACCTGTTATAGCCATATCTCCCATTAAAGGGGTTAATGCACGTCTACCTAGGGCTCCTGTCCCAGGCCTTCCCACTAACATAGGGGCGGCTGTTGCAACATCTTTACCTACATCCAAGGCTGTTTCTTTTAGTCTTTGTCCAAAGGGCATCCCCTTAAGCTCTTGTCCTCTTTGTATTTCTTCTGATAGTTTACGCTGACCTAACAATGTCCTTGGAAATCCTAAAATTTTACCAGGTATTGTTTCCTCAAATTCTCTAGCCTTTTGAACTCGTGGGTCCACATCAAGTTCTATTTGGCCTCTTTCTACTAATTCATTAAAAATAGGAAGCTTATCTTCAGGAATCGCGCCTCTTTTGTATAATTCTTTATATATTTCTATTTTTTCCATCTTATAATTGCTCCAAAAGTTCCTCTGTACTCATTTGTTGAAGGGTTTTTCCGCCTGATTTTACAGTATCAGTTGTTTGCTCTATGTTTATAAGATCTTTAAAAGCAGGTCCTGAACCTTCTTTTAATCCGTCTATAGCTACTTGTCTAGCTATTCTTTTTTGTTCTATAACTTCATCGCTATCTCCTCTTTGTGGAAAATATATTTTCTCCTCTCTGGCATATTCATCTTTTCCTATTGCGGCTCCTGATAGATCTCGTAAGGTAGCTGTTAAAAAGTTTTGTTTAGCTTGTTCAAATCTTCTGCCTTTTTGTGTAAAAGGATTTCTTTTCCATGACGTGAAATCGTATCCCTCGTTCTCTAATTTTTTTAATTCATTTTCCGCTAATTGCGTTCTATTATAAAAAAGGTTGTCTTTAGCTTGTGACTCTGTTGGAGATTTATCTTTCTTTTTTAGTTGTGCAATTGCCATTTTATTTTTTCTATCTAAATCTTTTTGAGTCGCATCAAAATCCCTTTTTTCCTTGGCTTTCTGAGCTACTGATAATTCCGATCTTTCAGCTCTCTTAGCCTCATTTTGATCTTTCAAATACTGCATACCTAATTGTGTTTGTCGTTGATTTAATGCACCTGCTTGATTTTGTGCTTGTGCATAAGACTTTGCGTCTTGCAATCCGCTTTGATATAGCCCTTGAGCTAAATAAGGATTAGAGTCAGCTAATAAGGCGGCTGATATTTGTTTTCCCTGTGGATTATTAATAAGATAATTCCCTATTTGAGCAGCACTATCTACAACACCTGGGATAAAGCCTTCTTCAAATCCTTGTCCTAGATTCTCTAAAGTGACTTGTTCGGGTGGTGAATATGTTTGTAAAAGTTGTTGCGCTATACGCTGATTAAGTTTTTTTTGAGTATCATCTTGTTGACCTCGTTGTTGCATCGTAGATAATGCAGCCATCATTTTTTGATCTTCTTCGTTTTTATTAAATGATAATGGACGTAACATTTATCCTTGCCCTCCTAATCCCTGTAATGACCGTTGTGATCTAAACCTTCCTAAATTTCCTCTTCTATCCATTGCTTCTTGGAACTTCATTGCATTCAGTTGATCCTGCATTTGATTTGACATCATTCCTGACTGACGAGATACCTCTAAGGCAGCTTGTGGCCCTCTAACTCCGCTCCTGGCCAATGCCGCTATTGTTGCTTGGCGTGCTTGTTCTTGCCCTGGCGTTGATTGAGAAATGATTGATTCTTCCATTCCTTGTAGTTCAGGAAGTGCCCCTGAATATAGATTTTCTAATCCTTGCCCTTGCTCTAGGCCTCTTTGTAAAGACTCTTGTCTTCGTCCCTGCTCTAATCCAAACCTCCTTACATCTTCACCGAACCCTTGGTCATATCTTCTAGTATCTTCACCGAACCCTTGGTCGTATCTTCTTAATCCTTCACCAAAATCTTGATCATATCTTCTAGCACCTTCTTCTTGCCCTTGTGTAAACAGGTCTCTTTGTTGCTCTAATTGCATTCTCAATTGCCTGTCTGACATTCCACCGCCGCCGCCTTTACCCATTTTTATATCTCCTTAACATATTGTTTATACAGTAATTGATAACCCATTTTTTGAAGTAATTTATTAGCAGCAGGGCATCCTTCGGATCCGTCTGTGCTATGAATATGATTTACCATACGTTTTAAGTTGTATTCTTTCATATATTTATTTATTCCCTTTAGTACCCCGTAAGCAATTTTTAATCTTTTGAATCTAGAAGAGCGAGGGCTTGTAAACCATATTTCTTCACTCAAATATTTTTCAGAACTAAATGGATGTTTGTGTATAGTAGAGATCTGTCCTCCTAGAATATTACCATTTTCTTCATAAATAGAAATATATCGATACTCTCTTTTTATAGTAGTAATTAAAAAGTCTTTTACTGCTGAGATCTCGTAATCATGATGGTTTCGGTCTTCCCAAAATTCAATTATACAGACAAGTATTTTTTCTACGTCTTCTAATGTGGCGTCTCTATACATCAATAAATACTCCCATACTGGCTATACATTTCTTGATTAATTCGCGAATAGTCTTTTGAGGGTTTAAATCTTCCTATTTGATTTTGATTGCTTGGTGCAAATTGTGAAGTTCCGTAATTCATATTTGGGGCAGCTGAAATTTGTGGGCTTATTCTTTGTTGTGGTGTTGTTGCATTTGATATTGTCGAAGCTATTGTAGAGTCTAATCCTGCTTGGCCTACTGATTTGAGAAAAGGCGAAAGCCCAAACTTTTCAGGTGGACCAACAAATTCAGCCCCCGGCGGTTTAAACCCTGCTAATGTTCCTAATCCTTGCCCTATAGCACCTATTCCACTTGCTACTGGAGCAGCTACAGTAGCTAACCCAGTGCCTAATAACTGTCCACCTGCACCTAAAGCGCCTAGGCCAGCTGATCCAATTCCTCCTAATAGTCCACCTAAAAATGGCAACATCTCACATCTCCTTATTACTTATTTGTTTAGCCACTAGTCTAAATCCTCGAAACTTTAAAATATCACTTGTACTCATATCAAAACTTAACCATCTACCATATCTATTGATATGTATCACCCTATAATCAATATCGTCCTCTGATCCCATATAAAAATTAGGGTCAAAGTATCTTGTATCATAGAATCCGCCATCCATATCCAATTGAAAATTCATTTTAGACTTATTACTGGATTCTATGGTTACATTTATATCTATAGGATCTGTAGTTGCATTTGAAAAATATAGGTATAATTCCGTAAAAAACTTTATATCTTCTGAAACCATCAAGTCAGCGGACTCTAACGATGATTCATAGGTTTCATTAAATATTTTATTACCCAAATACATGCGCCCAATTATAGAGTTATCCAGCATCCCTATATACAGCTTCTGGTCCACGATAGACATATAATTTACGGTATTTTGTATGGTAGTCTTTATATTATATTCAGTCCATTTATTACCTCTAATATCAAAAACAAACATCTCGTTACCTAAACACAAATGATATTTATAATCGAAGAATATGGCGTTTATTGTTAAATATTCCTCTAACCCATTTTGTAGTTTATTTCTTATGAATTCTGACCAGTTTTCTGTTTTTAAATTGTCTAATGTTGTTTGTATAGGAAGGGCAAAATTTCCATTAAATACTCTTATATCATTTAGTGTACTTAAGAACATTACGCCACCAGGAAAAGAAGATATATTTCCATTTAAATCGGTATACTGGTTATCTGGGATTCTTACCATTGAATCAGGGTCAAGACATCCTACATTGGATCTACTTTGGCTTACAGTAGGGGTGGTATCGGCTAAATCAACTACATAGATCTGCTTTAAAGAGGCTACAATTATTTTATCGTAATCTTGATCTAATCCCGTTACTTTTGTATTATCATTCGCCACACCTGTTACATTTATAGTACCTCTAATATTTGTAAAAAATTCTTTTTGTGTTTCTGTTGTATACAATAAATTAGGATTTGAGGCATTTATAGCCCCTACTAATCGGGAATTATTAGTTTGAAGTTTTTTTGGCTTTGGCATAGGGTCATTAACATCTATAATAGTGGCACCCAAGGCCCCATCAAGCACATTATCTGTAAAAAATAGAGTCGTATTATCAGCTATTGTCGTTAACAGGAAATATTGTGTCCCATTTGCTGCTGTTCGATATACTTTTCTACTTGTAACATCTGTAGGACCTAAAGGAACCTCAAGTTTTACTTGTTGATTACCTGGTTGTACAGTATTTGATATAGTACCGAACCTAGATTCTACGCCCCCAATTTCTATGGTCATTTGGTAGCTATAAACACCGTTTAAATTCCCAGATACGGGCAATACCTCTGCTCGTGGTGAGCCCATTTCCCATATATAGGCTCCATCATAGATTATAGGGTAATTTGTACCATTAGTAATAAATAAACGGTCATTAAGAACAGTAAAATCACACTTTGCGGTAATTGATAGACCTGCATACACAATGACAGGAGTATCAAAAATATTTTTATATATATTTCCATTTACTACGGCTATATTCTCTGTAATAGTTGTTGAATTGCTTTCATATATATATTCAAAAATCCCACAAATAGGATTTGTAGAACTAAAATTTGAATATTCCGTAATTCCGTTTATTCGATCGGCCCCGGTCATAGAATCAAAGTTTATATTAGTGGCATCATACAGAAAATCCGAGGGAACAAACTTTTTTTCCCTTTCATTTCTTACTCCTTTTATCTCTGTTACCGTCAGTTCCATTAAAAGTTCCTTGAATATGTTGATGTTTCAAAAGGAAATCTGTTTCTTACATGCTTATAAGTTCGGGTATTGTCTCTACCTTTTACTAATTGGTACTTACATTTTTCTAAAAATGAAGTGTAATCTCGTTTATATAACGCAGCTCGACTTATATCTACTTTTGAAAGCAGTTTATAACTTGCTTCATCTACGACCCCTTCCATATGATCGTCACTTACTTCCATTTCCTTGTCTAAATAGGCTGGGTCTATTGTGGAATTGTTTAATAAGGGAACTTTCCAGTGATTTTTATAATAGTAAACATAAAAGTTTTTACCATATACATCTGTACCAAAAGCATGTGGGGCCGCTACCGTGCCCTCAACTCCTCTTCTACAATTTATAAATGCATTAGTTGCAGAATCAAATTTTTCGTAGGAAATTATTTCATCTCCTATTTGTATGCGTCCTTCATATTCTAAAAACCCCGAAACACTATTAACAGCAATTTTCGTAGATGTTGCGGTAATTCCTCCTGCGTTGTTAACTATGCTTGATGAAAAGTTTTCATTGAATAGAGGAAAGATATTAATATAGTTATCCCAGAAATATACATTTGTAGGAATTCCAGTATAAGAATTTCCATAATAGGCCGTATTAATTTGCATAAACTCTTCTGGCTTTAACAAATATTTAAGGTTTGATATAACTGCAAAGAACCCTCTATACGTATTGGTGCGAATAGCGTCTGCAGGAGCGTTAACAGACCTCTGGGTCATAGACACACCGTAGCTTTTAATTCCTTCTATACCTAAGGTATATTGAGAATAATGATCTAAAGCTGTTTGTAATGCATAAACAATATTTTTTTTGGAAAATATAGTGTTAACACCTTTTCCAGACAAATCATCGTTTGACGCAATATTAAACTCTATTCTCTCTATTACTTCATATAGCTTCATGAACCATATACCTCAAATCTTACCGATACATCCTCGTTCGTTGGGTTATTCATTATAAGTTCAATAAATCCTTCCCCTTCCCACATAAATTTTTTTATAAGAATTCCACTAATATTCCCTGGGGCCATCTGAATAGTACAACTTAAAGTTATAGGGGAATCTATAATTAAACAGACAGGTGTATTGACCTCATCCCACCTAATAACTTCTTGACCTAAGGCGGGCACAGTTACCACATTTTGCTGGCTGTGTGTTGCTTCTTGCGAAATTATTACTGTTTGTAAAAAAGTCGTTGTACCATTTTCTATTGTTTCACTTGTAGTAGTTATTAGTTGGCTCATTTTTTCTCCTTTTTAGTAAAATGTTAGTTTAAAATCGACAGGGCCTGTTATTGGCCTAATTAGTAGACTAAATATGCTCCCATTAAATTGACCTATATCAAAGTCTTCTCCCGGCTTAATTCTTATTCTAGGGGCAACACTTGTATTCCCTATAGATAAATCAAACTGAAGGTCCATATCCGCACTTCCTACATTTTTGATCTTACCAGTACTAAAAGAATCTCTTGCGTTTATTAAACTAGATGAAAACCCTCCAGCAGCATCTTGATAGCCATACTCTGTTGGGATAGTAATGGTTTTAGACATTACCGAAATGGGATCTTTTCCTTTATTAATTCTTTCTTCAGCCCTGTTGTCTTGTAATTTTTTTTTATATTGATTAGTTGATATCATTTTACACTCCGAAAATTTCTACCATTGTAGACGTTGTAGGTGATACATTTTCTATTTCCATGCTATAAACTCGCCCATGAAATAGACCAATATCGAACTTCTCTAAATTTTTAATGTTGATTTCAGGGGAGTTCGTGACTCCATCTTTTCTTAAATTAAATTTAATAGTGATTTCTCCGGGTCCTGTATTAATAATATGACCAACCGTTACTCCATCTGAATTATTTGCTTTCATTTCAGAGAAATCATAGGATTTGGAACCCCCTACCATTAATACATCTACTCCTGAATAGGCAGGAAATTTACCGGCAGCTAATCTAGACTGCACAATATTATTTCTCTGTTTTGCAAAATAACTAGCGGTATTTACATTCATTTTTTTTCCTTACACTAACAGTAAACTAAATTTCGTTGGGGCTATTATAGGGGCAATATATATTCCATATATTGGCGGAAGTGTAGATAAATCTATTTCATGTAGATCCAACAAAGACCCTGGTGTTGTATAATTTAACCCTTCATCAAAAGCAAATTTAAATCCTAGTGATAGACCACCGACCGCTCCCCCTAAATTTTTAAGATATCCTGAACAAGGAACGTTTTTTCCAAATGTTGCCACTGTTTCATACGTGAATGTGGCAGGAGAGGTTAGTGTATCCTCCGCATATAACAATGGAATTTTCCCTTCATTAATACGGGCTGGAACTTGAGATAACTGTTGATCTTGCCAGTAACTTATACTCATGTTGCAAAAATCCTTATCGGGTGAGGAGCAATATCTGCACCTATATTTGAAATTTTAATAACTGAAATAAGTGGTAGTTCATAGAGATCTAAAGTGTCTCCTCCATCTACTATGATGGGTTGAGAATAACCTTCTGCATCTTCATTTGTTGTAAATTTAAATTCTACTTGTACCGCTACTGTAGGGTCATCATTTTTTATATAGCCTCTAGCTACTCTATATAAATTCACATCATTGGGAAATTCATGAACCAGAGCTATTTCAATAGATGTTCCTGATGTATTTAACGAATTTGCATAATATTGATTGAGTTCGCGCCTCTCTTCAATATTTGATTCTAGTGCTTCATAATGGTTTTTGTATAACATATTATTCCTTTATTGTGGGGAATAGGAAAAATCCCTATCTTAATCCTATTCCCATTTTCACAATTTATGTGGCTACGCTTGCACCTCCGAATCCATACAAATAGATTTTTCCGGTTTGCCCTCCGCCGATTGTCTCTTGAGCAAATCCAACAGTTGTTGCTGTTCTGACTCCCACTACCTCTTTTAACGTAGTTGTGCTTTTAATCCACTCAACATCCGTTC
>TARA_R110002012_G_scaffold18262_2_pt1 | contig 17705 bp, 19 predicted proteins | sample TARA_R110002012 | Tara Oceans TARA_R110002012 (sample SAMEA4396515) | marine metagenome | biome: Westerlies Biome; feature: [DCM] deep chlorophyll maximum layer (ENVO:01000326); material: water (ENVO:00002006), including particulate matter (ENVO:01000060) such as... | depth 40 m
GAAGGATTTTGCCGTTACGAAATCATTAGCGACACTTTTGATGACTGACGCTAAACCCTGCAGCAGCGGCAATTCCTTTGGAATATTTCGATTCCCTTCATATACCCTAGTTAAAACTTCTTGGATAAGGTCCTCCGTTTCGATATCGAGCTGATATTTACTTCGATAGTAATGACTAATCTTACTGAGTTTACTTTTTTGCAATTCATCTAAAGCAAAAAATCCCTCGTGGAATTCCTCCACGCTAAAATACGAATAATCCTTGCTCACTCGTTTATTCCTTAATGACTCTTTAAGACTCCGAAAAAATATTTTCAGGACAATGTCCAGAAAATAAATACCACCAGTCTTTAGTAATTGAAGGCAAAATACAACGCTTTTGCCTTCAACATTTAATCACAATTTTTACAAATGAGGAAATTAACATGACGAAGCGATTCGAATTATTCCAGGGCACAAACAGCCAATATTACTTTCGTTTGAAATCAGCAAATAACGAGATAATTCTCGCAAGCGAAGGATATACCACCAAAGCGAACTGCCATAACGGCATTCAATCTGTGAAGTCACATTCGCCTTACGACAGTTACTACAAAAGACTGAACTCAGCAAATGGACAGTACTACTTCACCCTAACAGCGTCGAATGGGCAGGTGATTGGTGTCAGCGAGACGTATACAACAACCCAAGCAAGAGAGAATGGAATCTCAGCGGTTAAACGCGATGCACCTACAGCACCAGTGCTTGATTTAACACTAAGACAAGTAGGCTAAAGCATCTCGCTTTAGCCCTTTTTACAAGAGGAAGTTACATGCCAGAAATTTTTTACAATTCGGTTATGCAAAGTTTTGTATTCTCCCCCTTGATGGGGGTAATTTTTGCTGCGTTATTTACGGGTCTAACAACTAAGCCTTCGACTCAAGCACCCAGAACAGTTGTTGAAACCCGAAAAATATACATAGAAAAAAGATACAGTCACTCAAGCAAGTCTAACAGCGGTGACGGCAATGAAGTCTTTGCACTTGGTTTTCTACTGCTATTCGTATTGTGGAAATACGTACAGATGGCACCGGTCATTCACGGGTATATAGAAACAGGGTTAGTTACGATGATTTCGTTTTGCCTTTCTGGGTTCGTGGTATCTACCTTACGAGGCCAATATACTAGTCACGAATGGCTGCAACGCGTATTAATTCCAACTTTTACTTTAGCTACATGTTTCCCTTTATTGTCTATGGCAAAAGGAGCGATAACCCCCGACTTGATTGAGTTAGCTAGTAATTCTAATGTTATACAATTCTACACAAAAGACATCACCGAATATGGCCGTTATTATTTAATGTTCCAAGTTTTCGGTGTTTGTACGTTAATTTTATTGGCAACATTGAGCACATTTACTTTTGTTCATTATCTAGCACTAATGAATCAACGTGAAGGTGGAGTATTACATGGTCTTTGGGTATGGCTCACCGGTGCTACTAGTAAGCTTTCTGGCAATGGAGCTTATGTTCTACTTATTATACTTTTAATCACAACAATTCTATTGCTGAATGGTCAAGCAGCCGAGTGGGTAATACCAAAATAAAGTCGCTTTAACATATCCATAATTTCAATTGCTTTTGTCCATTATAAAAGCCTTGAAGAAGATAAATTCAGTTGGCCGAAAAGCCAGGAAGAGGTCATGACACTTAACGGCCAACAGCTAAACTGGTTGCTTGACGGGCTTGATATCAGTGCCATGAAAGGCCATAAAAATTGCACTATGACAGTGTTTTTTTAAAGCTTTTTCGGTGCATTTCTGATGCAATGCACCGCATGAAACTTCCCCCGCAAGCCAGTATTCATCAAGCCTTTAGTGCTGACTACATCATGTAGCAGATGCAGGCGCTGCTGTCTGAAAAAGACGACATTATCGACAAAAAGTCGGATGTTATTGCCGGGCAAAAAAAGCGCATTAAACTCCTTGAAGAATATCTGCGTTTGGCCAATTCAAAGCGCTTTGGCGCCAGCAGTGAGCAAACGCCGCCCGAACAAGGTAGCCTCTTTAATGAAGTGGAAGTGTTGGCCGAGCCGGCGCAGGAAGCACTGCCATTAGTGGATGATAATGAAACAACAGCCAAAACCGGTCGTAAACCTTTTGCTAAGCACTTACCACGCCATCAGGTTTTCGCGTATTAAACTTTAGTACATTTGCAGGTAAAGCATCGTTTGACTTAATCTCAGGCGCTATACCGTCATCATGTTGAGTAATGCTTTGACAATACTCAAAGAGCCTATCTAAAGGGATAAATTTTTCTTTACGTTGTTTGATACGTTTAACTTGCCCATTAAGGTATATAGCTAAATCATCTGCTAGTGCTAATGGCATAGCATCTAACCTTTGCTCTTCTAGTGTTTGCGTTACCCATAAGGCGGCATCGGTAATATGACCATTTATGCTTAAATCAGTATTCTTAGCCCAGCGAATATCAAATTGCAGCTCATCTAACTGACTTAGTAATAAAACAGCATCACTATTGGGTAGGAGTTGATTGGCTCTTATCATTTCGACTAATAACTGTTGCCATTGCATTGATAACTGTTGATTCAATTCAGCCAGGCTCAGTGGAGCGTATACGGGAAGAAAGCAGGTAAAGCGGCTATTTGCTTCTGTTGCTATAACGGTCTTGTGAGATGACCTGTAGCTATTATCAATAAGATGCAGTTGCCAACTAAATGTATTGGCATCAGATACTATGGTATTTCGCCCCTTCTGAGTTCCCTCTAAGGTAGGCAGTTCGGCTTTTAACCACTTATCCAGAGCTTTGCTTGTTGAGTAGAGTAACTGCATGAGATTGATGATAAGACGCTTGTTTGATTATGGCTAATATTCTAAAGTAAAAATGATAATTGAGTACAATTAAATGCCCGTCGGTGTGGAAGGTCCTTTATTGATATAATGAGCCCTTACGAAGCCAGATATATCAAGGCCTCTAGTGTAATTAGCCGCCTGTAGTTGTCTTTTCACCGTAATACATCAAAAAGACTACTTAAAAAACGCCTTTAAATCGAAGAAATCTCCCAACTAACTTTTAACCTATATAAAATTCTACGTCCTCCTTTCGGAGTAACCTCTTCGTAAAGGTCAAATAACTCACTTGCCTGGATTAGTTTCATTAATGAGTTATAGCCATATTTTTCTTTTATACCCACCAGCTCTTCTGGGGCATGTAGTTTAACGATATGCCCAGCGGCGCTAATTAAAGCCCATCCATCTTCTCGGCTCATCTGGGTAGCAATATCACCAAGCATCAGTACTAACGACTTTGCCTTATAAACGATAGCTCAAGCTCTTTTCTGCCTTGCTCAGATTGTAAGTAAGAACCTAATTCCTCACGGCCTTTATGCAAAGCCTTAGCAATGGATTGTACATTGTTAATCTCTCGCCTAATCGTTTCCGCCTGATCATCAAGTTCTTGGCCTAGTGCTTCGCAACTTTCAGCAGAATTCATATCAAAGCGAGGCAATAGGTGATGAATAAGGTCATTTCGATCACAGACTAATTGAGCAAGAGTTTCTTTTTGGCTTTTATAATAATCTTCATCACACTCAATTCTGAAACTGAATGATATATATGCTTCATCTAAATCTTCTGGTTCAGATGATTGTGCATTTGAGTCAGGATTTGAGTTTTCAACATATTGCCCAACCAGGGTCCCCAAAGTTTGCTTATGAACTTTGTTTACTTGGTCTTGTTTTAGTGTTTTGATCTCACTTGAAAAGCCAGCTAAGTTTCCATTAGCAACAACAAACTTAAGCAGCCTTTCAAGTTGTTGAAACAGAACAACGTTCCTTCCGACTTTTCTTAAAACATCATCTACAAATTTTTCGTTTTTCAATCGAGAAGCTACTCCATCGCCGTGATCTTTTTAATATAACCAATTTTGAAATGCATATTATTGTATAAAAAGCTTTTTTGGCGATATCTAGTGAAAATACAGCATAATATCTTCACCATAACTAAATACAGCAATACCAGTCGCATTAGACAGATAAACTTTTTCACTCAAGAGCTTAACAATATACTTACTAGTAAAGACTACGCAATGGGCGATTAAGGTATTTATAGCGGTAATGCATTGAGCATTAGTGTTGGTAGTCGCTATTGTATCAGGAGCATTTTTCATTAATTGATCCATATACTGTTTTAATTTCTCATAATGAGTAACTTGCTCTTTAAGAGGCTTTTGGCTGATCTTCTCTTTATCACCAATTAAAACTCTGAGAGTCTCCCTTAAAAACTTTTCTGAAAATAGCTCTTCAAAATCTAGAGAATTACGCACTTGATCAACATCAGGTAATTGCCAGTCATGTTTGTTTAAGTGATAAAGCGCCAAGATGAAAATAAATCGCTGGATTTGGAAGCCTCTAACTTCACCAGAAAAAGCATTGCCGACTTTTTCAATTTCATTTATACCGTCTAATGACAAATCTTGGAGTAAGTTATTTATTTTTTTTGTTGTTCCCTCATGATGCACATCTATTTTTTGAATATCATCTATTAAATTGGATAAACGAATAGCAATGAAATCACTATCACTTTTATTTTTTATAACTAACCGTGAATGAGTTTTTGTTGAAGAGCTAGACTGCATAGCCTTATGGGTTGTTTTAATCAAATATTCACTCTTTTGCTTGCCTAGGATAGGACCACCTGACATTCCTGGGCTGTACCCTAAGATATAACCGGCTCTTTTTAATAGTTCTAACTGCGACCTATGTCGGTCCTTTGAAAACCTACCCATTAATTCCTGAAGATCTTTAATAGATAAGTTGCGAACAATCCCATATTCGTCAGAGTGAGCTAATAGAGTTAACAAGAAAAGCTTTGCCGCTAAGCGTTTTGATAAGCTTTTAAATATCTCAGAACTCAGTATGTTATCAATTCTTTGGCCAACTATATTTTCAACCTCAACATTGCTACTAACCTTGGTGGCATATGTAAAAAAGGCATCTGTAAATTCAAGCTTAACAACTGCAGCTTCTGTTTTATCGCACAGCAGAAAATCTTGTGCTTCAAGATAGCGAATACCTTGCTTCATTGTGCTTAGAGAAACTCCTAAATCATTTGCTAAAACTTTTTCTGTATCAACTATTACGCCTTTCTCTTTACGAGCAGAGTAATGACATAAAGCAACGATAAAAAACTTTATCTCTGGAGTTAAGTATTCACCTTTTAGCCTTAACAGACTTACTACTTCATCTATCAAATCAACCTCAGATACAGGGTGTATTTAGTGCATTAATTAACATGTCATACTGACACTGTCATATTTATTAAAATTATGCCAGTATTAAGTTATAGTTCATTTACTAAAACCTTAAATTAGGCTTAATTATGTCTTCAATCGCATGGCTAACGCCGTCATCTTCAAAGCATTCAAAATGGCTGGTGGCTTATGTAAGAAGAAATTATCCGGCAATTAATCAGAAATTAAGTAAAAGGTATTTAAGCGCTAAGTTGTTCTGCCAGGCATTTAAAGAAAATGTTGAATCATATTGGCCTGATAAGTACGAAAGATCAGCTCAACTAACCAAATTACGAAATGCATGGGATCAGGAACAGAGTCGAAAAAGTAGAAAAACTCAGTCTTTATCAATTCAACTAGATGGTGAAGTTAAAAAGCAATTCTCTGAATTTGTGAAATTTCACAAACTTACCCAAGCAAAGTTCATTGAAGAGTTGCTGTTTCACTACAATACACCTAATGGTGAAACTGACTTATTCAAAACCGCAGATACACGCCGCCAAGACTCTCTTGATAAAGAGAAGCTTGAAGCTGAAATTAGCGCTTTAAAAGCCAAATTAATAGATAAAGATAAGGAAATCGAGCGGCTAAAATCGAAAGTTAAAAAGCTCACTAAATCAACCAACTCTTCTAAAAGTGGGAAATCGGATATTCAGGAGGTAATTAAAAAGGCTTTTGAAGAGCATGTTCAAGGCAAGATTAAGTCATAAAGTTTCAGTACTCTTTATGGTAGGAACGCTGCTGGTTTTTCGGTAACATAAACTTACTTATAAAAACTTTTTATAGCCCATTTTAGGATATTAAATGAACCCGCAGCTACCTCTTGCCATGTTTACGTCTAGTGATGGTAAAACTCGTCTTCAAATTCGTATGCAAGACGGCTCGCTTTGGTTAACGCAAAAACAAATTGCAGATCTATTTGAGCGTTCCACTCCAACAATTAACGAACATCTTAAAAATATTTATGATGAAGGCGAATTGGAACCTGATTCAACTATTAGGAAATTCCGAATAGTTGCCCTAGAAGGCACAAGGGAAGTGGAAAGGCTGCTAGATCATTACAATTTAGAGGCGGTACTTTCTGTTGGTTACAGAGTTCGTTCATCACGCGGTACACAGTTTAGGCAGTGGGCTAATCAAGTACTAAAAGAGTTTTTAATTAAAGGGTTCGCTATGGATGACGAACGCCTTAAAAATCCTGATAAAGATCTGAGTTCAGACTACTTTGATGAATTACTTGAACGCATTCGCGATATACGTGCTTCAGAGCGTAGATTTTATCAAAAAATCACTGATATTTACGCTACCGCAAGTGACTACAATAAAAATGCTCCTGAAAGTCAAAGCTTCTTCGCCACTGTTCAAAATAAGCTTCATTGGGCAATTCATGGACATACTGCTGCTGAGCTAGTTAAAGAACGTGCAAATAGCGAGCTACCGAATATGGGCCTCAAGTCCTGGGGCGGTGAACGAGTTAGTAAAAAAGATGTATCGGTAGCTAAAAACTATTTAACGCAAGAAGAGTTGAGTGAGTTAAACCAAATTGTCACAATGTACTTAGACTTTGCTGACTTACAAGCTAAGAAAAAAGTTCCTATGACAATGGCTCAATGGGCGACTAAGCTGGATGCATTTTTAGAGTTTAATGATCAAAATGTATTAACTAACGCAGGAAAAATTTCCCACAAGGTAGCACAGCAACTTGCTGAAAGTGAATACGAGAAATTTGTCGAAATACGCAGGGTTGAGCTGACAAACGAAGTCAGTGATTTTGATGAGTTAGTTAATAAAGAAAAGCAGTTAACTCAGAAAAAATAGTTCACCAAAGCGCTTTAAATTACAGTGGTGAGTGAATTGGTGAGTACCACTCTATATTCCGGCAAAATAAATTCACAATCACTTGATAAATAAGAACTAAGTTAAATATAAAAATATTCAGATCCAGTATAAGAGCCAAAAGACTTAATTAAGAAATTTATTCAGGGATGAAAGTCGAAAGGTTGTTAATTTAATATAATAATAGTTAGCTCTATCTCGCAATGGGGCACTTAACGAGTTACAAGTTTTGACAATTTTTGGACCGTTTGGTGCGCTAAGAAGAAGTAATGTTTTGAAATTGTGATTGTTTGTCGAGGTCAACTGTACACCCGTTAGTTGTCCTAAACAGGTCGACAGCTAACTTGATAATTCTCGGCTTAGCGGACGTTCCTAAAATCGGTATTGAGACTCATTTCATTATCAAAAAATCAATGAGAGGTTATATATCAATGTCGCCTGAAAGCTGCCATTGACCTTCCAGCATTTGATGTTAACTTTGTGAGCCTATTGCGGACACCAATTCGGTCTTTCTAGTTAAGAATAATAATTACCTAAGCTTCAATGGGGGACGAATAATACAATCCTTATCCGTGATACCAGCTCAAAACCACATGAGTTGCCCATAATTGAGCCTAATACCCATGCCGTTGTACTAAGCAGCAATATTTCAGCGCCCAAGGTAAAAAATATTAAAGATGCAATAAGCGAATAGAGCACGTAGTATATATATTTACTTCTTTTAATCGAACGAATTTCATCATAACTGAGCAATAACCCACTCAATGCCGCCCCCAAAAATACAAAAAAGAAACCACAAGTTATGTAAAATAAGAAAGGCGTTAGCGCTTCATGAAGAGCGTGAATAAGCGTGTTATGTTCGCCGAACCCAAAACCAAATTGTGGGCAGACAAACAATGTAGCACCACCTGCAAAGGATTCTATAAAGAATAATTTTATAAAAACAAGCCATTGCGAAGGGTAGAGATCATGCTCGACCATTTGCATGATTTTGGGTTCAACGCTAGCCGATGGTGCTACCTGTTTAGCATCAACAAAATTACAAAATTCTTTTAGTAACTGATTTTCAGTTTCAGGTTGATTGGAATTCATCATTTTATCTCCTTATCTGACATCAATCCACGTAACAGCCTTGTCGCACGACTTATTACTTGCCTTATATTGGATGGGGAAGTATCCATACGTGCTGCAATATCGGAAAAAGAGAGGTCGTCATTAAATCTAAGTTCCAGTGCTTGGCGCTGTTTTTCATTAAGGGTTGATAACTCTGAGAAAGCTTCTGCAATAGATAGACTGTTAACTTTCGCGTCAGGCGCATTAGCTGCTTTTTCATGATCTAACTGGAAATACTTGTTCTGCGTTGTCTGTTTTCTAACGTGGTCAATTAAAGTGTTTTTTGCAATGGTAAAAAGCCATGCAATAAAAGGGATACTGACTTTGTATTTTAATCGATAAGTATGCAGCTTACTGAAAACCTCCTGAAAAACGTCTTCAGCTTCATCCTGTGATTTTAGTCGTGCGATAAGGTAACTCATAACTCTACCCTTATGCCGTTGATAAAGCATTCGAAAAGCCTCCATGTCACCTTGGATGTATGCTTGCATCAGTTCCTCATCTGTCATTCAGTTAACCTCTTACTACTAATACGGTTTAACAAGGTTTTTTGTGACATAAAAATTCAATATTGATTGGTTAAGATTAAATATCCAAGATACCTGGACATTTCCCATAAGAAAAAAAGATTATAGCATTTGTCACAAAATAGTTCGCTGCCACGTTGTTATACTCAAACGCAGCAAAAATTTGCTTTGTTTAAATTAATCTATTTCAATTAACCGAACAAATAACGATCAGGAATACAAATCATGAAAAAATTATCTTTATTCATTCTAGCCTCATCTTTCATCTTTGGTGGCTCTCAGCAGCTATATGCAGCTCAGCAAGAGCATAACCACCAACACAGCGCAAATAGCGAGGAAAAAGCAATTGATGGGCTTAGCCTAAACCATGGAAAACGATGGGAAATGGATAAACATACGAGAATAATGTCAGTAAAAATGAATGATACGTTTTTTAATTCTGACCATTCAACTCTAGCTAGCTTAAACTTTTTAGGTATCAAGCTAGAAAAACAACTTAACGAGCTGATTGCTGGGTGTACAATGGACGGCGAAGCGCATAACCAGCTGCATTTATTTTTGACTGACTATATTCCAACCGTGCAGGATCTTGCCAAAGCAAAAAATTTGGATATGGCAAGAAGATCTGCAATTAAGCTAAAAGGCTATCTTGAAGGCTATAAAAAACATTTCAAATAAACTGGAACGGTGGCTACTTTAGGTTTAATTGAGTCAGAGAGTATTTTATTAATGTTATCGGCAGTTAGTTAGTAGTGCACTACTAACTAACTGCCTGTGAGAAAGAGTGTTCTAATGTCTGCTTATCGTACATTTGATAAATAAACTTCACAGTTAAATTGACGTCAATTGCTAACGTTTTGGGACAGTAAGGGACCCTAATTAGGAAAAACTGAATCTACAGGCTAAAGCGGTCATAAGTAGGGTTTCCATATATGGTCACTCGATACGAAAGTGTGCATTAATAAAACTCTATTTTAATAATTAATTTGTTCTTGATAGCATAAATAATTAGATGCAACGAGGGCTGTTGTGATCATACAGCGGACATTTACTTCATCCTTCTATGGCTGCATGGAGTATAATCCAGGTTCAATCTTTAATTGTCGAAAAATCTACGCTCACTTCAAATCCATCCTTTTGTCCAGTCGCTGGGGAGTTAAACGTCATAGTAGCACCTACGCCTGACACTATTGCATCGGCAATTGCTAATCCAAGTCCCATGCCTTGAACAGAAATATTTGACCGAACAAAACGTCGCCGTAATTGCAAGAGTGTCTCGGTTGGTATAACACTCGCGGCATTGACAATATTCAATATACCTTTGGAAGAAAAGCTGATCTCAACCGGTTGAGCGTAAACTCCATGTTTGATGGCATTATCTAATAAGTTTCGAATCAAAATAGCAAAAGCGTCTGGGTCTATGGCAGACATATATTCTCGGTTATTTGGCAGTGTAAGCGTAATTATTTTTGCAGGGTGTGACCGTTGTGAATCATCGACAATTAGTTGCAATAGGCTAATAAGGTTGTGTGGTTCAGCAGACAAAAGCCCTCCACCTTCAGCTTTAGCGAGTTGCATAAGTTTTTCTGATAAGCTCGATAAACCTCGTAAAGTAGTTTCAATTTTGCCCATGTCATCTTGAATAGAACCCGCAGAAACCTTTTGCTGTAAACGCTGTATTTGAGCTAAAGCTGTTGCAATAGGTGTTCGTAATTCATGGGCACTGTTCGCCGTGAATGACCTTTCTGATTCAAGTGCGCGTTGCAAGCGATCCAATAAACTATTAACCGATTCGGCGATAGGAATAATTTCAGTTGGCAGGCCCTCCACTTTGACTGTGGTAAGGTCACCACCGCCGCGGGATTCAATTTCATTTCTGTAAGCCAAAATATGACGCAAACTATACCGAACAAATACCCAGCTACCAATAAAACAAAGCGGGATAAGTAATATTAATGGCCACAATAGCGAGATAGCCATTTCAGTGATTGCTGCTCGCCTTTGCGTAAGAGGCTCTGCAATCTCTATGTGCAATGTATTTTGTACTGCTGATATGCCATAAAATCGATGTGTCGTTGACGAATTAAACCCTATAAGCAGCGTTTGATTAAAGATGGCAGGATCAGCATTATGAGACTGTAATAAAATCTGGCCTAGGTTATTACGAACAAGATAAACAAGGTGCTCATCATGCGCTTTAAATGACATTATTTGTTGCGCTTGTCCTGGATCTTCTCTGTTAATTATTTCAACAACGGCAAGTGGCATAATACGTTGAGCCGTTTCTGCCAGTGAGCTATCGAATAGTTCATTAAGTTTGTTTTTCGACACATACACAGCACCTGACAGTGCAAATATCCACAGTAAAGTCACAGCAAGAGTTAAGCCAATGCCTAGCGTTTTTTGAAGGCTTTGTGGTTTCTTTGTTTGTGTTAAAGTCATGTGCTGCCCGGTCCTGATAATCCCATGCGATAGCCCATACCGCGGACTGTTTCTAACTGATCTTTACCCAGTTTTTTACGCAAACGACTGATATAAACTTCAATGGTATTACTTTCTATTTCTGAGCCAAAAGCATACAAGTGATCCTCTAATTGTGATTTCGAGAGCAAGGTGCCTGGTCTTTGGATAAACGCTTCAAGCAATGCCCATTCCCGAGCAGTTAAATTGACCACAACACCATCGCGAGAAATGATATGTTTAGTCAGATCAATCTCCAATGTTCCTATGTAAACTTTTGGATTTGGATTGCCGGCATAACGTCTGGAAACGGCGGCTATGCGAGCGGATAGTTCAGATAGATCAAAGGGCTTTACAAGGTAGTCATCCGCGCCAGCATTTAATCCATTTATACGGTCAGAAATTTGATCTCTTGCCGTTAATATAATCACAGGTGTTGCTTCGCCTGCTTTACGAATTTTCTTTAATAAATCGATGCCACTGCCATCGGGCAGCATTAAATCAAGAAGCAGCAAATCATAATGGGTTGTACTGAGGCTGGCTTCGGCATTGGAAATACATTTTACCCAATCAACTGCATGACCTTCATCAGCAATTTGATCCTGTATCACTTCACCTAACCCTTCGGTATCTTCTACCAATAATATACGCATTTTTTACCTCAAGACCTTATCAGTACGTTGATAATAACCCAGGTTCCTGACAATAAGCTGAAAATATAATTTAATATCAATCACCTTATGCATTACCCCTCATAAATTAAACCTCATTTCTCGTTTTAAGCTTATTGTCAGGATCGAAGAGTACAGTGAGTATTCAATAAATACTCGTTCCATTTGAAGATGCATGATTCAGCGGGAATATCAATGAGGTTAAGATGAAACAACATAAACTAAGTATAACTCTCACGCTAATAACTGTTTGCATTTTCATTATCTGGGGGTGGAGCTTTACGATGAATACCGCAGCAATGTCTTCGTTACCGTGGGAAATTTATGATAATAGCCTGTATCTTAGTGGTTTTATGGCCATTGCTTTAATGTCTGTGACCATGATGTTGGCTACGCGCCCTGCTTGGTTAGAAACACCATTCAATGGTCTTGATAAAATATATCGCCTTCATAAATGGATGGGGATTTTAGCGGTAGTATTTGCAGCCCTGCATTGGCTGATAGAAATGGGCGATGACGTAATTAAGTCTCTCTTTGGACGAAGCGGGCGTGCTCCTGAACTAGATTTTTCAGGGTTTATTGAGATGATGAGAGACGCTGCTGAAGACGTTGGCGAGTGGGCTGTATATCTTGTTTTTGCCATGCTTGTGCTAACGCTTTGGAAACGCTTCCCTTACAACCTATGGCGCTATGTGCACCGTGTAATGCCGATACTTTATTTATTACTAGTTTTTCACTCTGTATTGTTAGCTCCACTGGTCTGGTGGCAGCAACCCGTAGGTTTGTTAATGGTGTTGTTGCTAACAGGGGGAAGCGTAGCCAGCATCGTCTCACTAAGGGGAACAATAGGACAGTCACGAAAAGCGCAGGGAGCCATCCATGCCATTTCAACGACGTCAGCGGGTATTATTGAAGTTGAGTGTCAGCTAGAGAATAAGTGGCAAGGGCATAGTGCAGGACAGTTTGCTTTCGTTACGTTTAATCAAACTGAAGGTGCTCATCCTTTTACCATAGCGAGTTCGGATCGCGGAGACGGCCAAGTTACTTTTCAGATTAAGGCGCTAGGCGATTATACCAAACGTTTAGATCATAAACTGAAAATTGGTCAATCAGTCACAGTAGAAGGTCCTTATGGTCGATTTAATTTCAAACCTAAAAACGCCACTACTGAACAAATATGGATCGCTGGCGGTATTGGTGTAACACCCTTTTTAGCAAGGCTTGAAGAGCTGAAAAATAAGTCAGAACAATCACCATTAGCTCAACTGCATTACTCCAGTAGTGATAGCGCAACAGATCCTTTTGTTAAGCGTTTACAAGAGGCTTGTATCGACTTACCCCTTATTCAACTGCACATACATGACAGCAGTGAAGGTAAAAAACTGACAACAGACCAACTGCTAACTCACTATTCAAAAAAAGCAATGATGGAGGTATGGTTTTGTGGGCCTACAGGCTGGGCCAGAATATTAGAAAATGAATTACGAGAAAAATTACAGGGTTCATTACTTTTTCATAGGGAAGCATTTGAACTGAGATAAAGCGAAAACTAAAACCTAACTTAAAACGATAACGGTATTGCTTTCAGCTTAATGTCAGGAACGCCGTTTATAATAATCGTAAATCAACAGGAGACTCACCATGAAAAATGCAATAAATAAAACAGAAGCAAAAATCACGAAAAATAAACTCGCTATGCTTTTAATAAGCTCTTTCTTTATCAGTGGCGCAGCATTGGCCGATGATGATGATTGCACTGATCCGGTATCAGAGTGGCAACCTCGAGAGCAACTGAGACAGATAATGGAAGATCAGGGTTGGAAGGTTAATCGTATCAAAGTGGATGATGGTTGTTACGAAGTTAAAGGGGTCGATCGAAAGGGAAACCGAATCAAAGCGACATTTTCACCCGCGTCATTGAAAATTAGAGAGCTTAAAATTAAGTTTGATATGTCAGGTGATGCCAGCGATTACTTAGATTTAGGTACACCGATGACGTCAATGCAATCAGAAAGTAATCCTTCACAAAATAAACAAAAAAACAAACCTAAAGTCACCATCGATTGAGTAAAAAGGAGAAAAGACAATGAAATATTTAACCATGACACTGTGCTTTTTTTGCTTCTTTGTAATGAGCAACCAGACTTCAGCACGCAAAATAACCCTTACCACCGAGCTACAAAACTACAGTGGTGACGGCGCTTATCTGGCTATTTATTTAACCAATGCAAAAGGTCAATATCAGGAAACACTGTGGATTGCGGGACAGAAGTCAAAATATTATAAACATTTGACTGGTTGGGCGCGTGGAAGTCGAATGCGCACCAGTGAATACGATGGGCTGACTGGCGCTAGCGTTACCCGCGGCAAGACATTAACGGTAACACTTGATCTGGCTGATAGTTATATTGACTCAGGTTTTCAGCTCAAAATAGATACCTCTGTTGAAGACCAACGTGACAATCGCAATGATGTTGTTGTGCCATTAACCACCGCAGGTGCCGGTAAACCTTCCGCTGGACGAGGCTACATAAAAGCCTTCACTTACGTACTATAAACGGGTTACTTAGGAGTTAGTATGTTACGTAAATTTCACTCTTGGTCTGGATTAATGGCAACGTTGTTGGTTGTGATGCTCTCTGTCACCGGAGCGGTTCTATCAATCAATCCCGTTATGGAATTTGCACAAGCCAAGGTAGCAGGCACGTCTTCAATTAGCGTAGCCGAGTTAGCGGGCAAGCTAGCTTCTAGCCACCCAGGTGCGGAGCAAATACAGCGTAGCCCCTCAGGCAGTATTATCGTCTATTACACCAAAGATGGACAAACTGGGGCTGATTTAATCAACCCAATAACCGGTGAAACTATCGGGGCTTATTCAAACTCACCCGTTATGGTTTGGGTGAAAAATTTGCATCGGTCTTACTTACTTGACACACCCGGACGTGTTGGCGCAGGCATTGCAACTTTTCTTATGCTGATATTAACCATTTCAGGTGCCATCATGCTGGCAAAACGCCTTGGTGGTTGGCGTCAAATTTTACGACCTATTCAAGGCACTTTTAGACAGCGTTTACACTGTCAGGTAGGTCGAGTAGCCGTTATTGCGTTGATGCTATCGGCCACAACCGGGCTGTATATGTCTGCAGTAACCTTTGAATTACTTCCTGATTATCAATCATCAGAACCCGCTTTTCCAGAAAACGTAAAAGGTGACTTTCCTGCATCAATAGATACGCTTACCGCCTTAAAATCGATCCCTTTGAGCGAACTTAGAGAAATAGTTTATCCCTATAAGGATGATCACAATGATGTTTATTCAATCACTACGCATCAAGGCAGCGGGTTTATCGACCAATCAACAGGACAATTACTGTCATTTCAAGCGTTCAACAACAAGCAAAAGTTGCATGAATTTATCTATATGCTTCATACGGGCGAAGGACTTTGGTGGCTAGGACTACTATTAGGTTTAGGTGCACTCACAGTGCCACTAATGTCGTGGACAGGCATTCAAATTTGGTGGCGTCGTAAACGCTCTACCGCGACAATCAATAACAATGCAGCCCCTAAGAGTGCTGATACCTTAATATTGGTTGGCAGCGAAGGAAATAGTACTTGGGGCTTTGCCAAAACCTTTCATGATGCACTTAACTTAGCTGGCCATCAGGTTCACACAATATCAATGAACAGCTTTGCGAATAATTCTGAGAGTCACTATCCGAATACGAAGCGGCTATTTATCCTGACTGCGACCTATGGTGATGGCGATACACCTGCTTCGGCCAGTCATTTCCTCACTCAGTTAGATAAAATGACCAAAATACCAGAGTTTCCCGTTGCAGTACTGGGCTTTGGCGATCGACAATTTCCTGATTTTTGTCAGTACGCAAAAGATGTCGAAGCGGCACTGACTGCCAAAGGTTGGTCACAATTACTGCCACTCGATACCATCAACAGGCAGTCGCCACAGGAGTTCTCCCGTTGGGGCAACACTGTGGGTAGGGTTATCAATACCAAGTTGTCGCTAGTTCACACTCCGAGTCATCCTCGCTGTACGACACTATCGCTCATCGAGCGAGTCGATTACGGCGTTGAAGTGCAAGCCCCAACTGCGGTATTACGTTTCAAACAACCTGATGTTAACGATAAAGGCCTACCCCATTTTGAGGCAGGTGACTTAGTAGGTGTTTTAGCGCCAGGCACTAAGGTGGCTCGATTTTACTCCCTCGCATCGGCATCGAAGGATGGCATGTTGGAGATCTGCATACGTCATCATTCCGGCGGGCTGTGTTCGAGTTTTCTCCATTCGTTATCGGTAGGCGACAGTATCGAGGCTTTTATTAGGCCCAATCCGAGTTTCCGACCCGCTTCAGGTAAAGCACCGATAGTGCTGATTGGCGCAGGTACGGGGATTGGACCCTTGGTCGGTTTTATCCGCAATAATAAATCACATCACCCCATACATCTCTATTGGGGAGGACGTAATCCACAGTCAGACTTCCTCTACGAACCTGAGCTCAAAACTTATCTTAAGGATAAGCGGCTGACAGAACTGAACGCCGTATTCTCCCGTACCAACGAGTGCTCTTATGTGCAAGAAAAAATCGGTGTTGATAGCTTAGAGTTACGCGAATTAATAGAGAAGGGAGCACAGATTTTGGTCTGTGGAGGACGAGACATGGCAAACAGCGTTATGGTGGCATTGAACGAAGTAATCGCACCTCTGGGCATGGACGTACTAACGCTCAAAGCCCAAGGACGCTATCGTGAAGATGTTTATTAGTTTGTTGACTGATTGAAGAGGGTTATATTTTTGTACTTTCTAAATTTATCCTTTGTAAGGCTTAAGTATTTATAGGGTGCACTGACATGGTGTTAGAAATATTTGGACGAGTATGGAAATGGGTCATTATTGGTGTAGGTCTAGGAGCTGCTCTACATGGCTTTGTACCAGAGGGTTGGATACAAGAAAACTTGGGTAATGATCAATGGTGGTCAGTTCCTTCTGCCGTGTTACTTGGAATACCTTTATATTCAAATGCTACAGGGGTAATTCCTGTGATGGAAAGTTTAATTAAACAAGGGCTCCCTATTGGTACAACACTCGCCTTTTGTATGAGTACTGTAGCTGCGAGTTTCCCTGAATTTATTTTGTTAAAGCAAGTGATGCAATGGCGATTATTGGCGGTGCTCTTTGTACTCCTACTCGTCGCATTTACATTAATTGGTTGGATTTTTAATTATTTAACCCCATTTATTTAAAGAAATAATTTAAGGACATTATGATGAAAGAAATAAAAGTACTAGGTACTGGTTGTGCTAAATGTAAAAAAACCGTTGAAGCTATTTCAAAAATAGCGAATGAATTAAATATAGACGTACAAGTAATTAAAGAAACAGAACCTGAGATAATTATGGGGTACGGTGTAATGAATACACCTGCGGTAATTGTTGATGAAATAAATGTGCATAGTGGTTCAATTCCACACAGAGAAGCAATTGAAGCCTGGTTAAGAGGTTAACTATGCAAGTTGTTTTGGCCATTAATTTATAGCTTCTAACTCACAATGGGGGCGAAACCGCCTTAGAGTATAAATACTAAAAAGAATATTATCTTGGAAAGCCTGAAATTAAATATGAGTGTCACTTACTTTTTTATGAATTCATCCGAATTAATTTGATAAAATTACCTTTTAATCAATCACTTATGGTGCATCTTGTCCTGAGTGCATCAATGTTTTTCTGTGGCGGGTGTTTTGGTGGGTATTTTGGTGGGTGGTTGTAGTCTGCCTGGTGTTTACGATTATATT
>TARA_R110002012_G_scaffold122507_6_pt1 | contig 17700 bp, 16 predicted proteins | sample TARA_R110002012 | Tara Oceans TARA_R110002012 (sample SAMEA4396515) | marine metagenome | biome: Westerlies Biome; feature: [DCM] deep chlorophyll maximum layer (ENVO:01000326); material: water (ENVO:00002006), including particulate matter (ENVO:01000060) such as... | depth 40 m
TGGTCTATAACCGAAACTAATATTACTACCGTCATGTGTATTAAAAGCTGAATCTATTCGTAATGCTGTTCCATTACTATTAGCTGCTACTGTATTGGAACCAAGTGTTCTTGAACTTTGTATATTTAGTGCTCGTGTCTGTTTCACACCAGCTGAGTATGTTCTTCCTCGTTGTGTAGCTGATTGTGCAAATATCGGAGATGAAACTATATTAACTTTTCTTTGTCGCATCTCTGAATCGTATGTTTCGTTAGGATCATTCGCTGTGAGAATTCTACCTCTACCAGTAAATCCTGAGATATAAGAAGCTGGTGTTTCACCACCACCTTCAGAATTTGTTTTCTGATTACTAGCTAGTAATGTTGTGTCGGCTGTGATAGTTGAAGGTTCTTGTTTAGTAACAATATCTTCTGGTACATGATGTAGTTCTATTGAAGTCGCTGTAAAGTAGTTTGTAGAAGCTCCAATGTTTTGTATGATTTCTGTTCCAGAGAATTGTGATGCGGCTTGACCGTAATCTTCTTGATCTCTATGAACGATAATAAATTTGTTTGTTGTATCGTGTTCCATTACAATACCTAAGGCATTAGAAGTAGCACCTCGTACTCTAGTTCCTACAGCTAAGGCATTGTTTAATGTAGAATACGAAATCTTATGTTGATTGTATGTTGGGAATATATCTATTTCTTTATGTACTCTATGTCCTTTCGGAGATACTTCAGCCATGAGTTGTCTCTTAGTGAAGTCTCTAGTTCGTGGTGTTATAGTTGTACCGACAATATAACCTTGGGCTCCAGTCGGTTCTTCGGCTACTTCTGTATATAATATTCCTGATGATTGATCTCTAACCTGTGAACTACTTACAGCTAAGAATCTTTCAGTTGTTACAATACCTTCACCAGACTCTAAAGTAAATCTACCAATACCTGTTGTCTGACCTACAAAAGTCTCATTACTTGAACCTTCATACGGAGATCCTACTGATTCTATTTCAAAAGTCGCGAAAGTAGTAGTACCACTTCCACCAACCATATTTTGTTTTATAGTAACTGTTTCACCAGCTGTATATCCTGTGCCTCTGTTTGTTATCTGAATATTTTGATAAGAAGTATTATTAGCATTGACTTGAATTGTTATTTCAAAACCAGAACCACCTGATGGAACTTCTGGAGTTACACCTGTGTAAACACCAGATGCTCCTGTACCTGTCAATGTTAATTGATTCAATCCCATAATACCACTTGGTACTGTTCCGTCTTCTTGAATTAAATCAGCTGTGTCTGTTCTTGAACCGATAATTAATGTTGGTATAAATGATCTTGTTGTTTCTGTACCATCAAAGTTAGCGTTGTATACTTCTGCTCTAGCGTCTACTGTATTTCTGATTGATACTTCACCAAAGAATATTGAACCAGCTGGTGATAATAATGATTTAACTAAACTTCTGTATTCGTTAATACTCTTACCGACTTTAATTAGATATGAATAGTCTTGATACTGAGCGTTATCATGTATTCTCTGAGAAGTTACAGAAGGGAAACCTGTATCATTAGTATAGTTTCCGTCTAGTAATGCTTTACTTCCTAACTTACCTCTAGCTGTTGCTGGGTTAATTTTTCCAATAACAAGGTTTCTATTGTCACTAGTTGTACAATAATCACCATCATTGAATATACCTCTAACATCTTTTAATATAAGTAAGTTTAAATCACTATTAAATTTAGATATAGTTGCTGTAGCACCTGTAAGATTAGCTGTGACTGTTGAGCCAACCGTCAAATCGGCCGATACATCTTTGATAACAGCGTTCTGTTTGTAATTACCGATACCACCTTGAACAAAGTTATGACCAACATCTTGCATTTTAAGTGCTTGGATTGAACCTATCTCATCACCATAAGCCCATAACTTAGCTCCACTACCAGCTGTAACTGTATGAGAAAGTATAGTACAAGATGCTGTAGCGGGACTTCCCTCCGAAACTGAACCAGTCGGAACACCTGCCGCATCAGTTGATCTTTTATATACTAATATTCTTTTCTTTTCTGTATCATGTTCAGCTACTATAAGTGTTTTACCATTTGTTGAATTTATAGCTGCTCCAACAGTAAAAGTAGTACCTACTGACATTTCCTCATAGTAAATATAACCACCCATAAATACTTTAGGTAATGATTCGTAATGCATTCCCTGATTCGTTATTTGAATTTTTCTTATAGCACCTGATGATTCATTTGATACATAGTAATCTGGAATAGAACCATTTGATTGTTCTGGTCTAAATGCGTTCTCTAATAATACACCTCTGAATGCTTGATGTATTTCTACTAGTTCATTATTACCTGGTGCTGTTGTGATTGTTACTTTAGTACCTGATTGATCTGTTGTAAATTGTGTCTCTCTTGTTAATTCTGTTCCGTCTACGAATACTTCTACTTTTCTTGGATCGAAACCTAATGTTAATGTACCACCATTATCAATACCTTCAAATACTTTATTTGATCCGTCACCTGTGTATGTGAATACTCCAGGAACTGTACCTTTTTCTAATTCTATTAATCCGTCTGATACTGATACTTGTGCTTCAGCGTTCTGACCACCAGTACCACTATTAATAAATATCATTGTATCATTTTCTGTATAACCTGTACCAGCGTCATCTATAATAATATCTGTTACACCACCTGTACCAATAGTACCAATTACATTAAGTGATTGTGTAGCTTCTCCACCGGCTGGTGAATTATAATTAAATGTTTCAGATGCTGTGTACAATGAACCTCGTGATGCTTGTTCTGTATACATTCCACCACCCATTGTTCTAGTAGCTGGACCACCAGTATAATGAGGATAGATATCTGTGTTTTCGTGTAGTAGTGCGTAATCAGTAACTAGAATATCATTAATATCGTATACCGATTCTTCTGATAATAATATACCAACTCCTGCACCTGTTTCTAATTCTATTCCTTGAGCTTGATAATATTGACCACCCAAAGCATGTTCGAATATCAGTTCATCTCCATCTTCCATTAAGATGTTGTTACCATTTTGATCTACAATATAAACTGATTCAGCTGATTCTAATCTGATAATATCTTCTAAGTCACCTGCTTGTCCGTCTTCGACACCAAGATAAATACTTGATTCAGTAGGATCAATATCTGTCATGACACCTCGAACAGTCGCCTCAAGGTCTACTCTAAGTCCATCTCTATCTGATAAGATAACAGTATCGCCAACATTGAAAGAACCAATAAGTGGCATAACTAATTCTATTTCGTATGCGTTTGTTGAGTCATTTGTTCCTGACATTCCTTTAGCACTATTGATATATGCTTGAGTAACTAAATCGTTACCTGTATATTTTTTTATTAAACCTCGTTTATATACTGTCGCGTCTTTATCAGCTTTGATTCTCATTACAGTTGGTTCTGAGAATTCTGAAACTGAGGGTCTAATTACATTTAAACTAGGGTCAGCTATTTCAGCTTCTAGACCATAGAGTATTCTAAATAAAAATTCGTATGATTCTTTCGATCCTTTCGAAAGATATAATTCTTGTACATGCTTCTGTAGTAATCTTTTATTCGCCAACACATCTCTGTCAATGAATGGCATGAAGTCTCGTCTAAAATATTCTAGAAAGTCTCCAGAAGTTTTATCTACATCTGCATATGATAATAAATTGTTAGCCGCTTGTAAAGGGCTTGCTTTGAAAGAAGCTACTTTAGCTTCCATACCAGAAGTCTTACCTATGACAACTTCGTCAGGTTCAAACTGAGCTTCTGAGAATTGTTCAATATAAAGGTTAGAACTATTACCTATAACATCAACTCTACCTAAGGCACCTGATGTAGAACCTACAATAAATTCACCTTTCTCAAAAGATGTTTTTTGTTCTCCACCTGAATCAATGTCTATTTCATAATTAAATTTAGCAGAGGTTAGAGAAGACGGAGCGTAGGTCCCAGTTTCTTGTAAGAGATTACCTCTCTCATTATTAGAGTTAAACTCCTCACCGGCTACGGTACCGTCTTCTAAACCAATGTAATCAATATCTGCCGCGTCTTTATAGATTAACTGTCCTTTCTCTAAAAAATCAAAATATGATTTTAAAAAAGATACAAATCGAGGTCCTTCTTCCTGATAAAACTCGGGAAGAAGTTCTTCGATCTGATCAGCTAGTCTGTCATAAGATATTGGCATAATATATTACTTAAGCTATAGCAGCACTTCCACCAATCATTACCCAACCAAGTGTTGAATAATAAAGGAGAGCACTTTCACCAGGTACATCAAAAGTCAGCGTTGTATATGCACCGGCTAATGTAGCTGGTGTTACTACTGTTGTTTGACCACCAGTTGTCTCTACTTTAGTGTAAAGAATTTTTAACTGACCAGCTATACCATTAGCTAGTGTTACAGCGTTATTACCAGAGTTATCAGTATTCGTTGTGAAAGCTGTTACCATACTGGTTACATCTGCAGCACCTGCACCTGTTAAGGCTTGTTCGGCTTGTGCAAACGCCAAGAAATTAGGAAGGTACTTAGTTACATTTTCAACTGAGACCTTTTTATTTACTGGAGTTCCAGCTGGGTCATCAATAACATGCAACAAGTCAGCACTTGCTATTCCTGTACTCAAATCCGTGAGCGCGGTTATTTTTTTATCTGCCATTTTAGTTTCCTCTTATTAGCATTGTTAAAACCCTCAACATGAGGGAATTCTACTCCATGCATATACATGGACCATTATTTAAGAGTAACTAGATGAGGTTGTATAACCTACTCCAGCACTCGTTTCACCACTAGCTACTGTATCTGCTACACCCGTAACAGAAATTTCAGAAGCTGTGATATCCAACAATTGGTTCCTAACTGAAATGACATCATTTGAGTCTGGAACTATTGTGAAATCTATTGAATCATCAGTCTTTGATGTTGAAGTATATGTCAATGTATTAATACTTATTACACCTGTACTATAGTCTATTGTACCAGCTGTATCATCTTTATATACTCTTGTTGATCCATCTGTATAAAATCTTCGAACATTACCGTTTCCATCATCATCAAAGAAATAATTTAATAAATCTCCTGATAAAAAGAATCCTGTAGATGTTAAAACACCACCTCCAGATTTATTGTGTCCTGAATGTGGGTTGTATAATTTGTTTCCGAAGTCTAATTTAATTGTAGAAGCTGTACCATCAACTGTAGCAAATACATTCTTTCTTAATTTAATATTTGTTATGTTAGACAATAATGATTGTTCAGTACTATCTATTTTAGTTGTTAATTGTGAATGTCTAAACAGCGTATCAAAACCAGAAAGATTATCTTTATCATAAGATAAGATAGCTGCTTGTACTAATGTTTCTAACGCTGATTTTGTTTGAGATGTTTTTGTAGGATCATATTTGAAATTAGATGTTACTAGTATTTGTAATATTTCTGAATCTACAACTTCTGGTCTTACTGTCAATATACTTAAATCTTTTAATGAAGTTTTTAATGATGACTTCTCAGCTGTTGTTAAGTTGTTTGAATATTGAGAAGGTTTAATTGATACAAATACTTTACCATATTGAATTGGGCTAGCGTCTTCTCCACCCCATACAGCTATTGAGTCAGCACCGGGATATAACTCTTGTAGTTTAGCTTTGTAATCAGCTACTGTTACTAATCTATTTTGTGATGTATAGAATTTAGAAGCTGAGAATTTAATTTGATCTACTGTTTCAATGTCTTTACCACCTGATGCACTGACTGTATTAGATATTACTACATCTGAATTACCATTAATAGATGTAGACATTGAGAATACATTGGCACCGTTAGCATGATCACTATCTGTTACTAAATACGAAATTGAAATCTCATCTCCGTCTAAAGGAGATGCTCCGATAATTCCGTCTCCGAAATATATTTCAAATAATCCTTCATCATTTTCTTGTATATAGAATACAGTAGAAGATGATGTTATACCTGTTAAGTCTCCAGCTTTAGTCCAAGCCGTCACAGTATTATTCGAAGTAACATTTATTGTAATTGTTGAGGTATCAACACTAGCATTTAACATTGGAAATCTTTGATTAGCTATTTGACTATCATATCTGTAAATATCAGTAGTCAACCTGCCTTGATAAATATCTAACTCTTTAAAATTAAACGCTCCGTCTATAGCTCTTATTGTTTTATTATCTAATGATATGAATGTATAAGATGTTCCATCAAAGATTGTTGTAAATTCGTGTCCTCGATTAATTGTCAAATTATCTGGTGTGACTCCACCTACTGTAGGACTTGTTACTGTTAAATCAAAAGAAGCTTTAGCAGCTGTTCTTGATGCTGGTGTGTATCCTAATTCTTTAGCTCTTGATACTACATTCTTTCTGATCTGAGCTGTGTCTAAAAACATTTCTGATGCAACCATATTCGCATTGAATGCTGATGTATGAGCTGAGTAAGCTAGTAGGTCTGTTAGTATAGCTAGATTCGAACCTTCGAACTCATAATCTTTTAAATTATCTTGTCCTTTCAGATATTCCTTTAGACTAGATGAAACATCTTCGAAATCTAAATCTGTTATATTTATATTTGAACTTTTTATTGTTGCCATTATCTTACTCTCTGTAATATTATGTTTAATTCTTGTGGTAGTGGATCATTTCTTACAGTAAAATATAATGAAACATCTAGATTGTTACCTCTTGAAGTAACAAGAACATCTTGTACTTTAGCTCTAGGTTCAAACTTACCAATTAAGTTTTTTATATTATTCTCTAAGACAATACTGTCTGTTGTATCTAACTCAAACAACATACCTCGTAATTCAAGACCTAGACTAGGCTTAAAGGGTCTTTCATAATGGTTTGTCATTAATAGATTCTTTACTGATCTCTTAATAGAATTGATATCAGATTTTACTGTAACATCTTTACTTTGTGGGTGAAGTGTCATATTAATATCTAAATCAGTAAACCACCTTCGTGCTACTCTACTTGCTTTATTTTTACTGTTAAATTGTGCCATATTAGTATTTATGTCTTTTAATCAAAGGGATTTAACCAGTCTAAGAATCGTTCTACTAAACTTTCTACTGGACCTTCAGTTTCACCTGTAGCTCCTTCAGCTAGACCTGTATATTTGTGTTTGTGAGTAGCTAATGTAGCACCCTTATCTGTAATCTCACCTTGAGCTGTAATATCTTTAGCTGCCGTAACATTTTCTGTTACATGAAGTTTACCTGTAATTGTTGTATTGGATATTATCTCTGTTTGATTGTTGCCTGTGATTGTTATCTTACCTTGAGATAGAATATCAGAAGTACCCACAATAGTACCATCGAAATTACCACCGATTGTACTTTCACAATTTCCTGTAACTACACTTTTACTATCTCCACCGACTGTTGTTTCTGTATTTCCTGTAACATTCATATAAGCGTTACCTGTTATATTAACAACTACATCTCCTGTAATATTAACAAAATCATTTCCAACAACAACTGAGTATTTGTCTCTAACAACTTTCTCTACATAATCTCCCTTGTTGGCGATTTCAATTCTTGTACCCGATCTATGATAAAGATGTATTCTTTCAAAATCTGGTGTATCGTCTAATTCAATTACATGACCTGATTCTGTTTCATGTACATGATTGAATGGATATACAGGATTTATGTATGTTGTATTATCTCTTGGACCAACAATATTATTCATACCGCCTGTTTTACCTGTCTCGAATCTTGTACCTTCTTCGGCACCGCCCTCTCCTGCTAGAAGTTCTTTAGCTCCTTGAGTTTCTTCTTCTAAACCAAGGTCTTCTAGTAAAGTATTATCTTCAATGACAATTCTAGGATATGATATATCACCTCTAGCCAATAGATTAACATCAGAAGTATTTAAATATGATTTTTTAGGATATACTTCTCCTGTAGTTTCTCCATCTCGTCTAGGAGATTTATCTAACGCTAGAGTTAGTCCATGAGGTCTATTAATATGTCGTGGCGATTCACCATCAGGTGTATCTTTATAAGAATCTTTTGTATCTAATCTAGGATCATTAAATCCATCTGTAGCTTTTCTTTTAATTTTTGTAAATGTTCTTGTTCCTCTATCATCAACTTGTTCATCTATTCTATAAAAGTCTTGAGGTATACCTACATAAGTACCAGTAACAATCGGATCAAGTTTATTCTTATCTCTAAAGAATCCAACTACTTGAGAACCTTCTACTAGACCATGTGTTGTTGTTCCTAATCCAGATAAAGAAGATGAAGTAACTGGCATGATAACTTGAGACCATGGAAGATCAGGTGTAGCTATCATTTGTTTTTCGTGTGTATGAATTCCGTATATTCTAACACGAACTCTGTTTAAGAATAATGGATCGTTTCTATCTTCAACAACCCCTGTCCACATTTTCATATCACCAAACATTATACTGTATCTCCATAATCTATTTCAGTAGTTTCTATCTGATTGATAACAGAATCTTTAATAACTTTAACATTTAATTGACAACTTTTAGGTCTAAGATTCCACGAAAGTTCTGTAATTAAATAACTTCCACCATAGAACTTAGATTCTTTTTCTTCACCAGGTATTGCTGGTGGTATTTCTAAATTAATAACTTGTCCAGTTGAGATATCTGTTCTAGCTGAAAGAACTAAATCCATAGTATAATATTTTAATAATTCTGTAGAAGCTCTTCTTAATTGTTTAGATCCCAGGTGACTCTGATGATCTGGTTGAACTATTTTATTTTTATCATCATTAACAAAAGATGAATCACTACTAAAGATTAAATGAGCATCAGCATAATCACTAACAGCTTTTCCTTCAGTTGAACCGATTATTTCAACATCTCCTTTATCCGCTGAAGTTCCAATGTGCGTGACTTCAGGTTCTTGTCTGATAAATGGGTGACAATTTAATGAAGCTTTACTAGAATGAAATTTATCTAGAAAACTGTATGTCTTATCTGTATAAAATTGATATGTATTATCTAGAGTAACTTGTCGCGAAGCGAATAGACCAGCTACAGTAGCTTCTAAAACATTAGCACTACTACTAATATTATAGTCTAGTATTCTTCTACCTGAACCTATACTCTCGTCAGTTTCATCATAAGATGTATTTTGAGTTTCTTTATCACTAGCAGCTTGTGAATATACAAACGGCCTACCACCAGCATATTCTAACTCCATCATATTATCAAGTGATTGAATTCTATATCCACCATTAGCTGTTTGAAAGAAATAGAATGACTCTCCTAAACCACTAGACGCCGAAGTACCTTGAGCTTCAGAACAAAGATAATTGATAGCATAGTTGATAGTCCAGTTTGGAATAATTACTTGGTAGTTATCACCTTTAGATTTTTCTCTAAGTTCAAAATATGGTTCTAACTTTTTATCCTTAGATTCGTTAGATATACCTAAATGGTCTTCCGCTATCTTAGCGGCCATGTCTGTCATAGAACCTCTTAAAGCTTGACTGATTCTAGTTCTTTTTGAAGTTAAGAGTTCAGGAGCTGCAAAGAATACTTGATACATAACTGAAGCCTCATCAATTCTTCTTTCTTGATTGATCTTGTATATTCTAAATACTTGATCTATAACATCATCAGCATCTGTTTCATCATTGACACCAGTCGGTTGTTTAAATCTAAGTCTTAAAGATTCTTGACCGAACAACTTAGCGTTTTCTTTTAATCCGACTGAATCTCCTATCAGTAATTCACCCATTAAAAAGTTACGCGTAATTGATTCATAAAGATTACATTCGATCATCATATCACGAATGTCAAATCCTTCACCTTCATTATTTACTATTGTTAATATCTCTAACTCATAACTAGTAGGGTTTGAGCTATCTGTTCCTACGCTCATAATTAATCTCTAACTAATTCGATAAATTCTTTAACTACTCGACTTATATATTGTGGTTCGATATATCTTATTTGAAATTTGTCTTCATTGAGGTTTAGTTCATGTTCTTCATTAGTCACAACTGTATTACCTGTTGATACTGTAGTCTTTAATCCATTAGAGTCTGTATAATGATTAACAGCATCTCGCTCGTTTTGAATTGAAGTTATAGTACAAATTTTATCTGCTTCAGGAGTCCTGTCTGCACTAACAGTACCTGTTGTGAATGACCCGTCAATACTATTTAATGTTATTCGTTTATGTGTTGGGTTTACTTCTGTAATAAACCCGAAAGCACCTGATGACGATTGAGAAACTTTTTCACCTAATTGAAACTTTGATGTTGATGAAACAATATCTGTACTAGAAGAAGTCACTAAACATTTACCAGAGTATTTTCTATCTAGATATCTATTAAAGTACTGAGCACTCTTTGGCCAATCACTAAAGTCTTGTAAATTCTCATTGACTAAAAAGAAAGTCCAATATAGTGTAGCGTCTCCATAGAGTTTAGATGCCACAACATCAGGTCTTTCTCCTTGTGTTATACGATAATAATTATAACCTGATACACCTTCTTGAAGATAACTCCAAGTAGATACTTTACGAAATAAATCTTTAGCTTGATAGTATTTACCATCACTTTTAAAATCGTAATTAATATTTGGTATATGTTTAAAAAATCCTTGTGCCATTCTTAGTTTCCTCCAGGTGGTATTGGTCCGACAAGTGGAGGCGGAGTTTTGTTTTCAGCGGCTTTTTGTTTTTTATGGTCTACTATAGCAACGGCATCATCCTGAGAGACAACGGGAACGAAAGTATCTTGATAGTCTTCTCTTTTATTAGAGGCCATATTACTAAACGCCGAAACTCCGGCCTGATATTTCTTTCTATTAAGAGTAGAAGTTTCAGTAAATGCCAATGTCATTGTTATAGCTGATGGAGCTCCATCACTCATTGATTGAAACGCCTGACCTCCTGTATAATCAATTTCAACTCCTGTACAAACTGATACGAGGGGATAATCAATATAGTCTTTAAACGGACCAATAAATCTAATAGCCCATTCATTTGGAAAAGTATATATTCTATCATTATCTCCCATAACTCCTGGTAATGCTGATAGTCTAAACGCATGAACTATTTCTCTAATAGTATCTGATTCTTTTTCATTCTTAGGTCTTAATGTGAAGCTATATGAATATGTTCTGAATTCAACTCCTTTAAATGTTTGGAACTTCATAGGATTGGTTATTTTACCTGCAGCCTGTTTAATTACATCTGAACCAGGAGCATTCTCTAACAGTAGTTGTCCCAATTCTCCTTTATCCATTCCCATCTCATTATTGTCTGTAAATAATGAACCGACTATAGCTTCTAATAAACCTTTCTCGGCAGCTTCATAGTTTACTGTGAAATTGTCTGTTAGAGCATCCGGAACATATAAAAAGATATCGTATAAATTTTCATTGGGTCCAGCTAGACGCCTTTCTTTAGAACGAAAGTGTATGTAGTTGGCCAATTCATCTGGTTGACCGTCTTCTCTTAAAAAACTTTCTGGAAATTTAAGTTTCTTACCAGCAGCTGGATTGTCTCCAGCTCTATGCATTGCTCCTTTAAGAACATTAGCTCTAGCTTCTCTGTTCTTTGATTTAGCTTTTATAGCCTTATCACTTATCTCTGGTATATTAGAAGTTCTAATACCTGTAGCACCTGTCAATAAATCAGATAATCCATTAGATATTCTTTGATCAAAAGTGTTTGATATAGCTTCTCCTGATCCTAACTTGTTTTTAAGTTGTGATTCAATGGCGTTCGCGTCTCCTTTTACAGAACCAACATAGTTCTTTACAGCTGATTTAGACTTCTTAAATAAATTTCCCATACTTTGTGTCCTACTATTGTAATATATATTATAGTTATTTATGTCTTATAAAGGAAAGTTTTCACCGAGAAATCCAAATAAGTACAAAGGTAATCCGACTAATATTATTTATCGTTCTCTTTTAGAGCGAAGATTCATGGTATATTTAGATCAGACACCCGCTGTATTAGAATGGAGTTCGGAAGAATTTATCATACCGTATATATCTCCGGTAGATAATCGTGTGCACAGATACTTTCCAGACTTCTATATAAAGTATAGAAACAAAGACGCCGTCACAGTAACCGAACTCATTGAAGTAAAACCCTTCTCTCAATGTTCACCACCTAACCCTAAAAAGAGTAAAACTAAGACAGGTAGAACTTCTAAGAGATATTTAAAAGAAGTTCAGACATATATCGTTAATGAAGCTAAATGGAAAGCCGCTACTAGTTATTGTAATGATAGAAAGTGGGGTTGGAGAATATTAACAGAAAAAGATATTAACATCTATTAAATGACATAAATAGTAATATGGCAACAGAAAGATTATTTGATAAATGGGAACAGGCTGCGTTTCGTGCTGGTTTACAAGCTCGTACAAAAAAGTCTATGCAGTGGTTTAAAGATAATGTTAGTAACATTAAAGTATCTAGAAAAGCTTTAATAGCACAAGGACCTAGAAGGGTATCTCAAGTATATGGTAGTATGTACAACTTTGAATATGATCCAAAGACTAAAGCTACATTACCGTATTATGATAGATTTCCATTATGTATTCCTGTACAAAAAGCTAAAGGTGGTTTTCATGGTTTAAACCTACACTATTTACACCCAGCATTAAGAGCACAGTTCTTAGATAGTCTTCTTGATATAACAAACAATGATAAATTTGATAGAACTACAAAAATGAAAATGTCATATGCCTTTGTTAAAGCTCAAACAAGCTTAAGATTTTTTAAACCATGTTTTAAACATTATTTAAGTAATAATATAGGTTCACCGTTATTACTCATAGAACCAGCAGATTGGGAAATAGCTATCTTCTTACCAACTGAATCATTCAGAAAAGTTAGTAAAGACTCAGTTTGGAGAGAAAGTAGGAAACAAATCTAATGAATATAAACAGATTTTTAGGTGCCCATTTAGATGGCATGCCAAGAACAAACAAATTTGAAGTTCAAGTTTACGGTCCACAAGGAATAAGTAGTAGAGGTATTAGATGTACAACTGTTAATATTCCGGGTAGACAAGTTACATCAAATGAATTTTCAGAATACGGTGGAGCACCGATGACCAAATACCCTACAAGAGTAGATTACGCTGGTGGTAAAGTAGATATGACATGGATGTGTGATCATACTATGGAAGATAGACAAAAAATGGAGTTATGGCAAAGTTTTATATATGACGAAGCGTATCAAATGAATTACCCAGAAGAATATGAAGGGACTATGAAGATAACACAACTTGGTCAAGACAATCTACCCATATACTCTGTAGAATTATTAAACTGTTTCCCTGATAGTATCGGAGACATAGCATTAGATGCTGGTGAAGGTTCATTAGTAACTTTTCAAGTATCAATGGCTTTTAGAAGTTGGGTATCATCATACGAAAATTCACCTTCAGGATTACTTGGTGGATTGTTTAATAAATACAGTAGGAAAATTAAAAGTAAAACTAGTAGGAAACTAGAAAATAAACTCTTTGGATAAATCATATATATAAGTGAGGAAATAAATTATGGCATTACCAATACTAGAAGCAAATCGCTACACATGCGAATTGCCTATAACAAAAAAGAAGGTGGAGTATAGAGCGTTCTTAGTTAAAGAACAGAAACACCTTTTAATCGCAGGAGAAAGTGAAGATAATACGATTATTAATAGATCAGTAGTTGACTTATTACAATCCTGTGTTTATACTGATCTTAATTTAAAAGAAATCCCAATATCAGATGTTGAGTATTTGTTTGTACAAATACGAGTTAAGTCTGTTGGTGAGACTTCGGATTTATTATTATCTTGTACAAAATGTGAAGAACAGAATGAGCAGGTTATCGATCTTTCTAAATTAGAAATGAATATGACTGTACCTGACCCTCATATCAAACTTAATGAAACTATGGGGTTATACATGACTTACCCTAGTATGGGTGATGTTGATATGGACGATAACAGTTCTGAAACAGAACAAGTTTTTAAATTGATGGCGTCATGTGTTGAAAGCATATATGACGGAGAAGAAGTTTATACTAGAGATGATATGAATCCTAAAGAATTATCAGCATTTATTGATAGTATGAATACGGATCAATTTTCAGAATTGAATGAATACATAACTAACATTCCAAGACTTGAACATAAAGTAAGTTACGAATGTAAGAGTTGTGGTACTCATAATGAGGTGGTATTAGCGGGCTTATCAGATTTTTTTTAATAGCCCTCGCCCACGAAAATTTATATAACTATATGCATACTAATTTTGCGATGATGCAGAATTACTATTATAGTTTAACAGAATTAGATTCAATGATACCGTGGGAGAGGGAAGTATATGTCCAGCTACTACTTAAACATTTGAAAGAAGAAAAAGAAAGACATGAAGCTGAAAAGCGTAGAATGTCGTAACAGGAAATAAAAATGGAACAACAAAGTAATTATAATCAAAGAAATCAAGTACAAATTGATTTAGCAGAATATGAAGAAAAGAATGCTCAGATAGGAGCTCTTAAAGACGAAATTCAAAAAATGAAAGATGCCTCTGGTCCAAACACAACCGGTTGGATGTGGTTAGCACCTGAGTATTTTTCTAGATGGAGAATTTTCCCTAGAGCATTTATCACAATGTATATCTACTTACTATTTCAATCAGCTAATTGGTTCATGGCGTTAGAAGATCCAACTGTATCACAATCAGGTTTAATATCTGTATTGGTCGGTGCAGGAGCCGCATGGTTTGGATTGTATGTTAATTCAACATCTACGCAACATGATGTCGTAGACAAAACTTAATGAAAAAGAAACTATTAGGATTAGTGTTCCTAGGCTTACTATTGCTATCGCCTATAGTTCAGTCTGCCGGGAAAGCTGATCTTAGTGGTAAATTTTCTAATGGAGATTTATATTTCATTACAAGTGTAGACTATTCTTGGGAAACTAAATCAGAAGATATTGAAAGAGACATTGAATTTGATTACAGATATCAAGATAAAGCTTCAGTTAGAACTACGAATAGAGGTCTAATAGCATTCAAACAAAGATATGAGTTTAGTGAAAAACATTATGTCTTTGGTTTAGGTAGATTCGACTTTAATGAGTTTCGACCAATTACAAACAGAACTCAAGCTAACTTAGGTTGGGGTTACAAAATTCTTAGAACTGACACAATGAAAATGAGTAATGAACTCGCGATGGGTTTATTACATACAGACACAGGTCAAGAAATGATTGTAAGAAATAGTCTATGGTTTTTCTATAAAGTTGCTCCTAGACTATCGTTCTCGAATAAATACTTATATGAGTTTGCTGATGTTCCGGTAGTTAGAAATGAAACTGAGTTTAATTATCTATTAACCGATACAGTAAAAGTTGGGATTAAAAATATTTATACAGAAGATCCCGTTAGTGATAACATAGTATCCTTTAATATAGGATATGTTTGGTAGGAGATGATATGCCAGAAATACAATTAAATGAGTTTTACATAGAGTTTATAGGATTTGTTCTAACACTTATTGTAGCGTTGGGCTTAAGAGATTGGGCTACATCTTTAATTAAAGGTATGAAGTTTAAATTCAATAAAGCTTTTAATGAAGGTGATAAAGTTATTCTTGATGGTTGTCCAGCTCTTATAGTTAGAATAGGTATATCAGAAACAGTATTCGGTGTATACAACAAAGACGGATATACATGGAGATATGTACCAAACGAAAGAATAGCATTTCTTAAATTAGAAAAGATTGTTGATCCTGACTTACATAGAGATACAGATGACGAAAAGGCTCAAAAATTAATCGACCAAATTCAAACTTCTAACATAAATAATAATAGTAAAGAGATTGAAAAAATTAAAAATGGTAAATAGATATGGCTGATGATGATAAACCTAAGCAACAGATGGCCAGCGATGGAAGTATTCGTTCGGCTACTGGTCAATTTGTATCGAAAAAAGATTTAGCTAGTGCACTGAAAGAATCTAATAAAGAGACTAATAAAGATTCTAGAGAAGCTAATGCCACAGCTAAGAAAGATTTAGAAGCTACTATCGCTAATAAAGATCAACTTATTCAGAATGGAATTCAAGCCGGACTCTTAGCGAAGAAAAAAGAACAAGTTGATGGTATAATAAAAGCTCAGATAGATAAACAAACCAGGATTCAATCTGGTGAATATGGATTCAAGGGTTTATTTAAGAACGCTAAAGATAATATCAAAGGTCAATTAATGATGGACAAAACTTTCTCTGAAGGTTTCGCCGAAGTCGGAGATGCTTTAGCTGGTGACTTACAGTTCTTAGGTCAAATGCTTAGCCCTCTAACAGCTATCCCAGGAGTTAGTACAGCATTAACTGGATTAAAGTTCGTCGCTGGTCAAACATTAAAATTAGGTACAAAAGAAGGTAGAGAGGCCGCGAAAGATTATATCAGAGCTAAGAAAGAATGGGTTCAAAAGAAAGCCCATAATGCTTGGATAAAGATGGCGACTACTAGAGATTGGATGTTGGCCAAGAAGAAGTGGGTATGGGAAAAGATACAAGCCGCTAAAGCTAAAATAAAAGAAAGAGGTGGAGCTCTTAAAGAAAAACTAGGTGGAATGAAAGATTCAGCTAAAGGTCCTGCTAATAAAATCTTGATGTTAGTTAAAAAACTACTTACGGGAATAGGTGTTGTAATAGTTGGTATCATAGTATTTGTAGCATCATTCTTTAAATCAATCGGAGCACAACTAGGTAAAATATTAGCCGGACCATGGAATAAAGTAAAAGCATTCTTTGGAAAATGGAAGATGCCTAAATTTTTAACCACTGCTATTAATTATGTCAAAAATATTTTCGGAAAAGGTGGAGCTCTCGGTGGAGCTTTTCAGAAGATAAAAAATCTATTCACACCTGTTCAAAAAGCTATCTCAACTCTGATGAAATCACCTGTAGTACAATTCATGGGTAAGTTAGGTGCTACTCTAGGTAAGTTCTTTATACCATTAACTATTCTTATGGCAGCTTGGCAATCTATTAAAGGATTAATAGATGGTTGGAAAAATACACAGGGTACATGGGGTGATAAAATTATCGGTGGACTAGCTGGTATTACTGAGAGTTTAATTAATTTCTTTATAATGATGCCATTGGATTTAATCAAAGATATGTTAGCTTGGCTAGGTGAGAAACTAGGTCTCATTGGTCCAGATACTAAAAAAATGATAAACGAATTTTCATTCGCTGAACTATTCAGTACAATGTTTGAAGGTCTAGTTAATATGGGATTAGCGATTAAGAATTGGGTTGCAGCTGTTCTAGCTGGGGCTTGGGCTGGTATTAAAGCCGCTTGGCCAGGTGGTGAATCACCAATGGGAGCGTTCAAGAAAGCTTACAACGCTAAGATTGCTTCAGGTGGTGGAACTTACAAAGGTAGTATGTCAGGTGACAAAGCTACTGGTTCTATGATTGAAGAAGCTTCTGATGAAAACAAAAGAGCAGAAGATGAAAAAACATCAACACAAATGGGTCCACCTAGACCAGAGACTGGTCCTAATGTAATCTCTCAAAACACAAACATTAATCAAGCTAGTAAAAATATTACAGTTAAACCTAATGGGCCTTCTGATTTTTGGGGAGGACAATTTGCTACAGGTGAACAATTCTAAAGTGAAAAAACTAGCCCCGCTTCCCGCCG
>TARA_R110002012_G_scaffold6684_1_pt1 | contig 17699 bp, 12 predicted proteins | sample TARA_R110002012 | Tara Oceans TARA_R110002012 (sample SAMEA4396515) | marine metagenome | biome: Westerlies Biome; feature: [DCM] deep chlorophyll maximum layer (ENVO:01000326); material: water (ENVO:00002006), including particulate matter (ENVO:01000060) such as... | depth 40 m
AATGGTTGGCTATATTTTAAAGCTTTTTTTGCTTATTCAAGATATGGCTTTTTTTTAACATTATTCAATATTTATTTTGCCCGCAATTAAAGCAAGAGGTTCCTTTTTAGTACATTTCCCTAAAATTTAATGGGTTTGACCAAGTCATTGCATATGATCCTAATGGAATTTCCTTATCGGTTGAAGTGGACCAAAGCTATAGTTATTGTGTAAGCCTAGGGATTTTGTCTTGACATTAGCCGGCATTTATTAACCCAGCAGAACAATCCTCCAAAATAAACCTGTTCTCCGTTTGGCTCAAGAAATCCCTATAATCTTTCAACTCCTTTTCAACATCTGCATTTTTCTCCATATCGTGAAAGTGATGGGTCGCAAGTCTTTCCAATCCGGCAAAGGCATTCATTCTATGAAATCCAAACATTACCCCATCATCTACGGATGTCTCATTAAAGAACTCCCCTTCCAAGGTAAATGCCTCCTTTGGTGCATTCCAGCTTGTGGTTAAAATATACTTTTTACCTTTTAAAAGTCCACCGGTACCGTAATTAATGGCCGGATTCTTACTACTTCTTCCATCACTGTGGTAAATACCATTTTGGTGTCCGTCTGTAAAAACCTCGTCAATATACTTTTTAAAGCCAAAAGGCAATTGAAACCACCAAATAGGAGTATGGTATATAATTAAATCTGCCCATTTAAACTTTTCCACTTCCGCTTTGGAATCGTAATTGTCCCCTACCTGTGTAGATTTTACAGCGTACCCTTCCAAGGATTGGAAGTGCGCAATAGTTGTATTGAACAAAGTCTCATTAAACCTGCCTCCTGAATGCGCAAATGGGTGTCCCCCATTAATAATAAATATCTTTTTCATGCTTACCATTTTAATTATGGTGTAAAATTAAAAGGAATACATGTATATTAAAAATAATACAAATTATACCTTTGTATTAAAATTTTAATGGTTATGGTGAATTTGGAATGGTACAGGACCTTTAAAGAGATCTATGAAAACGGAACCTTAACAAAGGCTTCCGTAGCCTTATATGCTTCGCAACCCGGAGTAAGTGTTCATTTAAATGCCCTGGAAGCCTACGTGGGCAAAAAACTTTTTGAACGTACCTCAAGGAAAATGATCCCAACCGAGGAAGGCAAATTTCTCTACGAGTACATTATAGACCCTATTAATGTATTGGAGATAGCGGAACAACATTTTAAAAAAACAACGCAGGAGAAAAATCCTTCATTACATATTGGCATGTGTTCTGAAACCTTTCAAATGATCATAGAGCCAGAAGTACCAAAATTAGAATTCGATCTAGTGGCAAAATTTGGAAACCATATGGACTTGATAAAAGACTTGAACAATGGTATATTGGATTTGGTAATAACTCCCAAAAAACAAACCAACAAAACTACTTTGGTCAACTACACTCCTTTTTCCAAGGAAAGTATTGTATTGGTTGCCGGAAAACGAACAGACACCTTCAAAATAGAAGATCGCTTAAAAAAAGGGGACCTACAGACAGTGGAACAAGAGCTTTTGCAACACAGGTGGTATAGTGCTTCCAATGAAATGGAACACTTTAGGAAATTTTGGTATAAAAACTTTAACAAACGTCCCACTTTTAAGCCTAATTACATCTTGCCAAGTATAAATTCGATCATCAGATGTTTGAGCAATGAAAATGGATTGGCTCTGGTTCCCGATTTTCTTTGTAAGGATGCCATTGCTTCCAATGAGATTAAATTGGTCTGGACAGGTAACACCCCTACCGAAAACACCCTCTATTTTGCCTCTAGGACCGACTTAAAATACAAAAAGGAATTGGCCATTCTACAGGACATTTTTATATCTAAAATGAAACCATCAAATTAGGCAATATAAAATTTTGGGCGGTATTCCTCCAACAAATATTGGATAAGCAAGGAGGCTCTTGTATGCTACTGGAGTTTGAATAAATAACATATATTTGGTTTGTACAGATACAGATAACTATCAAAAAAACATTCACCGTGAAAAACCGTATTATTCTCTTTCTAGGGACTTTTATTCTTCTGACGTATGCTATACAAGCCCAAAATAGTGACCAAGTATACTTTACCAATGGCTTTAAGATAGGAGAATTAACCGATTCCTCTGCCATATTATGGACCAGATTGTGCCGATACGAAAAATCGGTACCCATAAAACATCAACAGAAAGGGGCTCCCTTTAGAAGCCCTATCGATTTTGACAATGATATGCCGGTAAATCAAATGGACGGGGCCGTGGAGGGCACCTTCGGGCAGATCAGCATTGAGGTCCGTTCTAAAGACACTGTGATAAATACCCCATGGGAATATGTTTCGGAGTATAAAGACTTTACTTTTAAACACAAGATTTCCGGTCTAAAATCCAATACGGACTATACCGTAACCATTAGGGGAAGAAAAGGATCTGAAACACCCGTTACCGAAATACAGGGAAGGTTTACCACTGCTCCCAAAGCAAATGAAGTGGTGCCTGTCCTCTTCACCTCTTCCACCTGTCAATACTTTTGGTCCTATGACGATCCTGAAAGAGGCTTTAAGATATATGATAATATGCTAAAACTAAATCCGCTGTTTCACTGCCAAACGGGAGATTATGTTTATTACGACAAAGCCGGGCCCATGGCCTATAATTTAGAATTGGCCAGACATAAATGGCACGCCATTAATTCCTGGCCTTCTTTGAACAATTTCTACAACAATACTCCCCTTTACTTACAAAAGGACGACCACGATCTGTTAAAGGACGATGCCATGCCCACCTCCTCCCCTTTTGGTGAACTGAGTTTTGAGGATGGCCTGTTAATCTGGAACGAACAGGCCCCTATCATGGACAAATCTTATAGAACCTTTAGGTGGGGAAAAGATCTACAAATATGGATGGTAGAAGGTAGGGATTACAGAAGTGACAATAAAGCTCCTGACGGAGCAGACAAAAGTATTTGGGGGAAGGAGCAGATAGAGTGGTTTAAACAAACGGTGGAAGCCTCGGATGCCACTTTTAAGATACTAAGCTCGCCCACCCCCGTGGTAGGTCCGGATAGGGCCAAAGGAAAAATTGACAATCATTCCAATGTTTCCTTTAAAACAGAGGGCGATTGGTTACGTAAATACCTTTCCGATCAAAAAATGCTCGTAATCAATGGGGATAGGCATTGGCAATACGTTTCCGTTGATCCGGAGACCGGCCTTATGGAATTTAGCCAAGGCCCATCAAGCGACTCCCATGCCCAGGGATGGGATGCAAACGATAAACGTCCCGAGCACAAGTTCCTAAGGGTCAAGGGTGGATTTTTGGCCGTAAAAATACATCGGGAAGGGAAAACTCCTATTATTGAGTTTATTCATTATGATGTTGATGGCAATATTGTGAACAAGGAAACCATAAGTAGGTAAAAATTAACTAACTTCAAGTTTAATTAAAGGCTATACCACTAACCCAACATAATAAATTGCCAAATGAACAGGAGAAATTTTATAGGTAAAACAGCAGTCCTAAGCGCATCGGCTTTAATGCCCTTAAGTTCATTTTCCATATTGGGGCAACCAAAATACAAGATGGGTTATCAGTTGTTTTCTGTACGTACCGATATGGCCGAAAATCCCCTTGCCACCATTAAGGCCTTAAAGGAAATGGGCTATGAGGACTTCGAATTCTATGGATTTGATGCTGACAAGGGCCTTATTTATGGCTATACCCCTTCTGAATTGAAGACTATTTTGGATGACCTGCAATTATCCATTACAAGCGGACATTACAGCTTTTCCCCTTACTTGGAAAAATCCGATGAGGCTTTAAAACATTATGTAGATCAGTGTATACTGGCAGCAAAGGCTATTGATAGCAAATATATCACCTGGCCCTATATTGCTCCGGAACAGCGGACTTTGGATAACTTCAAATTAATGTCCCGCAAACTCAACCTTATAGGGGAACAAGTCAATGAGGCTGGACTAGGATTTGCCTATCACAATCACGGCTATGAATTTGAAGATTACGGAGGCCAAAGCGGATTTGACATCATAATAAACGAAACGGATGCTTCTTTGGTAAAACTCCAGATGGATATGTACTGGGTAATGCATTCCTCCACACTAACTCCAAAGGAATTAATAGAGAAACAACCTGGGCGTTACGTAATGTGGCATATCAAGGACATGGATAAAATTAGTAGGGACTATTCAGAATTGGGCAATGGATCCATTGATTACAAATCAATTCTTCCAGACCCTAAAAAATCGGGATTGGAGTTCTATTATTTGGAACAAGGTGGAAATTTTAAGACAAATCCTATGCAAAGTGCGGCGGATAGTGCCGATTATTTTAAAAAACACCTGCGGCAATATTTATGATCCATCCTCATGACTTCATAAAGTCCCCTTTGCCTCAGCACAAAAAAACAGAATAACATATATTCAATGAAGTAGGCATTATTCAATTTATTACTTTCAAACAAATAAAATTCAGCTTTTTTCTTACTCTCGAATTTTCAAAACAAATAATAAAATAAGGATCAACAAACCATACTTTTTTAATATCTCCTGCCACAACTGAACCTCAATCCTTATTTTTGCCAAATATTCAACATTGCATTCTGGTCATGAACAACGGTTTAAGACGATTAATTTACGATTACCTAATCCAATCTGGTCTGGAAGCCAATATGGCCTCCTACCTAAATGCCTTAATTCTTTTTATAGGAATAATTTTAGGGGCGCTATTAATGGATTATATCCTTTGGAAACTATTCCGTTTCCTATCGGTCAGGTTTGCCAGACAATCCAAGACCAATTTTGACGATTTTTTAGTATTCAATAAGGTTCCCAGATATGTGGCACACATTATACCCCTGTGGTTGTTGTACCGATATCTTCCTTTGGCCTTCCTCGATTTTGAAAATACCGAAGGCTTTGTACTGAAGGCAATCGAAATCCTAGCCGTAATCTTGGTGCTAGTATTGATACGAAGCCTGCTCCGAAGCATTAAGGATTATCTAAAGACCTTGCCCCATATGAAGGACAAGCCTTTGGATAGCTATATTCAGGTATTTATGATATTCGCCTGGGTCGGGGGCATCCTAACCCTTTTTGCCGTATTAACGGACATCAGCATTTGGAATTTCTTTACCGCCTTGGGAGCTGCCTCTGCTGTAATATTATTGATATTTAAGGATACCATTTTGGGTCTTGTAGCTAGCATTCAGGTAAGTATCAATGACATGGTCCGCATTGGGGATTGGATAACCTTTGAAAAATTTGGGGCCGATGGCAATGTTACCGAAATTTCCCTAGCCACGGTGAAAGTCCAGAATTTTGACAAGACCATTACTACAATTCCTACCTATTCACTTATTTCGGATTCGTTCAAAAACTGGAGGGGAATGCAGGCTTCGGGAGGCCGTAGGATTAAACGCGCCCTGCTTATAAAACAGAAAAGCATCAAATTCCTTACTGCAGATAATATTGAAACCTTAAAAGGCATACAGATAATTGCCAAGTATATAGAAACTAGAAATAGCAATATAGACACCTATAACAAGGAACACGATATTGATAAACAAATGGCCATAAACGGAAGAAACTTGACCAATATTGGGGTTTTTAGGAAATATGTAGAAACTTACTTAAAGAACCATTCCGCTATAAACCAAACAATGACCCTAATGACCCGCCAATTGCCCCCTACTCCTCAAGGCATACCTTTGGAAATCTACGCCTTTAGCAGTGATAAGCGTTGGGAAAACTACGAATATATAATGGCCGATATTTTTGACCACTTGTTGGCGGCCCTGCCCTATTTTGAATTGGAAGTATTTGAACTCCCTACCTCTTTTAACGATGGTTTGCATAAAGTGGAAAATGGAATGGAAGGGCCACATTTCAAAGATGGAATGCCATAATTATTGGAAATGAAACCTTGGTTTCCATGTTTTCCATTAAATTAATAGTATGAATCGAATATTAATTTTGTTTGCACATCCTAAATTTGAACAATCCAGAGCAAACAAAGCCCTGGTCAAAATGATAGAAAACAAGGAAGGCGTTACTTTTCATGACCTATATGAGCGCTATCCTGATTTTAACATAGATATCATAAGTGAAAAAAAACTTTTGGCCGAACATGATGTTATTGTTTGGCACCATCCTTTTTATTGGTACAGTTGCCCGCCTTTAATGAAACAATGGATGGATGTTGTTCTGGAATTCGGATGGGCCTATGGCGCAAATGGCACGGCACTTCAATCCAAAAAATGTTTAAATGTCATTACCACTGGGGGAACCAGGGCCGTTTACTGTTCGGAGGGAAGCAATAATTATTCTGTAAATGAATTTTTAAGACCTTTTGAGCAGACCGCCAGACTCTGTGGCATGGAATATCTTCCGCCATTTACGGTTATGGGAACCCATAACATCTCGGATAAGGACCTAGAAGAATACACCTTGAAATACGAACAATTAATATGTGAATTACGGCAAAGCTTGCCTTTTGACAAGATCAGAAACTGTGAATTCTTAAATGACACTCCCCAACTAAAAAAGGTAACATCCAAATGAGCGGTAGTATACTTTTTGCAGCAATTGTATTTCTGACTGGCGCAATTATTTGTGTCCCCATAGCCAAAAAGTTCGGATTAAGTTCTGTCCTTGGCTACCTGTTGGCAGGAATACTAATAGGGCCTTATCTTTTAGGCTTTGTTGGTGATGAAGGTCAGGACATACTTCACTTTGCCGAATTTGGTGTGGTCATGATGCTTTTTCTTATAGGCCTTGAGATAGAACCAAAGAGCTTTTGGCAAATGAGGAAAACCATAATTGGTATGGGTGGGGCCCAGGTTTTGGGTACCATGATTGTTTCCTTCCTGTTATTTACCACGATCGGCTTTGATTGGAAAGTTTCGTTGATCATATCCATGGCAGTTTCCCTCTCCTCCACTGCCATAACCTTACAGACCATTAAGGAAAATGGATTGATGAATACCACCTACGGGGCTTCATCGTTTTCCATACTTCTTTTTCAGGATATTATAGTTATTTTGATGTTGGCGGTTATCCCCTTGCTTACGGATTCGGAAAAAGCTGCCATTGCCGACGACCATTCGGATCATATCTATCTGCTCGAAAATTTACCCCTGGGGTTACAGGCCTTGGCTATTTTTCTATCGGTAGTGACAGTGGTTCTTGCCGGTAGATATTTCTTTGTTCCCATGTTGCGGCTGGTGGCCAAAACAAGACTTAGGGAGCTCCTATCTGCCTCAGCACTGCTAATTGTTATTGCCCTGGCCTATCTCATGGAATTGGTTGGACTAAGTCCGGCATTGGGAGCTTTTCTTGGAGGGGTGGTATTGGCTACCAGTGAATTTAAACATGAACTGGAAAGTAATTTGGAACCCTTTAAAGGCCTTTTGTTGGGCTTGTTCTTTATGGCGGTCGGTGCCTCCATTAATTTTATTGTTATTGGGGACAACCCCTTAATGATTAGTGGGCTGGTAGTCGCCGTAATTGTTTTAAAGGCCCTAATACTGTTCTTGGTCGCAGCCATTTTTAAGCTCAAGGCCGATCAAAGACTGCTCCTGACTATTGGGCTGGCCCAAATTGGGGAGTTTGCCTTTGTTCTACTTTCTTTTGCCTATCAATTAAATATTCTGGATAGGGTAGAGTTGGATATGATGTTGGTTGTAACGGCTCTTACCATGACCCTTACACCCATACTTGGAATAATAAATGAACGATTGATCCTACCGAGGGTTGGAACCAAAAAAGCAGAAACAAGACAGGTAGATCATATAGCCAAGACCCACAAAGTTATTTTGGTAGGTTTTGGCCATTTTGGAAGTACCGTAGGAAGGTTCCTCAGATCATATGGCATTGAAGCCACCATATTGGATAACGATTCCAACCGGGTAGATCTTCTTAGGAAAATGGGTTTTGAAGTATATTATGGGGATGCTACGCGCATGGATCTTTTGGAATCGGCCGGTATAGCAGAGGCCAAGATTCTAATATCCGCTATAGACAATAGCGATAACGTAATTCATCTTACCAAAATGGTCAAAGAGAAATATCCAAACGTTAAACTAATGTTACGTGCAAAAAATAGATATGATGCGTATGATTTATTAAATATGGGTGTTGAAGATGTGTACAGGGAATCTTTGGAAACCTCCGTTAAGATGGCTGGTGATGCTTTGAACCATTTGGGATTTAGAAAATACACCATTTACAGACAGGCCCAAAAATTTATTCAATATGATGAGGAAGGCCTGAGACGAATGACCGATAGACCCAAAACCAAGGAGGAATATATATTTAAGGCCAAAGAAGAGATTAAACAGCAGGAAAAACAATTGGAAGAAGATCTTAAAAGAGGAATTATTGAATTTGACAATCATTGGGATAGTGAACAGATGAGAGCGGCCCATAATGTGGTCAAGGACAAATAATACAGCTTAAGGGCATTCCCGAAGCGAAAAATCATACACCATTCCAATGGGTTCTGATAAATATCAACTGGTATTTTCAATATAAAAACCATCAATAATAATGGTATTACTGATGGTTTAAAGACTATACTTCCAAGGCTCCCTTTTACAATAGTAAGTTACAACTCAAGGGAAACCGTCCAATTGATTATCGCTTTGATGATTATTGGTATAATCCATTTTCTCATTTACAAATCAAAGGTGAACCTTAAGAAATATCTCATGTGTACCGTTAGCGTCGTTCATGATTGCAGAATCCAAAGACGATTCATAGGCATATCCTACCCTTAAATTATGGGAGATATTAAAAAGTGCAAAACCTCCAAAACTTTCATCGATCCTATAAGCGGTACCAAACTCGAAGATACTGTTATAATTCAAAGCCAAGGTAAGATCCACGGATAAGGGAGAACTTTCCACATGTCTTATCATTGATGAAGGTTTTAATACAAGCCTTTCATTAATTTCAAAATCGTAGGCACCCATAAAATACAAGTGGAGTTTGTTCTTGCCCACACTGGCCGTTCCGCCCTGTTGCTCCAGTCGGTCCGCTTTCAACAATTTGGGCATGGAGAAGGACAAGGAAAGTTTCTTGCCCTGAAAATAGACCCCGGCCCCTATATTGGGGTTTACACCTCCATTTAAATCCATCAATGAAGGATCGGAACCTATGCCAAAGGTGGTTAGACCATCGGTATTCGCATTATAGGAATTGCCGGAAGCCTTTAATCCAAAATAAATATTGGCATTTTCTGACCATTTTACCAGGTATGAAAAATCTATGGCCACCGAAGTCTGGGTCTCGATAAAAGTCTTATCGTTAATAATACTTACTCCCAAACCAACCTTACTTCCTATATTGGTACTTGCCAAAAAACTTTGGGTCTCCGGGGCACCTGCCACCCCGGACCATTGACTCCGTATGCTAGCAGCAAATTCTGTACTATTACTGGCTCCCGCATAGGCTGGATTCGCTAAATTCATCGAGTACCTATAGAAAGAATAATTTGGGTCCTGTTGTGCCATAATGTTTCCCGAAAGGAAAAACATAAATAAATAGATATATAGCTTATTGATTTTCATGCTTTTTAAATGTTTTGGGGGTTTGGTTAATAATTTAGAAATAGCCAGCCGTTGACAGGTGCCTTACCATTATGTAGGTCAATAACAAAGTAGTAGGACCCTGGAGGAAGTTTCTCAGAATTGGATCTGCGTCTGCCATCCCAATTATTGTTGTAATTGGTGGTCTTGAACACCTCATTCCCGTAACGGTTAAAGACGGTAACCACAGCTGATGGAAATTTTTCTATTCCCTGTATTATCCAAGTATCATTTATATTATCGCCATTAGGGGTGAAGGCCTGTGCATAAACAATGGTTCCTTCTTCCTCTATATCCGAATCGTTGTCCTCAATTTCAAAATCATCATCAACGCAATCTGGAATTGAATCGTTATCTGCATCCGCTGAGATGGAAGATGCGTCCAAGGGGTCCGACCCACAGTCTGTTTCGTCTTCGTCACTTTGGCCATCACCATCGTCATCCAAATCGGCATTATCTCCAGTACCATCATCATCTGTATCCGTATCTTCTGTAGGATCCAATGGGAAGGCATCTTCTGTATCCAATGTGCCATCATTGTCATCGTCGGTATCGGCATTGTCGCCAGTACCATCATTGTCAGTATCTGCATCTTCTGTAGGATCCAATGGGAGTGCATCCTCTGTATCAGGGGTGCCATCATTGTCATCATCGGTATCGGCATTGTCGCCAGTACCATCATTGTCAGTATCTGTATCTTCTGTAGGATCCAATGGGAATGCATCCTCTGCATCAGGGGTGCCATCATTGTCATCATCGGTATCGGCATTGTCGCCAGTACCATCATTGTCAGTATCTGTATCCTCTGTAGGATCCAATGGGAGTGCATCCTCTGCATCAGGGGTGCCATCATTGTCATCATCGGTATCGGCATTGTCGCCAGTACCATCATTGTCAGTATCTGTATCCTCTGTAGGATCCAATGGGAGTGCATCCTCTGCATCAGGGGTGCCATCATTGTCATCATCGGTATCGGCATTGTCGCCAGTACCATCATTGTCGGAATCTGTATCCTCTGTGGGATCAAATGGGAAGGCATCTTCTGTATCGGGTGTGCCATCGTTGTCGTCATCGGTATCACAAACATCTCCTTCACCATCAACATCATTATCTGCTTGATCGGCATTGGCAATTAACGGGCAATTATCAGATGAATCAACAATTCCATCTTCATCCGCATCGCAATATTGTCCGGCATCCGTAATTGTGATGCCATAAGTATCCGTTAGAATCTGACGTGCGGCCACTGCGTTGCAATATTGGGCATTGCTGGCACCTAACCGTGCACCACTGTTAGGGTAGAGCGGTGTTACTTGGGACAAGCCAATTAGAAATGAATCGTAATTTGCCACGGACAGACTGGTACCATCGAACATACTTACCATTTGGTAATTATTGGTCAATACCCAATCACCCAAATCTTGATCAAAGTTACTTGCCCCTTGAAACATGAATGAAGTTCCCAATAGGTTTGAAACATCCCATGATCCGATGTCCTGATTAAAGCTTGTTGCATTATAAAACATATATATCATATCCGTAGCAGAAGAAACATCCCAAGAACCAATATCCTGATTGAATGAACTGGAGCCACTAAACATAGCAAACATGTTATTTACGGCGGAAACATTCCAACCTCCTATATCTTGATTAAATACGCTGTTGTAAGCGAACATATAATCCATGCGTATTACTGAAGAAACATCCCAAGACCCGATGTCCTGATTAAAGCTGGTTGCATTTTCAAACATACCCCCCATAGAGGTAACATTGGAAACGTTCCATGAACCTATATCTTGATTAAAAGTATTTGCGTCCTTAAACATATAATACATATCCGTAACTGAAGAAACATCCCAAGAACCAATATCTTGATTAAAATTACTTGCTCCTTGAAATAAGCTATGCATGTTGGTTACGTTGGAGACATCCCAGGACCCAATATCTGCATTTAAAGAAGTTGCGTTATTAAACATTAATGACATATCCGATACTGCCGAAAGATCTGGAACATCAGTCGCTGGAATGGTCAAGTTAACACAGTTTCTGAATGCCATTGACATTGTGGCCCACTCTATGGCACCCCATTGTTCAATGGTCAATAATTTTTGAGAATCACCTCCTCCAAAAAAAGTGATTCTAGGAAAATTACCCTTAATCTGGACAGTATATGTACCTGGTGTTCCATAATCATGAGTTGAACTAGAGGTTAGCCCAAACTCATCAAAAATGCCATCCCCGTCCCAGTCCACATCATAATTATAGCCACCACCAATAGCTGGAATCATAATAGAGGTGCTGTTTGTAGACCCGGGATTATCTGTTTTCCATGTGGTTACAAAAGCTTCATCATGTAAACCATCATTATTGACATCGGTATTTATAACAGTTACAATTGCCGTTTCGGAATGGGAATTGCCATTAATATCCGTAACAGTTAATGTAACCGTGTTGTCTCCGGTATCGGTTGCGGTAAAATTCTGCTTATCCAATGTAAGGGTATCAATACCGCAATTGTCTGTTGAGTTATTATTGATCTCCGAAGGGATAATGGATGCCTCTCCATTATTATCCAAAGTAATAGTCATATTTTGTGTTGCTACTACGGGATCAATAGTATCTTCAACAGTAATAACTTGCGATTTACTAACTGCATTTCCAGCGGCATCTTCTGCGCTCCAAACAATGATATTTTCTCCTGGTTCCAAGGTGATGCCTGCCACCGAATTACTACCATTTTGATATTCCTGAATGTACTCATGGGCACCAATACTTATTTGAATATCATCCCATGAAACGGAATAATCGCCAGAGAAAACAACCCTATTGGACCCTGATGTATAATTGGTATTGTAAGAAAACGCATGCGAATCTCCCGTGACCAAATTGGTCATGGTTACAGACATGGAAGCACCGTCATCAATAATTTCAAATCTTACAGGATTAGTATAAAAAGCATTACCTGGCCGCGGTTGTAAATCATATCCTGTTGCTGTACTTGTTTGTCCATCATTAAAATTATGTATACGGAGATTTAACCCTTGGGGTTCAGAATTAAACTGACCTGATGGCTGTTCTCCGGTACTTCTGGTTCCAACGAAAGCTATGCCTTCTCCACCGGTATAACTTAGAGTAGCAGAAACATAGAGTGGATTTGCCAATGTAGGGACAAATTCTGCGGCTGTTCTAAGCGTACCACGACTGCTTGTGTCGCTTTTGTAGGTTCCGTTGACCACAGAACCCGTATTCGTTCCCAGTTCAAAGTTAATGGCATCCCAACTTCCTGTATCAAAATTTTCTTCGATAAGATTGGGATTGGGTGTCATTTTTTGAAGGGAATAGGTCAAAGAAGCTAAGCTACCACTATCATCCGTAGCGGTGCTGGGGTCAAACTCCGTTCCTTGTACGGTATAAAAACAATTATCGCTATCGGTAGCTTTGGTAAAGTCACCGGTAAGTACCAGTGTAGGATCAGTTTCGTCCAAGTTGGTTACCTCAATAATGATATCTAGCTGGGTACTGCCGTCGCCATCTGTGGCAGTAACAGTTATATTGTAACTATTATCAGTATTAGAGTCAATTGGAGTCTCATAATCCGGGGGAGATACAAAAGTTAGTTCTCCAGTACTGGTGTTTAGGTTGAACAAATCATTATCACCTCCACTGGCCAAACTGTAGGTAATCCCTGAGTCACTAGTCCCACCATCTCCGTCATTGGCATCAACATCTGTAACTATAGCAGTGCCGTTTTCCGGAAATTCTAAAGACTTATTTCCTATAGTATATTCATAAACACTACTTTGACCGTAACGAAAAATAAACACTTTATCAAATGCTGTACTAAAAACGATATCGGTTGGCGTACTTAAGGAAAAAACATTTCCGTTATTGGCAGTGAGCGTAGCAGTGCTAACATCGTAGGGTGTACTTAGTGAATATTCAACTACGCGACCATCACTATAGTGCCCAATGAACATCTGAGTTCCACCATTACCAAAAGTAATACCGTATACACTACCTGAAAAACGGGATGATATGTCCTTTGTACCCGAATAACTAGCTGTAGAAATCTGAAATGGAATACTCAAATCAAATTGCTCAATAGAAGAGGAATTAGTCCTACTATTTGTAAGATACATTCTTGTCCCATCTGGATTAAAATCTACTCCCTCCACATTTATAGTGGTATATGGATTAAGATCAAAACTATCTGTTCCTATTATTGCTGTTGAAAGGTCATAGGGAGTTGCCAAGTCATATGCATAGATCGTCTTGGTTCTGCCACTTTTTATAAACATTTTGGTGCCATCCGCATTGAAGGCCAAACCTCTTGGCCATTCTCCATTAGCTACCACATTTAATTCAAAAGTACGATTGGCAGTAGATACGGAGTAGGGAGTAGATAAGGTGTATTCAATAATAAAATCATCGTCGAAACCAATAGAGTACATTTTAGAACCATCATTGGAAAACTCCAGTCCAAGTTTTCTAGTAGTGGTGGAATTAGTCAAATATTTACTAGTTATAAAGTTAGCACTTGAAAAATCTTGAACACCTAAAGGATTTGTAAATACAGGCGTTGTTTGTGCTACAATTATTTGAAATCCAAATAAAACGAGAAGCAAAAATCCCAATTTAAAAATAAATTGATTGCGATGCGGGAAACTGAAATTCATAAGGTTATTACTTTTGGTTTGGTAAATTAATCGAATGCGAAGATTAACGTTTTTGTAATACTTTTCTTATTTATGTTGAGAAACTCTTACTTTATGTGTGTCAGAATACCGATAAAAGGGGTTTAAAATCCGACAAACGGTATTATTACAGCTTAAATTAAGGTCCTTCGCGAGATTCCTAGTGTAATTTTATCCAATGGAGCGATGAAGTTCAAAAGCGGCAATTCTCAAAATAATTGTAATAGAATAATCCAAATTTTAATTTCCCTGATCCAGATGAATAGGTTAGTGCAGAAGTAATAAATCAGCAGTAAAATTGGCCAATGTAATATTAACATATAGACAAGAGGCAGACAGTACAGGATGCCCAAATCCCTCTCCAAGCTTATTATTGTAGTATTGAATGGCCTAGTAGTTTTGCCGTACGATTACAAATTATCAAACAATTATCACAAAAATTGTAATCTTTCTTATGAATGACCTAAAATACTTTGTTAATTCTCTAATTTCGCCAATTTTCAATATTCATAACCAATAAGTTAATTTACATCATAAATAACCAAACCATTAACCAAAATGAAAATAGGTATTTTAAAAGAAACCTTGGATGGAGAAAGACGCGTTGCCATTACACCTAACATTGCAAAACAATTAATTGCATCGGGATTTGAACTCCTTGCGGAGGAAGGAGCAGGAGAGTACTCTTCCTTTAAAGATTCTGATTATAAAAATGTTGGGGTGGCTGTTGAAAAAAGAGCAGTCATTTTCCATGAAGCCGAGGTACTCCTAAAAATCAATCCCTTTGATGAAGAAGATTTAAAGCTGGTCGATAAAGGGCAGATTTTGATCAGTAAATTGTACCACAAATCCAATCCAGAACTAATCAAAGCCATTGCCAGCAAGGGTGTTAGCGCATTTTCCATGGATGCCATCCCAAGAATTTCCCGAGCCCAGGATATGGATGTATTAAGTTCCCAAAACAATCTGGCGGGCTATAAAGCGGTGATTTTGGGAGCCTTTGAAATGACCAAAATCTTTCCTTTGATGATGACATCGGCAGGAACCATTGCTCCCGCCAGGGTATTGATCTATGGTATTGGGGTTGCAGGCCTACAAGCCATAGCGACTGCCAAAAGATTGGGAGCTATAGTAGAAGCCACGGATATAAGATCTGAAACCAAGGAGCAAGCGGAATCCCTGGGGGCCAAATTTATCTCGGTAGACAATGAGGGAGAGGAAACAGAAGGGGGCTACGCCAAGGAAGCCTCGGCAGATTACCAAAAAAGACAAAAAGAGGCAGTAAACAAATCATTGTTCAAGGCGGACTTGGTTATTACAACTGCCAATATCCCTGGTAGAAAAGCACCGATTTTAATTACGGAAGAACAGGTAATGCACATGAAAAATGGTGCAGTAATCATAGATTTGGCAGCTGCCCAAGGAGGAAATTGTGAAGTAAGTGAGATAAATAAGACCATAGTAAAAAATGGAGTAAAGGTCATTGGCACCAGTATTGACCCAAGAAGCGTTTCCACAAATGCTAGTGATCTATATGCGAAAAACATCTACAACTATATTATACACTTAACCGACGGGACCAATTTTAAATGGGATTTGGGGGAAGAAATTACGGATGAGACCTTGATCGTACAAAATGGAACTATTAGAAAAAATTAAATAATTAAACAATGAACGAATTTTGGGAATTTATAGAGAATAACCTACAGATTACATATATCCTTATCCTTGCCATATTTGTTGGGATAGAGGTAATAAAGAGCATTCCTGCTGTTTTGCATACACCTTTAATGTCGGGCGCAAATGCCTTGAGCGGCGTTGTAATTGTCGGCGCAATTTTAGTGATGTTGCATGCAGACCCAACCGATTATGTAGCCCTTTCATTGGGATTCGTTGCTGTTGTCCTGGGTGTCTTAAATGTGGTAGGTGGCTTTGCGGTTACCGATAGAATGTTACAAATGTTTAAAAGAAAAAAATAATGGGAGTTTTATTGAATATTATATATCTGATTGCAACCGTAACATTTATAGTTGGCCTAAAAATGTTGGGCCACCCGGAAACGGCAAAAAAAGGCAATCTAATAGCGGCGGCCGGTATGGGATTGGCCATTTTGGGAACTGTTTTTGTTCATGAATTGGAGGTTCCCCCCCTTATATATATCCTAGTGGGAATAGCAATTCTTATAGGGTCCATCATAGGCTGGTTGATCGCCATAAAGGTAGAAATGACGAAGATGCCGGAATTGGTCTCTTTATTCAATGGTTTTGGGGGTGCAAGTGCAGCACTTATTGGCCTAGTGGAATACGGTAAAAATGTAACCAATGCTACCCAGTCCTTGACTATAGTTTCAGGTATAATAATCGGGGCCATTACTTTTTCCGGTAGTTTAATTGCCTGGGGCAAATTGAACGGCTCCTTAAAAAGCGTGGTAAGGATACCCTATTACAACATTGTAAACAACATTACTATTATTGGAATTATCATTTTTGCGGCATTTATGGTCGGTTCCAGCGTAGATAGTCAACTGCTTTTGTATACACTATTGGCTGCCGGCCTTATCTATGGAATTCTATTTGTGCTTCCTATTGGAGGCGCTGATATGCCCGTGGTAATCTCATTATTGAATTCCCTGACAGGTATTGCCGCGGCCATAACAGGTATTTTATATAATAATATGGTAATGCTCGTGGGGGGTATATTGGTGGGTTCTGCCGGTATTATCCTAACCGTGGCAATGTGCAAGGCCATGAATAGGACCTTGGGATCCGTAATTTTTGGTGCTTTTGGGGGAGCAGCTGCAACAGCAGGTGAGAATAAGGCCTTAGGGTCTATAAAAAGCACCACGGCCAGCGATGCTGCCATTATGATGAATTACGCAAACAATGTGGTCATAGTTCCGGGCTATGGCTTGGCAGTTGCACAGGCTCAACATGTAATTCATGAGTTGGAAGAAATATTGATAAAAAGAGGGGTAAATGTAAAATATGCAATCCATCCTGTAGCCGGCCGTATGCCGGGACATATGAATGTGTTATTGGCCGAATCCAATGTAGAATACAATATGTTGGTTGAAATGGAAGATATTAACCCCCAATTTAGCAATACCGATATAGTATTGGTTGTTGGGGCGAATGACGTTGTTAATCCGGCAGCACACAACAATCCGGCAAGTCCTATTTACGGTATGCCAATTTTGGATGTGGAAAATGCCAAACATATCATCGTAAACAAACGGAGTATGAACGCTGGTTATGCAGGGATAGAGAACGAATTGTTCTATAATACCAAAACCTCCATGCTTTTCGGTGACGCCAAGGCGGCTTTGACAGATTTGGTGGCGGAAATGAAAAATATCTAAATCCTATGAAGAATTTCAGGTTAATCTTAAGTGGAG
>TARA_R110002012_G_scaffold137200_3_pt1 | contig 17661 bp, 15 predicted proteins | sample TARA_R110002012 | Tara Oceans TARA_R110002012 (sample SAMEA4396515) | marine metagenome | biome: Westerlies Biome; feature: [DCM] deep chlorophyll maximum layer (ENVO:01000326); material: water (ENVO:00002006), including particulate matter (ENVO:01000060) such as... | depth 40 m
CCGCCTCCAGCCGCCGCTCGATCCGTTCCACCGTCTGGCGCGTGGCGATGCCCTGTTCCTCCAGCCGCGCCAGCCGCTCGGCCACCAGTCGCTGCTCGCCGACCCTTTCCTCCAACGCCGCGATCCGCGCCGCCGCGCCCCCGGCCCAGACCAGCCCCCCGACCGTCTGCACCGCCAGGGCCACGACCAGGGCAGCCGGAATCCGCCACCCCGGCCCGTTCATTCGCCCACCCCCGCCATGCGCCGTCGCTCGGCATCGGTCAGGAAGCCTGCCGCCCCCAGCCGTGCCCACAGGGCATCGCGCTCGGGCTGCAGGGCCGGCACCCCGTCCAGATCCGGCGCGATCCGCGTGCCGGCAAAGCGCGGCCCCAGCCAGCCGGTCAGGGCCCCCGCCGTCTTGCGCACCAGCGGCGCGATCGTCCCCCGCCAGAAGGCGGTATTGGCCTCGCGATAGTTGGCATAGGTGGCGTCCCCCGGAATCCCCAGCAGCTGCGGCGGCACCCCGAAGGCCAGGGCGATCTCGCGCGCCGCCGCGTGTTTGCCGGCGATGAAATCCATCTCGGCCGGGGTCAGGCTGATCGGCTTCCAGTCCAGCCCGCCCTCCAGCAGCAGCGGCCGCCCGGCATTGGCCGCCCCCGTATAGGCGTCGCCCAGCTGGGCCTTCAGCGCCTCGAACTGTTCGGCGCTCAACCGTTCGCCGTCACGCCCGCTGCTGACCAGGGCCCCGCTCGGCCGGGCCGCATTGTCCAGCAGTGCCTTGTTCCAGGCCCCCGAGGCATTGTGCACATCGACAGCGCAGGCCGCCGCCTCCAGCGGCGAAAAGCCGTAATGGTCGTCGGTCGGGTGAAACAGCTTCAGATGCATGACCGGCATCCAGCCGTCGGCCCCGCGCCCAATCCGCAGCCGCCGCCCGTCGACCTCATAGACATAGGCCTCGGGCCAGCCGTGCCGCCCCGGCACCACCGCCATCCGGTCCGGCCTCAGACTCCACAATTCATCGGGAGCCCCGTCGCCGTCACCGTCGCCGGCCGCCTCAACATAGGCATTGCCCGCCGTCTGCAGCGCGCCATAGACGCCCTCCAGCCACTCCGGCCCCGACTGTTCCGGATTGGGCCGCGTCAGCAGTCGCGCCAGCGGATGGCCGTCATCGCGCACCCCGTCGCTGAACACGGCCAGCGGGGTCGAGGCCGCGGCCTCGGCGATCATCCGCACACAGCGATAGGCCACCGGATTGCGCCCGAACCCCTCGCGCGCCAGATGCGCATAGTCGCGCGGGGTCCAGCGTGGCCGCCCCGGCCCGGTCATGGCAATCAGGGCCCCGACCCGGCTGTCCTTGGTTTCGGGCGCGGCGATGCGCCCGCGACGGCCCCTCAGCCAGCGCAGTCCATTCATGTCTCGTCGTCCTTATTGATAGTCAGAGCGTTCGGATACTCGGCGTGCCGACCCGGTTCAGCAGCAGATGGCTGACGGCCCAGATCAGGGCGTCGGCCCGGTCCGGACTGTGCTCGCCCGTGCCCAGGCCCAGCCCCATCAGCTCGTCCTCCAGCTTTTCGAAATAGCCGCAGTGGATGACCTTGCCCTGATCGTAGAGCAGGGCCACCGGCTCGGCCCTGGCCCGTTTCGAGCGGGTGGCGAACACCGGCTTGATCCGCGCGCCGCATTTGGCGACCCGCAGCAGGTCCTCGACCATCTGGCCGCCCTGGTTGGTCTCGGCGATGACCCAGTCGGCCTCGTGCCGGGCCACGGTCCGCGCCACCGCATGGGCCCAGTCGCGCGGCCGCTTGCCACTGACGCTCTCGTCGGCCAGCACCCAGGCCTTCCCCTCGGCCAGCCCCACGACGACAATGCCGCAACTGTCCCCCTCGGCCGTCGTCGTCGGGTCCAGCCCGACCACCACCTTGCGAAAGTCCCGCGGCGTGCCCCCCCGGCAGCGATCCAGCAACTCCTGCGTCCACAGCGCCTCTCCCGACCCCAGGATCAGCCCGTCCACCTCCTGCGCCGCCAGCCTTGTGCCCCCGTACAGGGCCTCCAGCCCGGCCAGAAAGCCGCGCGACAGATTGCGCGCATTGACCCCGGTCGGCGCATGGGTCGAGACCGTGGTCGGCTCGGCCAGCAGTCGCGTCAGGGTCGCCATCGGCTTCGGCGTGGTGGTGATCACCAGCCGCGGATCGGCCCCCAGCCGCATGCCCAGCCGCAACATGGCCAAAGCATCGCCCGGTCGTTTCCAGGCGCAGAATTCATCCGCCCAGCCCGCGTGAAACTGCGGTCCTCTCAGACTTTCCGGATCCTCGGCCGAAAAGGCATGGGCCACGGCCCCGTTGGGCCAGACCAGCCGCCGCCGGCTGATCTCATAAACCGGTCGCCGGTGCGCAGGCGCGATGGCCCTCAACCCCGACGGTCCCTCGATCATCACCTCGCGCACATCGTGCAGGGTCGGACCGACCAGGGCCAGTCGCGCGCCGCGCGCCGCTTGCAGGGTCAGCCATTCGGCCCCGGCCCGGGTCTTGCCCGCGCCGCGCCCACCCAGAAACAACCACGTCGCCCAGTCACCATCGGGCGGCCGTTGCGCCAGATGAGACCAGCCCGCCCAGTCATGCTCGATCAGTCTCAGTTCATCCTGATCCAGACTGGCCAGAGCCCGTCGGATCCTCGGTGCGTCCATCGAGCGCAAGAATTCGATGCAGGAGGTCGTCCCTGAGCCGCTGTTCTCCGGCGGCGTCCAGTTGATCGTCATCGGCGTCCATCATGTCCTCTGGCGGGGACAATTGATCCACGACCCTGGCCGCCCGGGCCACGGTGCCGACCACCCGGGCGCGGCGCTCCAGCTCATTCAGCGACACCCCTTCCGTCGCGGCCATCAGCTCGCGTACCCGGGCCGCCAGCCCCTGTCCGGGGTGCCCCCCGCCCCAATCCCTTTTTCCCGCCATGCCCAAATCATAGGTCAGCAGCGTCCCAGGGCGGATTATTCGTCTGGAAAATCGATCAATCCCTTGCCGGACAACACATTGCGCGGCTGGATTCGGAGGAAGACCGTCGTGCGTGGCCGGACTCAGACCACCACAGCGAACGGGTCTTCCGGCACGGCGGGCGTCAGCCAGCTGGCCAGCGTCCTGGCCAGCTCGGCCACCTGGATCGGCTTGCCCAGATGTCCGTCCATGCCGGCCTCCAGACACAGCTCGACCTGTTCACGCTGAACATTGGCGGTCAGGGCCAGGATCGGAATTCGGGCGATCGGCCCGTCCATGGCCCGAATGACCCGGGTCGCCGCCAGACCATCCATCACCGGCATCTGCACGTCCATCAGCACCAGATCGTAATGCCCGGCCCGGATCGCCTCGACCGCCTCCTGCCCGTCACACACCGCATCGACCTCCAGGCCCAGCCCCCCCAGGATCGTACAGATCAGGTCGCGGTTCGCCGGGGCGTCATCGGCCAGCAACACCCGTCCGGCACAGGCCGACGGGACCTCACCCATCATTTCGTGGTGTGTGACGGTCTCAATTTCAGCCTCGGGCAACGGAACCTCAAACCAGAAGCTGGAGCCCACGCCCAACCGGCTTTTGACTCCGACTTCACCGCCCATTGTCTCGATCAGACGTTGCGAGATCGCCAGTCCCAGCCCGGTTCCCCCATAAATTCGGGTGGTGGACGTATCTGCCTGGGTGAAGCGATCGAAAACATCCGCCATCTGATCATCTGAAATCCCGATCCCGGAATCAATAACCTCCGCCCGCAAATTCCAGCGCCCTTCGGCACCTGGCCGGCCGCCGATCATCAGCTGGATCTCACCCTGGGCCGTAAATTTCACTGCGTTCGACAGGAAGTTCAGCAACACCTGTCGCAGGCGTCCCTCGTCCCCCGTCAGGGCCACAGGCAGAGCCGGATCAACCTCAACCGTCAGGGTCAGTCCCTTTGCCACGCACTGGGTTTCGATGATGGCAGCCGCGCCCCCGGTCAGAACCCGCGGATCAAAGGCGCGCAACTCCATCTCGGCAGCTCCGGCCTCCAGCTTGGAATAGTCCAGAATGTCATTAATCACGCTCAGCAGGGCTCCGCTGGCGGTATGAATGTGCTCGGCATGACCCTGCTCGACCGCCGGTAGACGATTGCTGGCCTGCAACAGACCCGAAAAGCCGATCACACTGGTCAGGGGCGTTCGCAGTTCGTGGCTCATATTGGCCAGAAATTCCGACTTGGCCTGAGCCGCGGCCTCGGCGCGATCACGCGCTTCCAACAGTTCAGCCTCAAGTCGTTTGGTCTTAGTGACGTCTCGCAACAGGTCCTGGATCTCCAGCGGACGGCCGTTCGCGTCCCAGGTCAGCTTGGGATGTCCTTCGAACCAGATCAGCTCCCCGCTCTTCTTGAACGTTCGCCACGCGACCCGGGGAGACGGCGCACCGGGTCCGGCCGCGACGTAGTCGGCGAACGCTGCCTTCATCGCCGGCAGGTCCTCGGGATGAACGAATTTGGAGTAGGGTTGCCCGACCAGCTCTTCAGGCCGGTATCCCAGAGCCACTTCGATGACAGGCGAGACATAGGTGAATATCCCGTCCACCCGGGTCATGGTGATGATGTCCGAAGAGTGCTCCGCCAGCAGCCGGTAGCGCGCCTCGCTCTGGATCAGCCGTTCATGCGCCCGGTCAGCGTCGGTCAGGTCCTGAAACACGCCGAACAGGGCACCGATGCTCCCGTCCTCCAGCCGTTCCGCGCCACCACGCGAGATCACGTGCCGCATCTCGCCATCGTCGCGGATCAGGCGAAGTCGGACCTCGAATCCTTCGCCGGTCTCACCCGCCCGCTGCAGCAGGCCTTCAAGCATCACCCGGTCATCCGGATGGTAATATTTCAGCGCGTCATCCAGTGACGGATTGAAGGTCTCCCGGTTGACCCCGTATATCCGATACACCTCGTCCGACCAGACGACCCGGTTCGTGGTCCGATCCAGGCGCCAGTGACCGATGCCGGTCACCGTCTCCGCCATCGCCAGCAATTGCAGCTGTTCGGCCTGGATCCTCGCCTCCGCCGCCCGGTCCACCATGTCCCCGGCGATCCGCGCGATCAATTTCAGATTCTCGAGCTGCGCGGGCTCCAGAGGGGGGTGGGTTTTCATATCCGCAACGCCCACGGCCCCGACCGCGACCCCGTCTGCATTGGAGATCGTCGCCCCGGCAAAAAAGCGCAGATAGGGCGGACCGACCACCATCGGATGGTGCTGGAATACGGGATGTTTGGTCGCATCCTCGATCAGCAGGATCGCGTCCGGCCCCATGCTCACCAGGACGTTGCTGACGGTAGAGCTACGCGGCAGGGAGTCTTCGCCCAGACCGACCTGGGAGCGAAACACCGCCTCATCGCCGACGACCACGGACACCAGCCCGACCGGCATGTTGAAGCTGCTGCACAGCAACGCCGTCAGTCGGCCGAACGGACAATCCAGATTCATGGCGGGTTCGCCATTGCTGCGCATTCACCGGCCCTCTGTGACGGATCGCGAATATCTTAATGCAGCACAGGAAAAGTTTTGGTTACCGTCACCGACGAATGCGGATCAGTCGCCGCGCTCGAGTTTCCACTCGGGAGCCTCGAAATCCAGCGCGTCTTCCGCCTTCTTCAGTGACAGTTCAGAAACCGTCTGCCCACGGATCGAAACGCCGGCGGAATGAACACTTTCGGGATCGCCCGACACCAGCGGGTGCCAGTCGGCCAGACCGCGCCCCTCGTGTACCCGGCGATAGCCACACGACAGCGGCATCCATTTCAGCGCCTCGATATTCCACGGCGTCAGCTTGATGCAGTCGGGCACCTGCTCGCGCCGGTTGGCATAGTCGATACAGCTACAGGCCTGGGTGTCGAACAGCTTGCAGTGCACCCGTGTCGGGGTGACTTCGCCGGTGTCCTCATCCTCGAACCGGATCAGACAGCACAGGCCACAGCCGTCGCACAGGCTCTCCCACTCCTCGCGGGACATCTCGGACAGGGTCTTGGTTTCCCAGAACGGCTTGGTCATCGGGCGGCTCATTACGCTGATCGGTCCGCTGTGTCTCGCGTCGGGCACATTCGCAGTCTATATGCCGCCTCCCATGGCAGCACGTCCCCCCCTCATCGCCCTCAAGGGCGTCCGTCTCCAGGACGGTCAACGTCCCCTGTTCGACGGCGTCGACCTCGCCATCGAGCCGCGCACCCGCGCCTGTCTCGTCGGCCGCAACGGTGCCGGCAAGTCCACGCTGATGAAGATCATCATGGGTCAGGTCGAACCCGACTCCGGCGAGCGCGCCGTCCAGTCGGGGGTCCGCTTCGCCTATGTGCCGCAGGAACCGGTCATCACCGGCGAGACCCTGCTGGACTATGCCGTCTCCGGCAAAGCCGAATCCTGGACCGCCGAAGCCTGGCTCCACACCTTCGGCCTCGATCCGGAAAAGCCCGCGCTCAACCTGTCCGGCGGCGAGATCCGTCGCGCTGCCCTGGCCAAGGCCTTCGCCGAAGAGCCGGACCTGATGCTGCTCGACGAGCCGACCAACCACCTCGACATCCTCGCCATCGAACTCCTCGAGGAAGAACTCATCTCGGCCCGCTGCGCCGTGCTGGTCGTCAGCCACGACCGCGCCTTCCTCAATCGGGTGACCCAGACCTGTCACTGGCTGGAAGGCCGTCGCGTCCGCAGTCTGAACAAGAGTTTCGACGCCTTCGACGAATGGTCGACCAAGGTCACCGAGGAAGAGGCTCAGTCCCTGCAACGGCTGACCAAAACCATCGAGCGTGAAACAGAGACCTTCTACCGCTCCATTACCGCCCGCCGTACCCGCAACGAGGGGCGGGCCCGCGCGCTCGACGCCCTGCGGGCCGACCGCAGCGAACGCATCAAGGACGTGCCGCGCGACCTGTATCTCGGTGTCGATTCCGGAGCCCTGTCGGGCAAGCTGGTCGCCGACCTCAAGAACGTCTCCAAGACCTTCGGCGAACGCACCGTCATCAAGCCCTTCACCACCCGCATCGTCCGCGGCGACCGGCTCGCCATCGTCGGCCCCAACGGGGCGGGCAAGACCACCCTGGTCAAGATCCTGCTCGGCGAACTCGCCCCCGACGAGGGCACCGTCAAGCTGGGTGCCAACCTCGAGCCGGTCTACCTCGACCAGTCGCGTGAGGGCCTGCGCAGCGACATGACCCTTTGGGACGCCCTGACCCCGGGTGGCGGCGACTCCATCCTCGTGCGCGGCGTGTCCAAGCACGTGGCCGCCTACGCCAAGGACTTCCTGTTCCAGGAAGGCCAGCTGCGCCAGCCGATCTCGACCCTGTCCGGCGGCGAGCGCAACCGCCTGCTGCTGGCCCGGGCCCTGGCCAAGCCGGCCAATATGCTGGTCCTCGACGAACCGACCAACGACCTCGACATGGACACGCTCGACAAGCTGGAAGAGCTGCTCGAGACCTATGACGGCACCCTGATCCTGGTCAGCCACGACCGCGATTTCGTCGACCGTCTCGCCACCTCGACCATCGCCATGAACGGCCGCGGCGACATCGTCGAAACCCCCGGCGGCTGGACCGATTTCATTCGCCAGAACCCCGGCTTCCTCAAGCCCGGCACCCACCAGCGCCCCCAGGACGCCGAGGCCCAGCGCCGCGCCGCCGCCAGCCCCGCCCCGGCCACGGTCACCGCTCCCGTCGCGGCGAAGAAGCCCGCCAAGATGTCGTTCAAGGACACCCACCGGCTCAAGGAGCTCGAGGGTCTCCTCGCCTCCCTGCCCGCCGACATCTCCCGCCATGAGGCCACCCTCGGCGACCCCGGCCTCTACGCCCGCGACCGCAAGGCCTTCGACCGCGCCACCGCCAACGCCGACCGCGCCCGCACCCAGCTCGCCGCCGCCGAAGAGGAATGGCTCGCCCTCGAGGCCCGGCGCGAGGCCCTGCAAAGCGCCTGACCGGACGAATTTTGACCGCTAGGTATTTGGTTGTGCACGCTCTCACAAACCTTTGGTATTTTGCGAAATTTTTGCGATCGTCCACCGATCTCCCTGCGAGATTGGTAAATTCATCCACCAAAGTGTCCACAATTGGCCGCCTCGCGGTGCTTGCGGGATCGACGGTTTGGAGCGAGCTTGATCAGGCCGAGGGACACGGCGGCGCGGAAAACCGGGGAGACCCGGAGTTCAAGCGGACCGGTCCGGCTCTCTGACCAAGGGTTCCTGACCTCTTCGGAGGATATGGAAAGACCGGGCAGGGTCCAGGCTCCCCGTCTTTAGCGCTTCGGTGCGGGACGACGGAGAACCAGACCGGGATCGATGGACGACGTCGGGGTCAAACCCGACGAAACGCCAAAGACTAGGAGCCGCCAGGAAACAGCTGACCATCACCGGGTTTACCCGCTGATGCTGACGCCAAGGCCCTGAACCTCAATGGCCAAGTCCCAACCCGGACTTGGCGAGGGGACGTAAGCAACGGTTCGACCGGGCGTGCGTCCCCTCGCTCAATTCCGGCACCGGAATTGCCGGTCGATCGCCTTTTCAATAGCGCAGCACCGCCCTAGGGTCTGACCCATGTCGCGGGATCAGAATCGCCCCTTTTTCATCAGCCGTCGCACCGTCCTCGCGGGCGCGCTGGCGACTGCGCCCCTGACGGCCTGCGGACGCTCCGAGGTGCCGGTCGATGAGGCGGGCCGGGTGCGCCTGCGCTTCGCCACCGACTGGTCTGCCCGGGCCGAGCACGGCGGCTTCTACCAGGCGCTCGCGGGGGGAGGCTATGAGCGGCGGGGCCTCAACGTCCAGATCGTCCAGGGCGCACCGGACGTGGACGTACCCGGCCTGCTGGCGTCCGGTGCCGTCGAGCTGGGCATCGGTTCCAACAGCTTCATCCCGATGAATCTCGCGGCTGAAGGGGCCCCGGTAAAGGCCGTCGCTGCCTTTTTCCAGAAAGACCCTCAGGCACTGGTGGCCCATGCCGAGCCGGCCCTGAAATCGATCGGCGACCTCAAGGGCCGGCCGATAATGCTGACCGGGACCGCCAGGACCACCTTCTGGCCGTGGCTCAAGGCCCGCTACGGCTTCACCGACGATCAACTCCGCGACTATTCCGCTGACCCCGCCATCTTCATCGACGATCGTCAGGCCGTACTGCAGGGCTATCTGACCTCCACCCCCTATTTGATCGAACAGGCCGGCGGGAAAGAGCCGAAGGTCTTTCTGCTCTCCGACGAGGACTATCCGTCCTATGGGTCGATCGTTCTGGCTCCGAACGCCTTCGCCCGCGACAATGCGACGGCCTTGCGCAGCTTTATCGCCGCCTCTGCAGAGGGTTGGCGCGACTATATTCACGGCGACTCTCGCGCCGCCGACGCCTTGATTCGTCAGGACAACCCCGGGGTGAACCAGGCCCTGCTGGATCAGTCGCGAGATCGGCTCCGCGATAGCGGCATCGTCGATGGGGGGGATGCCGCCCTCTACGGTCTGGGCACGATGACCGATGATCGCTGGCGAGCCTTTTTCGAGGTCGCGGCCGAACCTGAAGTCTATTCTTCGACCCTTAACTGGCGCGACGCCTTCACCATCCAGTATCTCCCCGGCCGGAGCTGATCCCGGTCTTCGGTAAATCGGTGAATTTCACTGCCCTCGTTAGCGACGGGTTAAGCTCGACCCGCCTACCATCCAGCTTCAGTCCCTGTAGCGGGAGCCGTTACTGTGCGTCGCGCCCTGACACTCGTTTGCATCTCCGCCGCCGCTGTCCTTTTGACGGCTGCGCCGGCCGCTGCCCAACAGTCACCGGGACGCACGGCCGGCACCGGTCAAAGCCTGGGCCTGCGGTATCTGTCATGGTCCGGGAAAACCGGCACTACAGATGAGAACACAACCCGAAGTCCGGTCGTTCCTACCCGGGAATCCGCGACCGGTCTGCGTCGACCGGCTCCGATTATTCCGCACGGGGGGACCCTCACGGTCGCTCGACCTATATCGTCTGATCGTGACCCGACCCCGGTCCGTGCCTGGACAGCACCGTCACCCCCAGCAGCGGTACCCGTCGCCGCGCCGCCGATCCCGACACGCTCCATGGATCAGGCCCCTGTCGCGGCCGTGACCACGTCGCCGGCCGCAGAAGCGGTCGCCGACCCGATGGCCCCGCGTAGCGATGCATTGATCTTCCGTATGCAGGCGTCTGCGCCTCAGACCCCGGCCACACCGGCGCTGACCGCGCCGGCTCGGTCCACGGGGCCGTCCCAGCAGGGTGCGCGCTACTATTCGGTACATCGCCAGAACGGTCGCCAACCTGACCCGACCCCCCTGCCTGCACCGGTCTATATCGACGCCCTGGCCATTGACCTGCCCGAGTCCCCGGCATCCCAGGACCTGGCGGCACCGCCCGAACCGCCGACCCTGATGCGAAACGCTGCGGGCCGCCTGCAAGCCCTACCCGACAACTCCACGCCAGACAGACCATGACCGGCACACTTTCTGACTCCCGTTTGCCCGAACTGATCGCTCTTGCCGAAGAAGGGTCCAGCGAGAAGCGCCGCACCCTCCTGCGCGAACTGACCGACCATTTCTTCGGTACCCCGCAACATACGGCGGCGGAAACGGCCCTTTATGACGCGGTGCTTGCCAAATTAGCGGGAGAAATGGAAACAGCTGTTCGGGCGGAACTGGCCGGTCGCTTTGCCACGACACCTGACGCCCCCGCTGGTCTGGTTCGCAGTCTTGCCAATGACGAAGCCCTGGTCGCCGTTCCGATCCTGCGCGCGTCTCCGGTTCTGAGCGACGAAGACCTTCTGGGCGTGGTCCGCACCAGCAGTCAGGAACATCTGCGCGCGATCTCAACCCGCCCGTCTGTATCGGAGGCGGTTGCCGACGGGATCGTCGAACACGGCGACGATGAAACCCTCGGGACCCTGCTGCGAAACGACGGGGCTCAACTGTCGCGCTCGGCGTCCGAGGCTGCCGTAGACCGGGCCAGGACCAACCCGACTCTTCATGAAGCCACCGTGGCCCGCCGCGCCCTTCCGGCAGATCTGCTGAACGATATGTATTTCGTGGTCGAGGCTCGTCTGCGGCAACAGATCCTCGAACAGAACGCGCGCATGGACCCCGTCCTGCTGGAAACCGCCCTCGCCGCCGGCCGCACCCGGGTGGCGACCGACGACGGGGCCCTGCCCGCCGACTACGCCGAGTGCCTGGCGACGGTCGAGGATCTCCGGGCCGCAAACCAGCTGACGGCACAGACACTGGCGCGCTTTCTTCGAACGGATGGACAGACGTCCTTCCTCATCGCCCTGTCACAGCTTTCGGACATCGACTTCCACACCACCAAACAGATCGTCGATCGCCGGGATCTGGATGCTCTGGCTGTGATCTGCCGCTCGGCCGATCTCGATCGCGCGCTGTTTCTGACCTATGCGGTCGTCTTGCTCAACAATGACGGCGGGGCCATGAGCAAGGCGCAGGAATATGCCCGGATGTACACCGACCTCACTCGTGATGCGGCCCAGAGAACACTTCGTTTCTGGCGCATGCGACGCGGTGCCCGGGCGGCCTGACCGACAAGCACGTCCCAAATAAAAACGCCCGTCTCCTCACGGAGCCGGGCGTTGATTGCAGTCCGGGTCGAACCCCTATTTCTTGGCGCGAACACCGCGGGCGGGTTTGCGACCGCCCTGACCCAGCCCCATCTGTTTCGCCAGATCGGACCGTGCCTTGGCATAGTTCGGTGCGACCATGGGGTAATCCTTGGCCAGTCCCCATTTGGCCCGATAGTCTTCAGGGCTCATGTCGTACTTGGTACGAAGGTGCCGCTTCAAAGACTTGAACTTCCGGCCATCCTCGAGACAGATCAGGAAGTCCGGCGTAATCGATTTACGCAGCGGAACAGCAGGCTCCTTGAGCTCGGGCTCAGGCTCGATAGCCCCACCCGAAACCTGCGTGAGAGCTGCGTGAATGTTTGCAATCAGCGACGGCAATTCCGTTGCTTGGACATTATTGTTCCCGACGTAGGCCGATACAATGTCAGCCGTCATTTCCAGCAGTTGGGAATTCTCTTCCATTAACCAGTCCTCATCTGTGCGATTCTTATCTTGACTGATCAACATCGACCGGCCGACAGCGGTTTCAATAGGCAGTTTCCACAATAATGGCAATCCAACCTGATCAATACGATCGAGGAACCAGACTCAACCCTAGATACAGGAGGTGGAAATCAACTAGCGACCGAAATTTTCAGCCAGTGCCATCATCGCAGCGCGTTCCGGGGTCGAATATTCATCAAGAGAATCATCCTCACCTTCCCGAATGGCGCGCAATAAAGCAGGTGTGAGGGCTGAGGAAAGTGACCAATTCCAATATCTAAGTACCGTCTGAGCACGATCGACAGCCAGCATTTCGAAGGTGACCTGAACACGGTCCCACACAGGATCTGTCTCCCCGTCCGTCCCGATTTCGGGCCGCCGCATCGAACGCCAGAGACCGGTCAGGTCCGCCTTTGTCAGGCCCGTGGCCTTACACAGTATGGCCAGGGGCTCGCCACCGATGTCACCCAAAATCTTGGCCCCCGTCAGCGGCTTGATACCGGACAGATAGGCAATCTCCGAAGCGACCTCGCGACTCAACCCCTCGCTCGCGGCAGCGGCCACAGCGGCTTCCAGGCTGGCATGGGGGCTTTTCTCGATCGCCTCCCGGTTCCGTTGGCGACGCTCGATGAATTGCAGGGCCTTGCGCGCAACCGGGTCTGACCAATTAGCCTCCGCCGCCATGACGAAGATGTCTTCCGAGACCTCCTGCATGACCTCACGGGAGACCGCGAACCGCTGCAGGATGGTGCGCCGGTCGTCGGCCCCGCACCACCAAAACATCACATAGGCCCCCGAAGGCCTCAGTTCAGGACGCTTCAGCAATAGCCCGCACAGGTCCAGCCATTGCCGACTCTGACTGACCACCCCCTCGATGGCCGTCTGACACAGTTTCGCAGTGGTGTTCTTCAGGACGGCGTCAAAGACCGGGGCCTCGCCAAAGCTCAGCAAGGTTTCTGTCACGACTTCGGAGAGACCCCGCCGGTTCGCAATCAGTATCCGGTGCTCGAGATGCGTATCGCGGGCACAGGACACAAGGTCCGAATCTGACAGGGAAGCACACAGTTCGATCAACGGACCGGCGACATCCGGCTCGTCCCGAAGCAACATACGCACAAGACTGTTCGGCAACTCCGACAGTGTGGCCAGACGTTCAGCGACCCGTTTTCGTTCCGCCGGGGATGCCAGTCTCAGCATTTCCACCAGCAAGTCCCCGGTCACCGCCCGCTCAAAGGCGTTGATGCGACTCGCAGGCAGGGAGACGACATCCGCCAGCCGCTTCAGCAGCGCGTGGCGGGCACGAAAATCCGCCGGCGGGGCGGTCTCCAGGGGGCTGGACGCGGACTCGGACATGGTGCGCCCAGACTAGAGCCACGCAGTTAACCACAGGTGTCGCTCTACAGGCCCTCAAACAGGGCCGTCGACAGATAGCGTTCGGCAAAACTGGGAATGATGACGACGATGGTCTTGCCGCTGTTTTCATCCCGTGCCGCCAGACGGAAGGCGGCGATCAAGGCCGCTCCTGAACTGATACCGACCGGAATCCCTTCGGTCCGGGCCACCCTGCGCGCCATGTCGAACGCGTCCTCGTTCGAGACCTGTTCGACCGCATCGATCACCGAGCGATCGACGATCGCCGGGATGAAACCCGCGCCGATACCCTGGATCTTGTGCGGTCCCGGCGCACCACCTGACAGCACCGGCGAGGCGCTCGGCTCGACCGCGACCATATGCACCGACGGCTTTTTCGCTTTCAGGGCCTGGCCGACCCCGGTGATCGTGCCACCCGTGCCGACACCCGCGACGACGATGTCGACCTCGCCGGCCGTGTCGTTCCAGATTTCTTCGGCGGTCGAGACCCGATGGATTGCGGGATTGGCGGGGTTGTCGAACTGGGCCGGGCTCACCGCATCCGGCGTGCTCGCCAGCAGTTCCTCGGCCTTGGCAATGGCCCCCTTCATCCCCTTCTCGGCCGGGGTGAGGACCAGTTCCGCCCCGAGCAGAGCCAGCATCTTGCGACGCTCAATCGACATGCTTTCCGGCATGGTCAGGATCAACCGATACCCCTTGGAGGCCGCCACAAAGGCCAGGGCGATCCCGGTGTTTCCGCTGGTCGGCTCGATCAGCACCGTGTCGGGCCCGATCCGCCCCGACTGTTCCAGTGCCTCTATCATGGCCACACCGATGCGATCCTTCACCGAGGCGAGCGGATTGAAGAACTCCAGCTTGGCCAACACTCGGGCCTTCGACTTCATTTCCTTCGAAAGCTGCGGCAACCCCACCAGCGGCGTGTCACCGATGGTATCGACAATCGAGTCATAGACCTTGCCCCGTCCGGCTTTCCGGTGACGGGAGGGGTCATAGGCAACGTCGGACATGGAAATCTCCGTGATCGCAGTGCGAACAGCGAACATAGGCATTGTTCTCCGATCACAATGGCAGGACCGATCAATTGATCTTTCCCGAAGTCGAACTTGACGGCGGTACAGGCACAACTGCCCGACCTTCACGCCTGGTTAACCACAATGGCGCAATCGTTAACGGACTGATCCGGGGCCTTTTTCTTGCGTACACTCGTCGCTGCCATCGATGCGATCGACCCGCTGGTCGTGACCGGCAAGGTCGCCGGCGTCAGCGGTCTGCTGATCGAGTCAAAGGGCGGCCTGTCGCGTCTGGCCGTCGGAGCCCGGGCCGAAATCGCACGGCGCGGCCAGTCCCCCCTGCCGGTCGAGGTCGTCGGCTTCCGCGATTCCAAGGCCCTGCTGATGCCGTTCGGTCCGGTCGAGGGCGTGGCCCCTGGGGCCGACATCCACATTACCGGCCGGGTCGCCACCGTCCGCCCGACCACGGCCTGGCTGGGGCGGGTCATCGACTCCTTCGGCGACCCCATCGACGGCAAGGGACCATTGCCCCAGGGCCCGGCGGGCTACCCCCTGCGCGCGCCGCCACCACCGGCGCATTCGCGCGGTCGGGTGGGCGAGCGGCTGGACCTCGGTGTCCGCGCGATGGATGTCTTCACCACCACCTGCCGCGGTCAGAGACTGGGCATCTTTGCCGGTTCGGGGGTCGGCAAGTCGGTTCTGTTGTCGATGCTGGCGCGTCAGGCCAGCTGTGACGTGGTCGTTGTCGGGATGATCGGCGAACGGGGCCGGGAGGTTCGGGAGTTCATCGAGGAGACCCTCGGCGAGGCGGGCCTGAAACGGGCCATTGTTGTCGTCGCCACCTCGGACGAACCGGCGCTGAAACGGCGTCAGGCTGCCTATATGACCATGGCTATCGCCGAATTCCTGCGCGATCAGGATCTGGAGGTCCTGTGCCTTATGGACTCTGTCACCCGCTTCGCCATGGCCCAACGCGAGATCGGCCTCGCCGCCGGCGAACCCCCGACCACCAAGGGCTACACGCCGACCGTCTTTTCGGAACTGCCCAAGCTGCTCGAACGCGCCGGTCCCGGCCCGATCCGCCCCGACGGCACCACAGCGGCCCCGATCACGGCCATGTTCACCGTATTGGTCGACGGCGGCGACCATGACGAGCCGATCGCCGACGCCGTACGCGGGATTCTCGATGGCCACATCGTCATGGACCGCAAGATCGCCGAGCGTGGGCGTTTCCCGGCCATCGACGTGCTGAAATCCGTCAGCCGGACCCTGCCCGCCTGCCAAACGCCGCCCGAGCGTGAACTCAACAGTCGCGCCCGCCAGTGCCTCAGTGCCTATGCCAATATGGAAGAACTGATCCGCATCGGAGCTTACCGTGCCGGGGCCGATCCGATCGTCGACCGCGCCATCGCTCTCAACCCGGATCTGGAAGCCTTCCTCGGCCAGGACAAGGACGAAACGACACGATTGGCCGATTCCTTTGACCGTCTGGAAACTATTCTGAACCAAGGAATGGTGCAGTGACCGGAGAATACGCATGACCGCCTGGGCCCATTCACTGATCCGCATCTCGAACTATGAGGTCGAGACCCTCCAGAAGCGCCTGGCCGAAATCACCGCGCGCCGGGTTTCCGCCGAAATGCGCATCGCCGTGCTGGACGCCGAAGCCCAGCTTGAGCGTGAACAGTCGCGGACCGACGCCGACGCTGCCATCCTGCTCCAGGCCTATCTGAACGGCTGGAAGATGCGCCGGGAAGCCGCCGAGGCCGATGTGCACACACTCGACATCGAGGAAGAAGGGGCCCGCGACGCCCTCACCGGAGCCTTCGAAGAACTCAAGAAGTTCGAACACGTGGCCGAAACTACCCGCCTGAACGCCATCGCCGCAGTCAACAAGCGCGAAACCGCCGTCCTCGACGAAATGGGCCTGAGGCGGCGTGTCGGCTAGGCCACTGGCCACAACGACCCGATGCGCGCCGACCAGACGCGCCCTGTTCGCCGCGCCTCTGGCACTGGCGGCCTGCCGCAGGGATGCGGTCGCCCAATCTTCACTTGCTGATCCCGCCCCCCTGAAGTCCCGCGTACCCTTCCCGGTCGGCACCTGTGCCATGACCGGACAGCTCGACGACCCGCGCTGGGTTCGGCTGGCCACCACCCATTTCTCCCAGCTCACGCCCGAGTGGGAGATGAAGATGGAATATATCCTCAGCGATGACGGCAGTTACCGTTTCCAGGCCCCGGACCGGCTCGCCACCTTCTGCGCCACCAACGGAATGCGTCTGCACGGCCATGCGTTGATCTGGTTCTCACAAGGGGTCAAAGCCTTCGCCGGCCTCGACCAGGCCCGGTTCGCGGCCGCATATGACCATTATATCGCCACCGTCGCGGGCCGGTACCGCGGCAGGGTCGCCAGCTGGGACGTCGTCAACGAAGCCATCGCTGAGGACGGGAACGGCCTGCGCGACTGCCACTGGAGCCGGGCGCTGGGTCAGGACGGCTATATGATCCGCGCCTTCGAACAGGCGAAATTGGCCGATCCGGGTGCCGTGCTGTTCCTCAACGACTACAATCTCGAAAACAATCCGCGGAAGGGCGCGACCTTCCTGCGCACGGTGGAGCGCCTGCTGCGGGCCGGCGCTCCGATCGGCGGCATCGGCACCCAGTCCCATCTCGACATCGACATTCCCGCCGGCCAGACAGCCGCCTTCATGCGCGACGCTGCGGCCTTCGGCCTGCCGATTCATGTTTCAGAACTCGACGCCTCGCTCAACAGCGAGCGCCGTCTCGACACCCGCTCCCCGGGCCAGAAACTGGCGCGCCAACAGGCCCGTGTCACCGAACTGGCCCAGGCCTTTTCAGATCTTCCGGCGGCGCAGCGCTTCGCCTTCACGGTCTGGGGCATCCGCGACACCGACAGCTGGCTGCGGCGCGGAGAACGTGACGACGGTCGGGACAGCCCGCTGCTGTTCAATGCCGCGGGGCGACCCAATCCGATGTTCGGGGCCCTGGCCGACGGCTTCCAGTCCTGACTCCAATACTGCCGATCACCCGCCGGATGTTCCGGCGGGTGACCTTGCGGCGGAGGGTTCGACTATTTTTTCGTCGGTGCAGTGGCGGTCGAGGTCGAGGCGTGGTTGCGCCGTGCGGCATTGCCGCGGTGATGACGGCGGTGGTCGACGCCGCTCGTCGCTTGCGAGCCGTTGCCGGAGGCGGCCGAAGCAGCGACGGCGGGGCGGGCCG
>TARA_R110002012_G_scaffold12735_7_pt1 | contig 17656 bp, 32 predicted proteins | sample TARA_R110002012 | Tara Oceans TARA_R110002012 (sample SAMEA4396515) | marine metagenome | biome: Westerlies Biome; feature: [DCM] deep chlorophyll maximum layer (ENVO:01000326); material: water (ENVO:00002006), including particulate matter (ENVO:01000060) such as... | depth 40 m
AATATAAACATCTATACCCAATGAATAAGATCCAATATCAAATGATAGAGCAGCCACTTGAAAACCACGGTCATCCGGTGTGGGACGTGGTGGCCTACGGATTTATCATCATGGCTTGTGTTTCATTCATTGCATCAATGAGGGACTGAGAGCCTACCGAAAAAAACTTTCACCTTTTCTGTCCGCCGAAGACACCTGACCTCGTCTTCTCAAACAGGGAAGGGAACAACCCAACCCAACAACAACATCAAAGGCAACCAACCCTATGAAACTTTCTCTTGATTTTATTCTTTCACAAGCCGACTACGAAGGCATCGTAGACTCAGCAGGCGTAAGCGGCGGCATCGGCTACTGGGCCATGGCCGGATGCATTGACAACACAGGCGAGGAAGGTGCGTACAAGTCCTACCTCGTCATTGATTCTGATGATGAGGAGTCATCCTACAGCTTGACGCGAGACAAGGTAGAGCAAGCAATCGCTCAGTTGTTCTTGAAGCGTCCACTCAACGGCTACTACATGAGCGCCATTGATATGTTGGTGCTCCAGGGTGAGTCTTCCAACGTTGGCGCAGACATCGCTGACGCTATCATCCAGCAGGCTTGTTTCGGTGAGGTGATCTATGGGTGAGAACCGTATCCAAGAAGCTGTCCGCAAGAGCCTCGTGAAGATGAACGAGGCGGTGATTGGCACCGACGTAATTAACTGGACAATCCCCTGTAAAGACAAAGGCGGCAACGTTTGCCTGGTCATGATTCTTAAGTGGCAGAAGAACAGGGAGACCCAGGAGATTAGACCCAAGAAAGGATGGACGGTGATGACGTTGATTGACCCCAACGGCACGGTCCTTTCCACCGACACGAAGTAGTCGTGACATTTGATGACAAACAAACAATCGTAGCAATGCTACATACACCATGAACAAGGAGGCAACTATGTTCAACCACAATCCTAAAGTCAACCGAGCCGGGGCAGCGATGGCCCGAGCATTCCAACAAGCAGCCGAAGCTCTCATCGAGCAGCAAGAGTCCAATACAGTATTCGAACCACGACACCTTGGACTCAAGCGATTCACGTTCGGTGGGACACGCCTTGGCCAAGTGATGCTTGCACGAGGATTCAATCAACCTCGCATCGCTGTCACCAACGGTCAGATTGCACTGGACATTCGAGACAGTGAGAAGCACGACCAGTGGCTTGACACTACAGCGGATGTCCGCAACTCGGCTGGCGCATCCTGGGAGAAGGAGACCCTGGGTATCAACCCTGGGATCATAGATCAACACGGCTGGCCTATCCAGAAGCTGCACCATGAGAAGTGTGGCGTGAACGCTGTAATGCTCAACGCTGCACTCAGGTGGGTAGGCGAGGGAGAGATCACCATCACCCAGAAGCCAACCGATCCACTCGGACCCATTCTAATTCAGAACCAGGACATCCTGGTGTCAGCAGTGGTCATGCCATGCAGGCTGGCCTGAAACAAAACTTGAGGCAAGACCTGGACATGTCGCGAAACTGTCCGCCCCCCAACAACCCAACCCAGGACCAACAATGAAAAGCTTCCCACTCACTTCTTGTCCACGATGCGGACAGAAGACACTCATCATTACCCCACTGGCAATGAACAGCCTGTCGCGTCGAGACAACAAGACCTACATCTGCTCTCGGTGCGGAACGGAAGAGGCACTCAACGACTACTCCAACACTTGGAACGACGTGCATGATTGGGTGTCACCGCCCCCGTCAATCGTCGCCCTTCAGTAACCAACAACAACAAACAAGAGAGGCAACCATGTCAGCATTTCAATGCACCCTTACCCACCTTACCGCTATCGTCGGGACCTACATCGGCACTCGTTCTTATCGACAGTACGAGTTCGAAAACTATGCGGGCTACGGCTTCGGAAGTGAAGGAGAGCTACTCGTTAGCATCCTCGACAAAGCGAATGTCCGAAGCTTGGACGCTCGGTATCACCTCCATAAACACTACACCCTGAGCCCAGACAGCGCGACCGCCGACAAGCTCTTGAACTACTTCGAGTGCAACCCGCTCACACCTGGAGAGATGTTCAAAGCAATCAACTGCTTGGAGTATCAGTCCTGCGAGTTCGATGGCTGGTATGAAAGCGATGCCTACAAACTACTGAGGATCATCCGCAACTCAACTCAAGAGCGAGTCCAGGGCTACGAGGACGCACCTTGGGGCATGGAGGACCTGGACCCCAGGCTCCTGGAGAGCGGCCCCATCCTTCTTAGCCGACTGGCAAAGGGGTGAGTGATGGACGAACTGACCAGCGTTCTTGGCTGGTTCGAGGTGCCCTTCAAGTTGGAGGGCACCAAGTTCACCGGCCCTTCGAACGGGTACGTCTTCCAAACCAAACAATCTAAGCAAGCCAAGTATTTCAAAGAGAGGGACCAACACTATGCAGACCAAGGTATTTCTTGTCCGATTCAACGCAAATGGGAAATGTTACGCGAGAGTAGCGCACTTCCATCCAGAAGGTGGAGACAGTCACACCATCTCTGACTCCTTGATTCAATACATTGTAGACGTTCGAGCAACAAACCCAAAAGACCGATGGGTGTACGATGCTCCAACCATTATGGCTACCCGATGGATTGTGTGGTCAGCGATGCGGCAAACGGTGAACAGTCTCCAAGTCAGAAACATTTCTATAGTTGGAACCAACATGTACGACGACGTTGCTGACTATGTCTTTGACATCTACTGTGACCAGCTTGGAAGTATACTTAGTTACCCTGACGTTAGGTGTAAGAAAAAGAACAACCAAATATACAAACCCGTGCATCTTAGATTGTTTTCACGATACGCCGAGCTTCATCCAGATGAGGTAACGCAGCCAATGTTTGAACTAAAGTTGGCCCAATGACATTTCGTGACACACAACAGTAATCATCAAAGCTATATGTATTTCAGACAACAACATGAGGACCAACATGGAAACGAATGAAGACCTGCTCACACTTGCCATTGGCAAGCTCATCCAAGACAAGAACGTCAAGCTTGCTCGCAACAACATCGAGCCCGGAAGCTACGACATCCCGGTGCTTATCCACGGCATAGTTCAGTTGGACGTTGCCGAGGATCCTAACCCCCGCTCTGGCACGGCACGTCTCCCCTACACCAGGGTCTTGGCGTTGCTTCTTAAGCACGCTGGGTACACCAAGGAGTCGTCTACAAGGACACTGATCAAGCTGTTCCAGCAGGCTCACGCCATGGACAAGGATGCTGCCAAGCTCTTGGAGGAGCAGCACGGATTGGAGGAAGCCCTCGATACAGTCCGCCGGATCGTCAAGGAGGGGTTGCCCCCCATCCACGTCAAGGGTTCTGTCAAGGTACGGAGCGATGGACTCGTCATCGAGCAGCGAGAGCTTACTCGGAATGAAGCCGCCGCGCTTTCTGCACCTGTCAAGGCGGAACGAAAACTTAAACCACGCAAAGAAGAAGGAGGTGAGTAATGGCAACTTATCATGTAGAGATTGAGCACACGGTGTACGTCGTGGTGGAGGTCGAGGCTGACTCGAAAGAGGAAGCCATCGAGCTTGCCCATGAGGTGACGAGCACACAAGAGTACGGGACTTCGGTAGAGTTCGATGTCGAGGAACCCGCCATGCTCGTCGAGGCATACCACGGTGGTAGCTGTAGCGGAGGTCAGGTCACCGAGTGTGAAGAAGAAGGAGGTGAGTGATGAATGATTTCGAACTGCAAGACAAGCTAACCATTGAGCTAACCAAGCTGGAGTGGCTGATGGTCATACAAGGCTTGCAAAGAAACAAACAAGCGTCCCAAGCCTTAGCTATGGAAAACAAAAAGAGGGGACTCAACGGTTGCGCCATGTCTTTCAGAGCCGTGTCACAGTATCACGAGGACATGCTTAGGAATCAAGAGACCATTGATCTCGTTAGGAGCACCCTTTTTACGGAAGAGCAGATTGAAATGGCAAACAAAATAAACAAAGAGGAGGACTAAAATATGGATAACTTTACTGCAATTGGATTGGCTGAAGGGTTTGTTAAGGGCGACGAGTCACAACAGATTGATGCTTGGCAGCATCTAATCGACACTGGTTTGTGTTGGACCTTACAGGGTTTCTTCGGACGAGCCGCGACCCAACTCATTGAGTCAGGCATTTGTCGTCCTGCGCCGCAAGATAACGGTTAACGTTTGCGAGCCCAGGATGTCCCGCGAGACTCCTGGGTTCTGGCCGTAGCGTACCGCTCCATCTTCTTGACAGCAGCAGCCTTCTTCTTCTTGCTATCCAAGTTGTAAAGAGTCTTGATGTCAGTGAACTTTGAACGCCGTTGCTTACGGTTCTTTCGGCAGTCTTGGTAAGCCATTAGAGATTCCCTACCGACCAACATGAGGCGAAACAACGGACCCTTCTGATTGTAAAGAAGGTCACATGCTTCCCTGGTAATGTCTGGGATCTCTCTCATGCTTTCCAAAACCTCAGAGTCAAAGTGGTCCCAGTCCATGTGCTTGTCTAAAAACTCAGAAGACACTCGTCTCCATCCTGTTTTGAAAGGAGAGGTCTGCCTTGGAACAACCGACAAGAAACAACCGATGGCGGACTTCTGACTCAAGCCAAAGTACACACGAAGAGCTTTAGTTATCTTTGCTCTCGAAAATCCTGCCTTGTGCATTTCACTCACAACATCTTGATGTTTTGTATTCCAAAGACGAGAACCCATGAGACGCTCCACTATTAGAGATGCTGAAACCAAAGCCATAGAAGTGGCCGAGGGAAGCCAAGTTCCATCTGCCCCTTGGCACTATGGTGCTGTACAAACATGGCTTGCCTGGAGAAAAGTTCAAGAAGAAATGAACGACAGTTGGATGCTGAAGGACTTTGCAGCGGACTGCAACAGCACGATGGTCAAGGTTGTCGCCGTGCTTTCTGGCTTGACAAAAGCCTCCGGCTCATTCGATGCAGTGCATCGATGGTGCATGGAGATCTCTGCCGCTTGGAAGGAGCGCGGAGTTCCATACGACATGTGGCTTTTGGCTCGACCAGACGGGACTATTGGAGCAAAAGCCAACAAGACTACTGGTCAGAAATAATGGAGGGTATTATGTAAGAGTACACACAACCGTTAGCCTGTGTCGAAAAACCTTCGTGGTGTAATCCACTGGTGCTTTGGGCACCATCGACACCCTTTAAAATCACCACCAACAACTTCAAAAAAGTTTGGAAACGGAAGCCCATCTTGAAAACAAACAGGACAAACCCTGTCAATGCTTTCAGCAAGATGGTCTCCAATCAAAACTTTCTTACCTATTTCAATAAACCCGTGAGACTTTTCAGAATCATCAACACGGGGAAAAAGAGGCACCACACTCATGGATACACGACCAACACCTAAACCAAAAGAAACAAACGCTCAAAAGTTCTATAGGCTTTCAGAGAGTAAATCAATGGCTGACTTTGCTCGAATCGTAGGATTTCATGCTGTCACAGTCCGAACATATCTGTTGCCAAGCGATAGAAAAAGCTGGAAGAAAGCACCTATTTCATGTCTTCACGACTGGGCAAAATCACTTAAGGAAAACGGCGGACCATCTATTGCAATTGGATTGTGGCCTGATGGCGATGTGACTTTTGAAGTCGAGCAGTAGGCGGCAAAAGTACTGGTCGAACTGGCGCGAAGACCCTAAGCTTGCTGGCATTGTTTCTTCCTATGAGATTTGTATTGATGATCGATTGTGTGTTGTAGCCATTACAAACACTGGCGTTCCAATCATGCAGATTGTTTCTCCAAGAGACTGTCTAAGGAAGAGAGCGAAAGAAGCAGGCATGGTCTTTGGGACCTGGCCAACCGATGACGGACAAATGAAGAGGGGTTGGTTACCAGGAAGACCTGACGAACCCCAGCCCACCAATCCTTATTTGATAGAGAAAAAGTAATGGCCTTTACAGACTGCCCCCCATTTTGTAAAACCAATGGCTGCGATAGCGTGCCACAGGTTTACATCAAAGGAACCTTCAGGTGCCCGTCTTGTGCTGTCAAAGTTCAAATGAAGACTATCAACAGAATCGAAATCAACAGCCACGGTGTTGCTAAGTACCAAGGAAAGGACCAATGAAAAAATGAGCGAGCAACAGGGACCAACCAGAGTGTGGCTTGAAGTCGAACTTTGGAACACCATCAAAAAAACAACAACAAAACCTTGGCCGCTCGCTTTAGCACAGTTGGATTTGGCATTCATTGAACAAGAGTACGGGGCACTTCTTTCACGGGCTCAGTTGATGGAACGGTGGGGGCTCAGTGAAAGGAAGGTCCGAACTGTCCTGACCCGCTACAAGAAAAAGCGTCCAGGCCCCAACACAAAAGCGTCCAGCATTGCGCCCGCTAAACCCGTGCAAGTTGTTGGAATCACATCAGTTGACACGGCAACACCGTCCAGACCAGTAATCAAAAGCGTCCCAAAGTGCCCCGATGTTTTTCAAGAGCCTATCAATAAAATCTTTTCGTATTGGGAGGATCTCCAGTACCAAAGAACAGGTCGTCACAACAAGCTCACCAAGGGTAGGAGCCGAGTATTGAGGTCGGCCTTGGAAGCGGGCCACTCCGAGAGTGACTTGTCACTTGTGGTTCGAATGGCGTTCGAGTATCCAGAAGGAGACTTCCTTGTCGATGGGTGGAGAAGTGGTGGCTACATGGACATCGCCAACCTGTTGAACCGAGAGAAGGTAGATCGTAATGTGACCCTTGCTGCTGAGCGTTGGACCGGAACTGAATGGTCATTCACTAAACCAAAGGTCATACGCTTCGACGCTAAGTACCTTAAGCTTTGGGAGGACCTTGAGTTTTTACTCGGAGCTTATGGGTCTGAACCTGAATCTCTACATAAAAATCCACGAGTCAGCCAAGCAATGTCCCAAGCTGTCAGGGCAGTCGGTGGATGGAAAATGCTGGGCACCCTTAGACCAGGACGCGACACGGAGAAGATTAGGCAAGATTTTCTCTCTGAGGTTCGCGGCAACATCGCAAGACTACAACAACAAACAAAACGAAGAGGCGTCTAATGGAACTACCCAAAAGCATTCAGAGCGAGAAGATTGTGTTGGGCGGTCTCCTTATGGAGCCGTCTTTGATTCATGATGTATTAGCGGAAATCGAGACAGAGGATTTTTCTCACGAGGGACATCAAGAACTTTTCAAACTTATCAAGGCGTGGGTAATCAAAGGAAAGCATGTCGATGTGATGTTGGTGGTCGAGCATATAAGGTCTACTGGTACTCCAAAAAACCTCGACCTGATGTACGTCATCAGCCTGCCGGACAAGTGTGGAGCCACGTCGGCAGTGCCATTCCACGCTCGAAACATAAGAGAGAAAGGCATACGCAGACGGATGGTCGAGGCGTCTTCTGCTTTGCAAAGAAAAGCATCGAACACCAACTTGGAGATCGATGAACTGATTGAAGAAGGGCAGCGTGACCTTTTAGAAATTGCAGGCAGACAGCGAGGCGATGACTGGTTTGAAGGTCCTCAACTTGTCGAGAGGGCTCAGGAAAGATGGGAGGCCTTAGTTGATATGAAAATGAAAGGGGAGGTTGCTGCTCTCTCAACAGGTTTAGTTGCTGTAGACAACATTCTAAGCGGTCTACACCCAGGTCTTAATCTGTTGGCTGCTCGACCATCTATGGGCAAGACAGCGATGGCTTTGAACATGACCATGTCAGCACTACAAAACAATGTGCCAGTTGCCTTCTTCTCTTTGGAGATGAGTGCGGACCAACTTGTCGATCGAATGTCGTCGGCGCTTGCAAGAGTTAGCGCATGGAACATTAAGACAGGTTCCCTCAAGGAACAAGAGTGGGCACGACTTGAAAACGAAGCCTTGGAGTTTTTGCACAACGCTCCTTTGTATGTGTCCGACAAGGCCGGTGTCAGCATCTCTAAGATTTCTGCTCAAGCCCGAAGGCTTAAGTCTAAGGAGCCCAACCTCGGCTTGATTGTCATTGACTACCTTCAGCTTATTAGACAGCCCAAGGCTGAGAGCATGGAGCAGGCGGTGTCTCAGGTGTCGAGTACACTTAAGGTTATCTCCCGAGACCTCGACGTTCCTGTCTTATGCCTTGCTCAGTTGAACCGTGGCTGCGAGCAGCGGGCAAACAAGAGGCCAATGCTGTCTGACCTACGAGGCTCGGGCTCACTGGAGCAGGACGCCGATGTGGTCATGTTCCTGTATCGACACGCCTACTACGATGACCGTGCTGATCCTACGGATGCCGAGGTCATCATCTCTAAACACCGAAGCGGACCAACGGGTGCGGTCAACGTCACCTGGGACGCGAACAACCAAAAGTTTCAAGACAAGGACACTGGTCCGAAGTTCTCTCTTGTCAAAGCTGCGAGACGAACTCGACGGGACATTGACGACGAAGACTCCGAACCATCCTGGTTGTGAATTTTTTTTGGTGTGATTGGAAAACATTTCGGTTGTTGTCCGTTGGTCTTATGGAGGAGGATGGTTCTTTGCATTCGTTTCATTCCAGACTCCTCTGGGTTGCCCTTTCCCCTTTACTGGTGTGGGGGAGAGGGCATCCCTTCCCGACAACAAAAGGAATTTTTTTTAGAAAGTTTGTCACGCTCGGTGACTACTGCACCAGTACTTATGTTGAGGGCGTCGGTAACCCTCACGACTTCTCCCCTTGTCTTCGTGGGGGGAGGAGTCACCCCCTACAACAACAAACAACAAAGGAAGACCAATGAGGTCAAAGAAAAAAAGACCCCCGCCTGCCCCAACAACAAACAACAAAGGAGGACCAATGAGGTCATCAGAAACAAGACAGAACGAAGAACAGCCAATCAAAAGAATTTTAGCAATGATGCTCGATGAAGAAGGTGCTTGCAGAGCCGCCGCTTGGGGACCAAGTACGGAAATCGACGACATCAAGAAAAAGGCCAGAAGACTATTGGCTAAGTACATCGAAGAAAAGAAAGTGCTTCACGACCCTCTTGCCTATCACGATTACACCATGCAGATTAAGGTCGAGAATGCTGCGGACGATTGGGAAATAGTGGAAATGGACTTCAGAAAGGACGTAAGTTGAAAATAAAACGACCCTGGCGGGGACCAACTCGCCAGGGCCGTTCAACAACAAACATCAAATACTGGAGGCAACCAACATTCGATGAATCGATTGTAACTTCTGGTATTTTTTACGTCAACAAGGATAGCGTCTACGGAAGACTGCCTCGATCAAATTTCAAACCATACATAGCAATGCACGCAGCATCAGCAATCCCGTCGTGAGGTTTTCTTTTTTTGCCAGGAGTCAGGTCTAAGGTGGGGATTCTCTGTTTACAAACGAGCACAGCCCTGCCCTTTCCTTGACCGGGAACATCACGCAGTACGTTTTTTTGCCAGGTCTTTGGATGCACAACGACTAAAGGAACGTCAAGCACACCAAGAATGCCGAGCCAAAGTCCGTAACCTACCCCGATGCTAAACATCGACGTTCCGCCCTGCCCCGGCATTGCCTGTTGTTTCTCCACCACTGCCATCTTGATTCCAACAGTCGCATGCAGTTCAGTCAGGACTTTTCCCATGGCGTTTGAGTCGTACTCTCTACGAGAACCCTTGCCGATTGGGATCGTAAAGTTTTCTCTGGTGAGCATAACTTTTCTTACAATCCCCTCTTCATCAAGAGCAACGATAGCTCCGTCCTTACCGGGGTCGATTCCTAAGTACACTCCAGCCATCAGTCCTCCAATTGATCGGGTACAAGCTCATCAAAAAGAAGAGAGCCTGGGCTAACTCCCAAGGCATCAGCAATCTTCTTAAGACGCATAGTGCGGGGCTGTACTGTTCCTTGAACATACCTTTTAAGAAGTGAGTAATCTAAGTCTACTTCTCTTGCGAACTCACGCAGACCCTTCCCGTTAGCCCGAATCAGGTAGTGAAGATTCCTTCCAAATGGTTGCTTTGTCTTGTTCATTGGTTAATTATATCTTGTGTGGGGGCATTTTCAACCCCCACCCTTGACAGGGTGCATGGAATGCGCCATAAATTAAATCCTACAAGGAAAACAAAATGAGTATTCTCCCATCCGAACGAGACAGTCTTTTAGTACCAAACCCTAATGACCCCGTTCCTTCTGGTCGCAAGATTGTAGACCCTAATGTTTTGGTGGCAACTGCCGAACGAATGATCTCCAGGGTGATGGTAGACGAGAATCCAGATCACCGAAATCGTGAAATGATTTGTAGGTGGCGAGTGTCCAATCTTCTTAGCGCTGTTGATGAAAGCTTGTTCTTCAACATGGTCAGCGCCTCTTTGGATGGCATGAAGAAAACTATTCTAAACCAACAGCCAAACGGCGACTGGCACCCTTGTGACTACGAGGTAGCCATTCGAGACGTTGATGACGAAGCCGTCATGCTAATGGGTGTCCGCTGGACTGATGAGATGGGCCAAGAGGATGTTCAGTATCAAAACGGAGCACCGTCTGTAAACGTTAACGTTACCGCTAAAGCAGCCCCTGCTCAGTCTGACGCCGCAACAGTAGAGCTTCTGAAGATGCTTGCTGCTGGCCAGCTTTCAAATCAAGATGCTCTTGCCAGACTTCAAACCTTGACAGAAGCAACTGCTGATGTGGAAGTCGAAGAACAGATTCAAGAGCCCAAGGCTTCTGCTAAATCCAAGAACCCTCGCGGACGACGGAAGTTAGCTCGGCAGTCCGACTGATAACGTTTCATCTGGATGAGCAGTTTGAACAGCGCCATCGTTAGAAAGCATTCCGTGCATCTCAAGCTTCCTGCCTCTTGCAAGAGCTTGAACACGGTTCTCGCCTTTTTCGGTGGCGCGTTCAGCGTACTTGGCTGCTCGGGCGATTCCTTGATGACTAATTTTATTTTTCATTTCATTACTATATCGTAGGAGAAGCATTTGTCTAAACCAGAAGGTTGGTTCGAAGCACGACGCGCAGGTCTCGGTGGGTCAGATATTGCTGCCGTCTTAGGTTTGTCTAAATGGCAAAGCCCTATGGATGTGTGGGCAACAAAGCGAGGACTCTCACAAGAAATACCTGAGACAAATGCGATGCGTCGAGGCCGAATACTGGAGTCGGCAATTGCAACTTGGTATCAAGAGGAAACAGGCTTTGAGATTTCAGATGGAGACGAAATGCCCATCGTTGGTCCTAAGCCATTTATGCTTGCATCGCCTGACAGGTACGTCAGTTCCGGGGAAAGCCGGTTTGGGTTGGAAATCAAGACGGCGCGTAGCGCTGACGGTTGGGGAGAAGACCTTGGTTCTGGCGTGCCTGTCTACTATGCTACACAAGCGGCTTGGTACATGGCTTGTACCAACATTGACCGGTGGGACTTTGCGGTCTTGTTCTTAATAAACGATGAGTTTCGTCGGTACACTTTAGTCAGGGATAAGAAGACTGAAGACAAGCTGGTATTGAAATGCAAAGACTGGTGGGAAAAACACGTCATTACTGGAGACCCTCCTCCTATCGATGGTTCTTCAGCGGCGGACAAATTTTTGCAGGGTAAACATGGTAATCCAGATGAGGAGTATCGAATGGCTATCCCTGAAGAAGAAGAATTGATTTTTGAATTAGATGATGTTCAAAAAGAAATCAAAGCTCTCAAAGAAAAAGAATCTCTTTTCAAAAACCAACTCAAAGAAAAAATCGGTGACAACGCTGGGTTGCGAGGAACGTTTGGGACTGTGTCTTGGAAGAAGTCTAAAGGGCGCACAAGCCTTGACACCAAAGCACTCCGTAAAGAGCACCCAGACCTTGCTAAAGAGTTTTCTAAAACAAGCGAACCATCTCGAATCTTTCGAATGAACATTCAACACAAACGAGGCAACTAATGTCAGGAAACGAAATCACAAAGAAACCAGCGACCAAGATGGAGAAGTTCAAGGATCTCATCAATAACAAGATGAAGGACCAAGTAGCTTCCATTCTACCTGCTCACCTTACCCCTGAGAGATTGTGCAAGGTGTTGGTGGTTGAGGCCAGCCGAAACCCTAAGCTTATGGAATGCACCAGCATCTCAGTTGCCGAATCAGTAATGCTGTCAGCGCAGCTTGGTTTGGAGCCTGGGGTCACCCTGGGTCATATCTACTTTATTCCTTATGGAAACAAGTGTACGCCTATCATTGGCTACAAAGGATACCTGGAGCTTGCTCGTCGCAGCGGTCAGGTTGCCCGTCTCGATGCTCGTGTTGTGTACGAGGGCGAGAAGTTCAAGGTTAGCGCTGGGCTGCATCCCAACATCGAACACAATGTTCGTGGAGACGTGGACCGCTCAGACGACAAGATCGTTGCAGCATACGCTGTTGCTGTTCTTAAAGATGGATCCTCATACTTCGAGGTTCTCTGGAAAGTAGACATCGATAAGGTTCGTCGTCGCTCCAAGGCTGGCCGCAGTGGCCCTTGGGTAGACGACTACTCTCGGATGGCTCGAAAGAGCGCTATCCGTGCTTTGTTCAATGGAGGTACTGTCCCAATGTCATTTGAGCTTGCGACTGCCGTGTCCTCAGACGGTGACGATCCGCACGCTAAGATGCCTCCCATCGACATAACGCCAATCGTTGGCGACGATGAGCCGAAGGAGCTAAATGGAATGAGCGATCTTGGAGCGGCTCTGGCATGAAGCCGACCAAGCGCATCTGCTTCGAATGCGACCATCGCTACACTGGCGGCGAGCGCTGTCCGAAGTGTGGGTTCTTTTCAGGAGAGCCCATTCCAACTAAGAACCCCCGGAAACAATAAGTCTCCGGGGGTTCCGTGTTAGGCGCCTTCTGTCCCTCTTTCCGCTTCACCTTCTGGTGCGGGCTCCTGCTCTTCAGCGGGTGCCTCTGCGGGTGCTTCTTGTTGTGGCTCTTCTTCTTTGGCTCCATCATCCATTAGATGACAAGTTCCAAAAGAAGTAGACACCACAACGACGCCTCCAATCATTGCAACTTTTGGGTTTAGTTTCCCCCAAAGTTCTTTTAGTTTTTCCATTGTCGTCTCCTACAGGTCCCTCTGAGTAATCAAGGTGTAAGTAAAGACTTCTGCTTTTGAAGCTTTCCAAATATCAACGGCCTCTTGCCAGTCTGCAATACGAGCAAACACCTGGCATCCAGCGGACCACTTATCAACGCGAGTTGAGTTCTCCCCAGCATGGTGCAGATTAATCCCGGCCCAAGATTCGATTCCATGGTCATCATCGTGGCCAAAGTCCAAGATGTTGTCCTTGTTATTGTCCCTCCACACGCGCACGGTAGAGGCTCGCTGGCATAGAGTTTCATACTTGCCACGGTGCATATCCCACTTGTAAGCAGGATACTGACCCGGAACAAGGATGGCCGTGCCAGCCGAACTACCATAAACTTCAGGGTTTTCTAAACAAAACTCTCCAGGGTCTGTAGTGATTCGATATTTTTTGTGCTGCCACAACCCGTTTCTTACCCACGCCAAGTGAATTTCATCGTCAAAACTGTTCGAAACAGTGTTGCTGGAACGCACCCCAATGGTGTTGATCTGACCATCAGTAAATACTTTGTAGCCTTTTTTCTTGAGTGCTTCGATAACTACAGGCTCATCGTCACTAACAGTAGGCTGTGTTGGCTCTTCTTTGGCCTTTAGAGCGGCAAGAGTGTTCCTTCCAACCATTCCGTCTACTGACAAGAAAGCCGCGCTCTGAAAGCGTTTTACAGCAGACTCTGTACCTTTGCCAAAAATACCGTCTACACCAATCTGGCCAAACCCCTTGTCATTCAACAAGGCTTGAACTTCTTTTACTGCATCGCCTCTGCTTCCGATCTTAATCAACATCAGACGCCCCCTGCTCGCGTTGTTGGCACACGCTCGTCGGTGATGCTGTAGACGTCGTTGAGTTGCGAACAGGAGGCTCTTCAGACTTAAAGCCCATACGAATCACTGTCACGGATTTTTTTCGAACCTTAATCTGCTCAGTAGTTCGATGACGATAAACTCTCTTGTCTACAATTTTCATTTCTTCAAGTCTTCAAGAACGTCAACCAGCATATCGATTGCAAACGAAATCAAGCGTTCTTCAGCCCTCTCTCCGAGAATCGGTAGGTCGATCTTAGAGTTGATGAGATCTACAACGAACTCTTTCTTTTTCTTGCCAGACTTGGGCTCAGGGAACAATTCTTCTGCCATTAAAATTGCTGACTTCAGAAGTTTACCGTGTTTGATTTTCATAATTAACTCAACAAGATTCGATAGATAACATCGTTAGTAGGGTTTACTGTAGCGGTACTGCCAGTGCCTGCCTCTGTAGCGCACAAAGCCTTAAGTCCTGTTGCAAATGCGTTCCCGTTTGCACAGGTAAATGCACGGGCAACACCAGCAGGACATTTTAAAACCCAGTTGGGATCCGTTGTGGCATGAGTAACGCCACCAGTGGTGTCGTACAGTTTCACGAAAACGGCAACCGTGTTTCCAGTGTTGTCGATTTCTACTTTGAAGATTTTACCGGAAGAACCTTTCAACGTATCTACAGTGCAAGTAGCGTCCGACTGAATGGCGTAGATTGAACCAGGACGAGAAACTACAGGTGTAAGACTAAGAGCCATGTTTACCTCACCACTACATGCAGTTTACAGGTCACGCCAGGAGCCGAAGTTCCACCAGTGCCATCTTCCTGAACTGCTGCATAACTAAAGTTTGTGAAAGCTACGCCCTCTACCACTGTCCAAACTACCGGCTCTGTCACCTTGAAAATAAAATCCGGGTGGGTGGTGCCAACTGTTGGGTCGGAATTGTCGTACATTTTGTAGTGGGTAGTCCCAGATGGGGCATCTAAGAACATAGAGTGAATCGTAGCCGCTCCACCAAATATGTCATCTACAGCAGTCTCATCTACGTCGTCATCCGTGAGGACGAAGTCGATGTCTGTAGACGAGTGTTTACCTGTGAGTGTGGCCATCTATCACCCTCCCCGTGGTGCAGGAGCAGGAGTTGGTGCAGGAGTTGGAGCAGGAGCAGCCGCTGGCTTCTCAGCAATTGCTGCTTGAACAATATCAAGGCAACGCTTGAGCCCTTCCGGCATGCCGTCATCGCGAGCAATAACCTTAACGTTGTACTTTGCAGAGTTGTCCGAGGTTCGAGTGTTCTCGCTCTTAGCTGAAATAGAGCCGTGAATCTTTACGTCAACGCTCACTGGGCCCCAACCTGCTTTTACGTGGGTATCCATAGCTGCTTCGTAGTCCCGACTGGATTTCTCAGAAGTGCTGGACTTCACTTCCATCGTAAAGTCTACCTCGACCTCTTTGACTTGAAGAGATGGAGTGTTCAAGATTGCAAGGATGGGTACGTCGAGTTGATTGGTAACTTCAGTGTAGCCACCAGCGCCGTCATTAACAGGCTTGGTGTAAGTAAAGTCGACAGTACGAGCTTTCACTACCCCGTTGGAATCAGTTTCCAGACCGACGTTTTGAATGAAGTCAGCGGTCGCCTTGGCAAGTTGAACCTGAGAATCACAGGCTGCTTTAAGCGGGCCTCCAATGAGTTGATCCATGGGGAGACCGCCGAATTGGTCAGACATTTTTACGAGGCCGTCAGCCATGTTTCACTTTACCTTTTTTTGCCTTTGTGGAGGCCGTGAGATGAATGCTGCTTGCCTTTTTTGGTTGCAGCTTTTTTTGCTTTATTAGCAGCAGCCAGTTTTTTCCGGCCCGCCGATGTGGATTTTAACTTAGAGATGGTCTTTGCGGGTGCATAAACTTCACCTGTTTTTCCGCTTGGTTTCCCAGACGGGGTTCGCCATTTTTGTTTGCCCCATCTCTTAAGAGACTTCTGGCTTTTTTTAAGTGCCATTATTTTCTCTTGCGGCTTGTGTAGCTGGGTTTAGCCCGCTCGTGTTTCTCTATAGTCTTAGAAAGTTTCTTGGTGACCTTAGATTGACGGGCGTGCATCTTAGATGCGTTAGCAAGCTCCTTGCTGACCTTTGCAAGCTTCTTAGATGCCTTCATGATTTGTATCCTCCGCCCTTAGCTTTGTATTGTTTAGCTAACATCTGAGCTTTTCGTGCGGACCACTGACCTGATTTGCCGCCCTTGGTTCCTGTTTTAATTTTGTTGAACAGGTTCTTTCGCATGGTGGGCTTGGTGTAATTACCAGCGGCGTTTACGGTGCTTTTTTTCTTAGGCATTATTTTGTACTCTTTGTGCCTTTGCACTTCCATCGTTTTCGACTCAAGCGCAGTGGACTATTAGGATCTTTAGCTGCTTTAGGGTGTTTTTTCATTTGACCAGAGCTTCTTGCACAGTAGGCATCCCCTTTAGAAGTGCCTGGTTTTACACGAGGTCCACCTCCTTTTGCCTTGCCAGCTTGGCCATAAGACACTCTTTTACCTGTTGAGGTAACCTTTACTTTTGCCTTTCCTTTCGCTGGTTTTGCCGCCATTTTCTGCCTATGGAAGTAGTTTAATTAGCTGGTTATCAATTCGAGCGTATCCCTCTGGAGGTTCTTGCCCTTTGAAAGTTATTGAAATCTTAGCAGTATTACGCTTTTTAGCAAACCATCCATTGCCGCCAACGGCAGGATTGATTCGCAGTTTTCGATGAGCGCAGCCAACATCGGCCCCCTCCTCCATTCCTTGAAGCTCAACCTCCATTTCTACGCTCATCTGATCGATAGACAAAGACTGGCCAGTCACAAGAGTTTGCATGGGAACTTGGATGTCTCTTTCGAGCATCTTCCCTTCCTCCCAAACTGGAAGACGAACCGTTACCATTCGAGGCCGATAAATTGGTTGACCGTCTTTGTCTTTCTCACCCGTGTCAATCCACCATTCTTCTTCTCGAATGTGATTCAACTCATGGGTTTCGGCAATGTCTGTAGACTTTACGACAGCCGTCTGTATTGCTTGGACAAACTCATCTAATGAGAACTGAGCCAAGTTGCCTCCTGTGATTGTTGTTGGTCGATTTACATTCCGTTTTGCAGAACTTCTTGATTAGAACGTTGCTGCCATTCTTCGGATACCTTGTCTTCACTAATTGGTCCACCAGCAGCCCAAGTGTAGCAAGTTCGTGCGCTATGACATTTGAAATCGTGCATCCAGCAGTACCCAAGAACACCGTCTTGATCTTCTACAGGCTCAGAAGCCGGACCAGGCATGCACTCTTTCATCTTTGGAGAGACGTCAAAAGCAATGCAGTTTCCGCATTTAGATTGTTTAGCAACCTCAGGTGTAGTGTTCCAATGTTCTGCGGCTTTCTGCCAATACTGCTCATCAGTAAGATTCAAAGGGCCATATTGGATATAAGGCTGCTGAATAGCGTTGTTTCTATTTCGAGTGTTTGCTTCAAGATTAGTAGTAGCAAGAGGACAAGAGTTACCGTTAGCCATTATTTTTCTCTTGGTTGTTTCTTTCGATAGCAGAAATAGCTCGCTCAAGAAGCTGGATGTAGTCACGAGTCATGATTGTAAGGGCCCTACCTTTGTTCCTGCTGTCGTTTACAACAAAGTATACCAAGGCCGCTGTCAGTCCAAGATCGGCAAACGCGGTGGCTTCTGGTCCCATTACTCAACCCAAGGTGAGCTTTGACAGTCTTTAAGAACCTTAATTAAAGCGCTCATGCTTTGCTGCATAGAATCTAAGGTTGTCTGTGTTGCTTCGACTTTTGCCTCGGCTCTTAACAACTCTTCT
>TARA_R110002012_G_scaffold7226_2_pt1 | contig 17592 bp, 8 predicted proteins | sample TARA_R110002012 | Tara Oceans TARA_R110002012 (sample SAMEA4396515) | marine metagenome | biome: Westerlies Biome; feature: [DCM] deep chlorophyll maximum layer (ENVO:01000326); material: water (ENVO:00002006), including particulate matter (ENVO:01000060) such as... | depth 40 m
TCTAGTTTTTAATATTTCAGCTCTAGTGCCTGTTATATCCATATAAGGTAATCCATTTGGGTCTTTGTATGTTGTAACCTCATCATTTTGTAAATACTTTACAACATTTTCTGGAGTAAAATCTAATCCATCTTCTTTCATTCCTTCTGCTAAAAATTCTTGATAAGATAATCCAGCATCCATAGTACCAGAAACACTACCAAATAATCCCGACATAAATCCTACGCCGAAACCTATAGGATTTTTTCCTGTTCTTGCAGCGGCAAGTCCAACGGTGGGCGCTGCTACTAATGCTGTTTGTTGTACGTCGCTTGAGTTTGCAAGCGCTGACCCCATCATAGCCATTGATTGTACACCAACATCTCTTATGTACATTGGGTTCTCAGCAACACCAACCATAAACGCCATAATACCACCATACTCTTTTGCAACCTGATCATATCTGGATTGATACTTTCTTATATTATCAGTTGGTTCTTTAAATCTATCGTCTCCTGATAAGTCAATCATAGCTTGTGCTTGTTCTAAAGTAACGTCTTTACCGGCACCCATAACATCTCGACTAGGTTGTACCTCTTCTCCAGCCTCAACACCAAAACCACCTGACCTATACATGCTAGATACTCCGTCTGCAAAAAAGTTAGCAATTGGATTATCATAACCTAAGAAAGGCGCTAAGTGTTTCTGCGCAGCAAAATATGATCCTTTTAGTCTATCTGTTTCTTCTATTTCTGTATAAGCTTTTTCTTCTCTAGGTTTAGCTATTTCCTTAAAAAAATCTATTATATTTCCACTTGGCGGCTCAGCAATACTAATTACATCGGTAAATTTAGTGGTAGTTGGATCTTGTGGGTCAGCCAATGTTGAAGTACCCATACCACTTGCCGTTGTATCGCGTGAAAAACCTACCTCTACCATACCAGAATCCTTCATAGATTGCAAGTATGATTCGAAATCAAGATTGTTGTCTTTTGCAAAATCACGCAAATCCTGTAAAGTTATAGGTGTTCCGTCTAATTCAAACATATATTATTTTTATTTTCTATAATTAGCAAGGTTAGAATTAAAATCTCTAGATTGCTCAAGCGCCTTTCCTTTATCGTCCTCACCATAACCAACCTCATAAACGTGTTGAGAAACTCCTTTATTATCAAAGATTTCAACTCTATCTCTTCCAAAAAATTTCTTAGCACCAGAAATAGTCTTAGCAGTCCATCCTTTTGGTAACGCTTTTTGTATTTCGTAAATCGCGGCTTCATCATCCATCATAAAAGGAGCAGCCGTTAAACCACCCTCTACTACATCGCCAGCAACATCTAACGCGAGACTTGGATTTGCTCGGTTTTCATTTCTCTGCTCTGCTAACGTGTTCTTTTCCTCTGCTTCAATCCTTGCTTGCTCAGCTTTGTTTAATTTAAATGCTGCAGCTTCTCTTTGTTCTTTCTTTAACTGCTCGGAATAACCTCCAGTATCTTTATCCATTATCCCCGAATTTAATATCATTTCATATTTAGTCGCCTCGGCAAAACCTGTTGAATTACCATTTTTATCAAACGTTTCCGTTTTATATTTCTTTATAGTATCGTCCCAATTCCAAACAGCATTTGGTGCATTAGGAGTCATTACTGATGGTTCTGTATTTTTTATATCATTAATAAACGCATCACCAGCTTCAGCATCTATTTTAGTCCTTCCGTCTCTTAGTATATATGTTGGAGCCCCTGGAGTAGTACGGTTAGGAGCAAATACTTTCAATTTTTGCTGTTTTTCAAATAAATCTAATTGTCTTTGATCATCTGTTTCTTGTTTACTTGATTGCACATCATAACCATTAGCGTGATAAGCATTTATTGATTTATTTACCATTTCCACTAAATCATCTCTATATGGAGAACCTTTAGAAAAATCTTGACCTTTTAAATCGTGTAAGAGTCCTTGAAATTTTTGATAATCTTCATATTCTTGAGTTCCAGGATTGGCCATAGCATTACCAGGATTATGCCCCTTATCAATTAAATATTTAAACGCAGGAGTCATTATTTCTAAATCGTTAGAATCTGCATCTATTATATTACCTCCAAAAAAGAAACTTCTAACAGCGTTTTCACTCGCATCACCAAACGCGTTACTTAATTGTATACCTGATTTTCTTTTAGTTAAATCGTCAAGCTCTCTTCCATCAAGTCCAATTTGCTCTGCAGCAGTCATCATAGGATCAACAAAACCTTGTAAAGAATTATCTTCTACCCCAGGAAACTCCACGTCTTCAAATAATATCTTTTCTATTTCACCTTTTTGACGCGCTTCCCAATCCCCTCTCGTACTATGAAATTTACCGGCATCTGTAAGCTCTTTAGTATAAGCATTCCAAGCCTCGTCACTAGTATCGGCTTCGTTTTCTTGCAAGTACATAATATCCCCAGTTTTTCTATCCACTGTTAAATTTTCAAGCATACTACCACTTGCTAGTCTAACAGCTCTTTCATAGTCATCAACATCAGCGCCAGGATTCCAAGCAGTTATTGCTCGCCCCCCTTCGGCCGATCTAGGATCTATATCGCCTAGTTCTACCGCTCCAGAGTCTCGCTGTACTTGCATCATTTCTTCTAAATAACTTAGTTTTTTATTTAGATTTGTCATTTTCTGCCAAGCTAAATCCATCATTAGTTCTCCTTCTTCTCTTCCTGTTCTACCTAGTGCCATTTTTGCTTTTCTAGCTCCCTTATCATATTCAAGCTTAAACTCTGTTAGCGCCTTTTGTAAATCTGGACTTAATTGATCGCCTAACTTGTCCATTTCAATTTGAACGCCATTCGCAGTCTTTCTTCCTACTCTTCTTGTAGCCTTTAATTCAGCGAAAGAAGCTTGATATTTATTTATTACCCATCCTCCAACTGCAACTAACGCTTTATTTATAAGAGCGTTTTTTTGCGTTCTATCACCTGTAACGTCACGCGCCTGACCATAACCTGCTCGGTACATCGCGTCCATATCTATTACATTTGTACTTTTTGCCATAATTTAATCTTTTATTTTATTTTAAAACAATGAATCCCACCAACTTCTCTCTGCTAATTCATTTTCTCTATCAGCTTGTTCTTTCCCAGCCATTAGTGATAATAATCCTTGTGATTTTTGATATTGTAGATTTCTAGCATCAGAAGCCGACGTGTACAATGCTTGGTTTTGTGCCATTTGTTGAGCGCTACGTCCTTGCATATTTGCAATACTAGTCTGTGTATCCATTTGAGCTTGTTGCATTCCAGATTGTGCCGCGGCCATTTGTGCTGCTGTAGCACCACCAGCTCTAGCCATTTGCATTTGACCCTGTCCACTTGCTCGTAATTCTCTTCTTCGTTGTACATCTTGTGCTCCTTGTATTCTTAAACCTTGATTCGCTGATTCTTGTTGACCAATAGAAGCAGCCGCTTGTTGCGCTTGATTAGAACCTTGATTAGCCATAGCCTGTGCTAAACCAGCAATACCAGAACCACCTGCCGCGCCTTGCATTCCTTGCATTATGTTAGCACCTTGCTGCATAGATTGTTGTTTGGCAAATTCAGCTGCTTGTTTGTTTACGCCTAATTCTTCTGCAAAGTTTTCTGTACTGATATTAGCGTAAGGATTTGAAATATCTTTATAAAAATCATCAAATTTTTGATTTTTAGCCTGCGCTGAACCCGCGCCAAGAAAATCCCAATTACCAGTGTCTAACGGTGCGGTTGGAAGATTTCTAAAGGTGTCCATTTCACTGTCCCAACTAACTCTAAAAGGACTTCTCGCACGTTTTAAAGGATTTCCTTTGTATTTGAAGGGAGTAGGTTTTTTTGTTTTCATATATATATATTTACTTTATTGCTTTATAATTACAGTTTTCGTAACTTTTTTACCATTAACCACATATTAAGAACTTTTCTACATCTAAGAAAATATCAGCATTACCAAAACCAGTGTTTTTGATTTCTATATCTCCAGTTATAGTTATTACATTACTAGCGCCATCAAAATGTAAAGTTTGAGTATTTTGTAAGGTTTGCGCTGAACTTATTGTTAACGTATTTGTACTTATGTTAGTAACCGTGGGGTTTACTGCACTAGGAGATATATTAACTCCTCTTACAGTACTAACATCATCCATGATACCAGCAGAACTAGTGACGTCAAAAACAGTTAGTGATGCTGACCCAGTACAATCCGTATCATTAATAGTTGTCGTAATAATATTTGCATCTGCAATTTCCGCTTTTAAATTACTAAAGATAATTTCGGTACCAAAAGAAAGAGTTTTTATTTGATTAGTTCCATAGGCGAAAACTCTTACCGTTTGACTTTCAAATGACTTACCTTGTTTACTACTAAGCACTATATTTCCAGCTTGTGTTGTTATTTTACCATAAGAACTTGCTGAGAAAGGAGATGTGGTTTCAACAGCTAATGATGAAATTTTTGGTAAAATACGTCTTTCTATTATAGTTTCACACCCGACTTGCTTTTCAAAATATATTTCATCCAAAGTACCGTAAGTAGCAATAGTTGTATCGTTATTAATGGTTGTATTATTTGGATCAAGTGATAACCCAGGTCCTAATCCAACTACATTTGTTACTGGCCATCTAAAATAGTGCGGTTCTGTAAAAGTTAACGGACAATTGTCACGAAACTGTACGGACTGAGATATAGTAAATTTATTAGCATGAGCGGTGCCAGATGATGGGTCAAGTGAAGCAACAGTAACAACCTCTCTATTAATTAGAGAACTAAAGGTAAGCGTTACCCCATCGGCAATTGCAACAGCAGGTGATATTGAAAAAACATTTGTAGAGTCCAAAGAAGCAACTGTAAAAATAGCAGCATCAAGTTCTGCATTTCCAGTCACCCTATCTCCAACAGCCATTTTAGTTGCAACAGCAGAGTCCATAGTAACAGCTACAGCAGACGTATCTCTAGCTCCGTTTACAGTATCGGTTGTTACGGCTGTAGTAATTCTATCTCCAATGTTTACGTTACTCGCAACAGTCCCATCTATTTGTATTATAGCACCACTAGTAATAGCACCATTAATATCATCTCCAGTAAAAGCCGCTCTAGCGTCTTCAGACCATATGTCTTCATCGCTAATAGTTGTTGTTCCACTTGCGCCAATTACAACATTTTTAAACGTACAAATATCACTTGCTTCTGGTTGTCGATATATTTGAATCGATTTCCCAGATCCCGCTGTAGCTGTTATTGAAAAAGAAGTATTTACAGAATCTTCTAGCTCTGTAGTCAACGCTAAGCTACCAAGAGTGGCGCCATTCCAAGATTCCCCACTGTCAGCTAAAGTGGGCGCTATTAAACCTATGTTTATAATAGGCCTTACACCTTGTTTAATCTCTTTAATCCACTGATTAGTGTTTGATCCAATTGATGCGTTTAAGTTAACCGTTTTATCTTCATTAAGAATTTCTATATATTTTGCAAACTTTGTGTTATTACAACCAGTTTGCTTAGCTGTCAATATAACTTTATAAACAACTGCAGCGCTGTATTCACCACTCATAACCCCAATCCCAAAATTTATTTGATCTATAAAGGTTTTATTACTCTTAATGGTTCCTGATAATATTTTTTTAGTAGTAGTAAATTTTTTCTTTTCCCAATCATACCAGCTAACACTTGATTGATCGTCATACACTTCTAAACTAAATGTAGAACCGTTGTCTCCGAATATTGAAAATGGTACGGCGTCTCCGTTAAAACTTACGTTTTGGACACCTAAATCAAATCCCGTTATAATATGAAAATCTGCCATATTTATTTATTTATTTACTACTTAAAGTTATTTCAGCCCCAACAGAGAACAATTCTGCTTTATGGGTAGAATTATTTTCAAATTTAGCTTTAGCAAAATATCCGGTTATTCCAGATGTGTTAACTCTCTTGTCTTTAGAGAATATAAAAAACTTATTCATATAAAAACTAGGATCTGGCGCAGGACTTATATTATGTTCTACTTGAATTACAATTGGATCACTACTTTCGCCTGTTGGATTAATAAGATCGTTTACAATTCCAAAAAAAGTAACGTTACTTGTATTACCAGAGAAAAACGGTGTAGCACTCGCGCCTTGAGCTGTGATATCTACAAGATAAATACTATCTCCAACTTGACAAGAAGTATTTAAAGGAAAACCAAAAGAAAAATCTATAAATGCCATATTTTTATATTTAAAATGTTAAACACCAGGGCCAGCGGCACCCCGTAATCCTCCACAGTGTGCACATTGACTGTATAAATCTGTTGCCCATATAGTTGTATCTGGATAACAACAACCATTAATATCACTTGTCGCCGCTGTTGAATTGAAGGCAGACTCGTTTTTTAATTGGTGATATTTTTTAGATGTACCAACAGATGTAGCTTTATCGTTAGTCCATGCGTTTTTACGATGATAACCATTTTTAGAAAGTCTGGTATTGTCTTGATTTCCTGTCGCATCATCTATGTACATAGGACAAGCTTCAGGGTCAGTACAACCCATATATTGTTCACCCGAATCATTATAAAAGACTGGATTTCCATCTGAAAAATTATCGTTCCAAGGAAAAATACAACAATTCCACTCGGCATTCCTATAATCCCACGGATTAGAGTTTGCGTTTGGATGAGCGCTACCCGCATTAGGCGTGGCAGCCCAATCACTTGGATAAAATGGACCAATAATTTCAACACCATTTTCTATATAAGGCGTGTCACCTCCAACTCCATCAGTTCCCCCGCGTAATCCTCTTGGACCATTAGCCCCATCAAAATATGTATGAAAGTGGCTGTTATTACTAGCTCCACCAGGTGGTGGGTATGCTCCCATAGCAGAACTGGCAGTGATTAAATTTTGAGAAGTACAAGTAGTACATGCTTTACCTGATTTAGCTACCTTATATTCATCACCCGTAACATCATCAATGAAAGTCTCCATAACATCCCAATCAATAGGAGCTTCGTGTTGAGCGCCAATACCGATATATATTGGATTGTTTGAATCGTGATTATCAGGATCAGATCCATATCCTTTTTGATATCCTGCTAAATCAAAATTATAAGCCGCTGGGTGTAAACAACCTGACCTTATGCAGCAAGCATTACTATTAATTGGATCCCATTTTAATAAATCTGGTATACCAATTGCAAAATCAGTATAACCAGTATTGTATTCACTTCCTGAACTTGCATTAACTAATAAATTTCCTGGATCGTGTAAATTTCCATTCCACTCATACCATGACCACGCCCAATTATAAGGCGCGTTTACCGCTGGATTACCTCCACCTGTTCCAACCCCTAAATTATATTGGTGTCCAATCTCTGATGGATTTGCTGTCGGTGGACTATAGCCATATGGTGAGTTACCAGCCCATCCCCACCCAGCTTCTTTATTGTTGTGATTCAAATAAATTGGTATTGGAGACCAGCTTCCAGCTGCAGTCGCATATTCTTCGGTATTACCAGGACTGTCTACTAAATAATCCCTATCAGCCCAATAATTCATTGCAATATTATCTCCAGCGCTATAAGCCCAACCAGTTGATGCTCCAGTAGTAATTTGTTGTGTTACGTAACATCCAGCAGGTCCAAGGTCTGGATTAGGCGCTGTTTGTGTTGAAATAACACCAAACTCATCTTCAACGCCAGTTGGAATTTGGTTTATAGGAATACAAGCCGATTGATTATGGGTATTAACATCAAAATGAAAATTACCCGTGCTATCAACTGGAGCTTGAGACCATTGAACTACTCCCAAAGATGCTCCTAAAATCCCACTTCCAACATTATAATTCCAAAACAAATTGCCATCCGAGTCTGTAAATTCTTGATGTTTACAACCCTCAATTATATCTATACAAACTCCAGGTCCTTGAACATGCGGACTGTAATTATACTTTCCAATCGTGTCACATCCAACAGGAATAATACAGTAGCTTTGGTCATGAATATCAACAGTTGGATCGTAGTTTGCTGCTTTAAATCCAGCTGCTACCTGTCCTTGTGTAGTTGCTTCATAACATCCACCTTCGAAGAAATTATTTCTTCCAGGTTCAAACTCTGGATAATTATTAAAATGTTGTTGGGGATTAGAACATTGCTTATTATTTGATGCTGTGTAATCAGGATACAGTGGAGTATTTCCTCCATATTTATTCCATCCATCCATTCCGGTTCCTAAATAAGTAACTGGATTATTTAACGCACCTCCAGTTCCTTTGTCAGCCCAAATACCAGGTGTGGCGTCCTTACAACCAGTTATAAGAGGAGGTAAACATGAACCATCATCATGACATGCTTGACCGTTATAGTTTGGTGCTGCGGGATCGGTACAACCAGGAATCGTACAACAACTACCATCATCTGTATTTACATCTATTTGAACATCATTAACTAGCGGTATAAAGTTATACGCATTAGAATTCATACACCCCATTATAACAGGGTAACATGAACCATCATCAACATTTGCTTGATGATTGTAGTTGAACGCGGGGAATCCATCACCATCAGCATCATTAACAACACCTAATCCATTTAAAAAAGTACCATTATCTGTACAACCTTCCATAACAAGCGTTAAACAAGAATTACCATTATCGTCGCACTGTCCACTTGCGTTAGGTGATATACCACCTGGGAACATAACAGGATCATATTCTACATATAAAGAATCTGAACACCCATCAGGATAAAGACAAGAGCCGGCTAGCATTGAATTTGCCCAAACATCATAATTACAAGCTGTTAAATCTGTACAGCCAGGACCAGTACAACTTCCATCATCACAAGTAGCTAATGGATCATATCCACCCGCTGTTGGTTCAGTACAACCATAAACACAAGGATTACAGCAGTCAACCGCTGCGTCAAAAGAAGTTCCATTTGTAAACGCTTGACCATTTTCAACTCCAGTAACATCTAAGCAAGGTGAACAAACGCTGACATAATTAGAATTCCCAACAGCAGTACAACCTTGATCGTAACAACAAGCGTTATTTGGATCTGTTAATATAATACTCGTATTACCATTATGATGCGTGCCCGCGTAAAGTATGTGTAATATGTCTATTGTTCCTATATTAAAAGCTCCAGTATTTCCAGGCCAACATCCATACCATCTACAAGATCCATCATCTGTGTTAGCAGTAACATCTTGATTGTCAGCAGTTGGCTCCGTGCAACCATTTATAAATGGCGCGCATGAACCGTCATCAGTATTAGCAGTTGGATCGTAACCAAACATAGTTGAATCAGTACACCCATAAATAATAGGTATACAAGAACCATCATCATACGTTGCGGTTGGATTGTAGTTAAACGCTGGTAATCCATCGCCATTTGCATCATTAACAATGTTTGCTCCGTTTAAACTAGTGCCATTGTCAGTACAACCAGGTATAAGACAACTACCATCATCAATATTTACCCCGTCACTACAAGGTGTTGTCGCGTTTGGATTTAATGCTGTTGAACAATTATAATTTAAAGCACTAGCGTTCATACAACCAGGAACTGCTAGATTCATACAACTAGTTGGAGTAGTATCAATAGTTGCATTTGGATCATATTCTAAATAAAGAGGATCCATACAACCATATATTGTTACATTAGTAGTATTGCTATCGGAATAACCTAATCCTTGAAAAGAGAATTCTGCAGAATCTAGAACACTAGAGACCTGTCCTTCTTCATTTATATTAGTGTTAGTACCTTTGATATGGTTGAACCACTTATTTTCTTTTCCTATAAATTCTTTAATAGCACCATCTTGCATGTCTGTATTAATATACGATACAGACCACCCAGGTTTGTCCATTAAGTTATGATAATCTGAATCATTATAAACAACTCCATCTATAACGTAATCAACAAATTTGTCAACTTTAGATTGTGAACCTTCGTAATTTAAAGTGTTATATGTTTTTATAATTCCTGGATCATCATTAAGCATAACCTCAAAAGAGGATGGAGTAGGTATACCGTAAAAAGTATTTCTATTGCTTTTACTATCGCTATAGTGCTCATATAATGCCCCATGTTTAAAAGTATAATAGTTATTAGCGCAACTTCCACCAAGCTCCATATCCGTAAAAGATTTAAAGCTAACCCAACCTTTAACGTCTTCTCTGAAAGATAAGACTTTATTAATAATCTCTGGTTCCGTGCTAGACGCTGACGTGTATTCTGGGTTTCGAATTTCTAACTTAATATTATATTCATCATTTCTATCATCGTAACTACCAATAATATTGTTACTTAATTTAAGATTATCTCTAAACCAATCTTTCATACCATAGTTTGATACTACTGATAATCCATCTTTAGACAATCTTAATATAACACCTCGCACTTTGTCGGAGAAATAGGCTCTATATGCTTCCGAAGCAAATGATTCTGGATCTGTTGATATCCCATATTCACCAGCAAAAGGAATTGTTTGTCCTAAGACATTTGGTGTTGCGACTAATTGAGGATTTCCATCAGCATTATACACAGCGTCTTTATTTGCTAATATCTTTAAACATTTATCCTCACATAAAGCTACTAAATCAGAGTCTCTAGAATGTAACTTTTGAATACTACCATATATAGGGTTTACGTCTTTTGTTATTTTTTCAGCTTGTATAAATTGATTTAAATTATTAACACCACTAATTGAATTATATAATCCAGAATATATTAATCCATATTTTCTATGTTCTTCTTTGTATGGTTCTGATAGTGTTGTTGACGCCTTGACCCCGTTAGATATAAATGGTAAATTAAAATTATCCCTGATTCTATTAGATTCAACGCCATTTCCGAACGAGTAACAATTATGCCAAGGAATAGTATATTTTATGTTGGCAAATAAATTAGAATCTATTTCAATTCCATGTACTCCATTAGAGTCATGCCAAACCGTGTTGATATTAACTCCAAATATAGTGCCATCTGGTTTTGTTATCTCAAAACTACCTGCAAAAGAGGTACTAAAATCATCAGTTACCAAACCAAGACCATTTCCATTTAATTGTACTAAGTTAGCGCTCATTCCAGTTAGACCGGTTACTGTAGGTGTAGCTAAATAACCAATAACTTTAAGTGGACCACTCCAATTACCAGTCGAAGAATCTATAGTTGAACCGATTGGAATAGCTGTTGCTAACGTAGTCTCGTCTAACATCGTAGGGTTAGTGCTACCGACTTCATAGTAAATATTTAAATCAGCATATTCTTTTGGTTCTGTTTCCCAAACCGCAGGGCTTTCAGGTAGTATTTCTTGTGGATTTATTGGCTCAACAAATTCTAATTGATATCCAAGGGCTGCGAATCTAGAATCGTCTTCTTTTGAATAACCGTTGTCATTCATTTGACTCCAATTCCTAACATATGAACGACTTAATCTATTAAATCTAGCTTGTTCGAATACAATATTTTCTCCTCCCGCAAAATTCTTTCCTGACCATACTCCACCTGTATTACCTGGCATGTCTTCTAATACCAACGGGTATTCATAACCGGTTAAATTAACTCTAAATGCTAATTTTGTCGCGTCATACTCTATAGATCTAATCATTATATATTGACCATAAACATCATGAGTTCCTGGCAAAACTTGAGTGGTACTTCCATCGCTATATGATGTTATTATCATTCCAGGTACTAAATATCTTGTACTACCAGGATGGTTTTCATCAGCCGCTGTTATGGTATCTAAATAAATATGAAAGTTTTTAATGTCATCAGTATTGATAGGCTCATATATTTGAACAGATGGATTGGTGGTAGGATTAGTGTGCGCTATAGTCATTTTAACACCGGTTGAACCTATTGGCCCTAAGGGTCCATAAGGATTCCAGTATGTGTTAGTTTTTGACATGGCTGGTGACACTCTAAGCCTCCAACCTTTAGTAAAATTACTTGGAAGCATGAACTCCGGGACTTGTCGTGGATCATCATTAGTACTTAAACCATAATCAGCGCTTTGTTTTGCGGTAGGACCATTATCTTGATCGAGATGTCGATGGCCGGTAAAAAACCTTACTAATTGTCTTTCGTCGATTTGAGCTTGGATAGTATATATAGTTTGTTCTGGATCATCTTTCCATCTAAAATAAGATCCTGGATAGAGCTTTTGAACAAAATCACTTTCGCCTTCATATCCTGGGGCTTCACCTCCTATATCAAAAAAATTATCGTCTCCCTCTGTTCCAGAAATTGGTCCAAATCCTAAATCTATTATCGAGCTTTCATCGTCATCTGGATTGAGTTTAATACCTTGGCTTGGCCATCCTGATCGCAGATCGTCTGTTATAGAGTTTGGATTACCAATTACTGATCGATCGGGATTGTCTCCCCCATGATTTCTTTTAATTTTCGCACCATAATAGTATGTGTCATCTGCAGCCAGTTTATTTCCCTCAACACATCGTCCAGAATAATAGCATGAATCTATAAACCACGTATCGTGTATATCTTTTTTTGGTCTGTCAGTATTGTCTTGTCCTTCCCAAAGTGGTGATTGACGGTTTATCTCCCCGAATGGTATTCCAGCAGTGGCTGCGGAACCATATGAATTACGTTTCTCAGGATTAAAATACCAGTTTTCAAACCAAGGACCAATTTGAAATTTTCTTTTAAAACCACCTGTTTTCACATCAAAAGGATCTTCAGCTAGGTGATAGGTACCATTGGTGTCTTCCCAACCACTTCCCCAACACTCTTGATGCACAGCCGCCTCACTTCCTTGTATGTCTAGGATTGTAGAATTAGGAGTCCAAGTATTAAGGCCCCAAGGAGGGTCGGTTACTTCCTCGTAATTGATTCTAGGAAATCCACCATAACCAAGATCCATCCATGGGGGTGTATGATGTGGAACATTTATAGTAGTAGTATTATCATTAAGAGGAGCTTTAGGAACAAAATGCTGTATAGTACCTCCTGCGAACCAAGGATTATATAAATCTTTATCTAAACTATATATTGTTTTTCTTGTTGTGATCTTAAAATCCGCTTCATCTACATCAAACAATGGTTTTATATATTTTTGGAAAGTTCCATCATTATATACTTTAACGAAAAATCTACCATCAAATTGAGGTTTGTTTTCTAACGTATATTTATAAAACTTTATAGTAGCAGTTTCAAGCATTTTAGTAGAAGCAAATCCAGTTGGATCATCAGTTAAAAAATTCACGTCATCTCCAAACTGTCCATCTATAGTTATATTGTAGTAATCGGAACTGTCTTGTGTATCTCCATCTCTTGATATATTTGCAACTCTATATCTATTAGAGTGTTCTTGACTAGTACCTAAACTAAATTCAAAATAAAGCGACGTATTATCCAACACACTTACTTTTTGCAGATCGCTACCACTACCATTTCTAAAAGGTTGATATTTTAATCTGAATTTAAAACCTCCTACTTCAGGGGCAAATTCCATATCTGTACCGAAAATATTATTTATACCTGAACCAGTAGTCGTGTGTACCTCTGTAGCTATGTGCAGTTTGTTTAATTTTATAAAATCAGGGGCTTCGTTTTCTATAGCTAAAACTTTATATCTAGCTTTTTCTACAACTAATTCATCATCTTCAGTCCCTTTCTTTAAAATTAAAAACGTATCAATATCTAATTTATTAAAGTCTGCTGAAGGAAAAGCTAGCCAAACATTACCGTCTTCAGCATCATAAAATCTATCCATTGCCATGTTATAGTACTCTCCAGAAACTTCTTTTACGTAAAACTTAAAGTACTTCATATTAAACGGTGGAGTTGCATTACCAAAATCAATTTGGAATTGATTTCCTGTGTTACCATAAAGTTTAGATAATTTAACCGTTCCAGATGGATTTGATATAACAGGTGTTTCTCTTCCATATTCATCAACAAATACAACACCTAATTGATATTCCCTTAATGACTTTATAGATTTCACAGATACGGGGGAATTGTTATTTTTTTGACTTACAATACAATTAAAATCAGGACTGAAATCAAATATAGTATTACCAGAATGTAGATCGTAATTCTGAAGATAATTAGCATAAACAATTCTATTACCAGTAATATCTTGTGCTAACGCCTTTCTTGGGACATTGTCCCATGGTCGGATTAATTGGTTAGTTGGTAATATGGATTTTATTGTTTCAGAAGTTATTAAATAAGAATTTGAATCCCAGTAATTTTGAGATGTATTAGTAGTAATATTATCATTTGGTCTTATAGTCTCTACTACATATATACTTGTTGAGGTGTCTTCTTTATATAAAATATCTACTTCAATAACGTCTAAAGGTATATCTATTGGAATAAATTCAGATATTGTTAACTCTAATAATCTATTTGTCATACCTAGATTATAACCTTTTTTTGGATGATGGTCAAATGAACCTGGTAAAAAAGCTATTTCAGACCAAGGCGCAAATGTAGAATATTCTCCATCTTCATATTTATATCTATATGAAAATCTAGGAAACTTAAATTCATATAAGTTCTCTACATCATCCCACCTATCTATAACATAATTTAATGTATTAGAGGCTGTTGATTGGAATTCAGCCGATGGCGGAAAACCGTCTATCGAAGTTACGTTGATTGCCACAATACATCGCCCTAGAAGAGACGAAGGATAAATATTAGTTGCTCCATAGTTAAGTGTAGCCGGATCCTGTGTGAACATTGGAATCGTTGTTTCTAAATAATGGGGACTATCTACTATTTTACCCTTTATTCTATATTCAATTACTGGTGTAATTGGAACATCTCCATCACCATTGAATTCTTTTAAAACAACTCCCATACCAACCGAATACTCTAACTCAAAGGCATCGTTTCCATCAATATCTGTTTCTATTTGTAGATATATAGTATCTCCAACTTCAAAACTACTAAAATCATGGGGAGGAAGATTGTCTAAACCAACAAAAGGAGCGCTTAACCCCGTGTTAGCCGGTTGATTAGCCCCACCGGCAACATCATCCCAAAAAGGACCAAGCGAGGATGTGTTTGGAAGTATTCCTGGATCAGGAGTCACTGTTACAATACCAGAATACATTTTGTCTGTGTCTCGACCAGTGTCGAAGTCTAAATGTAGCGCGCTATTTGGAGATGGTTTTATAACGGTTATATGCTTTAACTCAATCTCAATATCACTATTAATATCGATGTTTGTTTCGTGATTAATTAGTCTGGTATGATTATGTCCATTTGGAGAAGTACCTTCTATTGATCTCTGTATATTTATTTTTTTAGGTTCTGTTCCTTTTAACCCTTCAGACTCTATATCTACATAACCGTCAGTCCAAAATAACATACCATCTATTATATTTATACTAGTTATTATTCTGTTGGCGTCGAATCCTAATACATCAGAACCAGGACCAATAACATTTTCTGGGTTAATTCCTTTATATAAATCACAAAAAACATATTCTATAGATGAGATATTTTTGGTTTGATAATTTACATCGGTCCTTACAATATAGCTTACCCCAGGATTGCTTAAATTAGCTGGTTCTACGCTCGTAACAAACCAATATATATAATTTTCTTTTTCATCAGAAAAAGTACCAACGCATTTAAAAGTAAGATTTGATTGAGTTCCAGCAATAGAATTAACTCTATTATTTCCTAATATATTTTGAACCGTACCAACATCAGATCCTTCTGAAGTCGACACCTGTATGTTCATAGCGTCTATATATTCACCGTTTGGGACAAGTCTCTCATCAAGATCCTTATTCATTTTACCACCGGTAAACTGATGCTTAATCTCTGGCATATACTAGTGTTTTATTTGTTTTGATTTACCTCTTAAAATTTGAGTGATTTCTTCTAACTTGATATTTGATAATCTTAATTTTGCAGTTCTAATAGCCGCGAATCTTTCTTTTTTATATCTTGCTACTAAATATTCTGGAGTATTCACTCTAGTTGCTAGAATAGCGTGTGCAATCCACTTGTACATTGCTTCTTCAGCGAATTTATGCACCATCATCTCACTGTCTGTACCAAGACTATCACTTATATATTTTAATATAACAGTTTTCCCAGCGAGATTAGAACTAAAATGTATTTTTCCAGTAATACAATCTATATAAAAAGAACCATTAGCTTGCGCGTGTTGTGGGTCCAGTCCAAATCTTGATCCTTCCATCGGCCAATAAACATCATCTTCATAATCATCTCCAGTTGTGTTAGAAGTTCCTGATTGATAACTATTCCAAGTTGTAGAATCATTGGTAGTAGAAAGATTCTCTTCGCTCGTGGCATACCCACAGTCCTCATTTTGATTTATATGTAATGGATTTGAAGTTACGATAGCAGGATATATAATATGCTCAATTCCACTAGAATCACTCCAAGTTAATTTCACATAATTAACATAATCCTGTGGCAATGGCATTGTTAACGAGGGACATACCTCTATTTCTTGTGATTTACAAGATTTAAACGTATCAAAAGATAATTCTTGTAACGCTCTCATAGCGTGAAATTGCACGTCAGCCGACTTAATTTTAGATATTATCTTATCTTCACCAACATAAGCGATTATAAACTGATTTATTATATCGGTTAAAGAGGTAAATTGATATTGCCCAAATGACGTACCACTATAATATTGACTAGGTGTTTGTGTTAATAATCCCATTTTTTATTGTTTTGATTTTTGTTCTAGTGACTGTTCCATTGCTTGTGCGAATTGAGCTACGTCCTGGCGTTGTATCGCGACCCCACTTAGTTTTAATATCTTATATACCAATTCTGTCTCTTCAGATGAGTGTAACTCAAAGTTTGTTGTTTTACTTGGATCATATAAAGCCTTGTCACTTATAACAACATATCCCCATTTAACATATTGCGGCTTTTTAACATAAGATATAGTAGCTGAACCTACTGCTGGTATAATTTTAATATTATTATTTGCAGAACCAGTAGGATCTGATTGCAAAACATAAACGCGTCTTGCGGGTGTTGGTTTTGATAAATAACTACTATTTAATATAGCAAGTTCGTTTTCGTTAACTTGGTCAAAAGTCCCATAAGGACCAAATACAGAGCCTAATTTATATAAATCTAAAGGCAACGGACCTATACCACCAGTTGTAGTTATTGATGTTCTTTTTTTAAGAACACCAAGCTTTTCGTCTAATACGTCTGACATGTTTGAATATTCAGTATCATTTTCTTGAATTCTACTAAATTGATTTATATCATTAAAGTATTGATCTACTATCTCTAACTGGGCTTGGTTGGCAAATAAATTAAATTCTTGAGGCGTTATATAACCTCTTTGCTCTTTATTAGCCAAAGTTAAAACTCTCTGATATACTGTGTCTATGCCTACCATAATTTATATGTTATAATTATAAGGAAATAATTTATTTAAACTATCTTTTCTTTTATTGCAACCGCAATCTTTATCTGCAGCTTTACTAATAGTATCAACAACTTTTTTTATCCCCGTTGCTTTTGTAATTTTTTCTATTGTATCTCCTAATCCTTTAGATTTTTCTTGTTCCATACAATTGTTTTTTTAATAAATGGTCGCCCCGAAGGGCAACCATATTATTTTGTTA
>TARA_R110002012_G_scaffold40547_5_pt1 | contig 17581 bp, 15 predicted proteins | sample TARA_R110002012 | Tara Oceans TARA_R110002012 (sample SAMEA4396515) | marine metagenome | biome: Westerlies Biome; feature: [DCM] deep chlorophyll maximum layer (ENVO:01000326); material: water (ENVO:00002006), including particulate matter (ENVO:01000060) such as... | depth 40 m
GAGCCACGCTACGCTTGCAACGGGGTGATCACTCTTTCCGAGGTCCCGAAGACGATAATTGAGGGGATGCTGTCGTCCTTCGCTGGGCGCTGCGCTTTCTCTGGCGGGGCCTGGCGCATCCATGCGGGTGCTTGGCGCGCGCCTGACGTGGCACTGACCTCCGATCATGTTCGTGAGGGTGGGCTGACGCTGGCCACGCGCGTGACGATGTCGTCCAACTTCAACGGCGTGCGTGGCCAGTTTGTCAGCCCCGAGAATAATTGGCAGCCAGACGACTTCCCGGCCTATTCGAGTGCAACTTATGTCGCAGAAGACGGCGCAGAGCAGAAATGGCGCGATATCTCGCTGCCCTTCACGATCTCTGCGTCCATGGCGCAGCGGCTCGCGAAGATCGAGTTGGAGCGTGCGCGGCGGCAAATGACGGTGCGGCTCTCGGGGAAACTCTCGGCCTGGGCTGCCACCGTCGGCGATGTGGTCACGCTGTCTTACGCCCGGTGGGGCTTTGCAGCGAAGCCATTTGAGGTGTACGGCGTCAGCCTTGATCTGACGGCCTCGGGCGACAGCGCGCTCCTGCTTCCAGAGCTTGTCCTGCGCGAGACCTCGCCACTGGTCTATGATTGGTCAGCCTCTGAGCAGCAGATCTATGCAGCGGCCCCGCGCACCGCATTGCCCAATGCCTATGACATTCCAGCACCAGGGCAACCGACGGCGACCGAATATCTCTATGTCACCCGCGATGGTGGCGGGCTGAAGGTTCTGGCACGCGTTGCCTGGGAAGCAGCTCCCTCGGGCTTTGTCGCCGCCTATCAGTTGCAGGCGCGGCAAGACGTGGGCGATTGGCTGGATTATGGCCGCACCGACGGCACCAGTCTCGAGATCCGCGACATCGCACCCGGACCATGGCAGTTCCGCGTAAAAGCAATATCGGTCTTGGGTGTTTCGTCAGCTTGGCAGGTGGCTGCCGTAGAAATCCTTGGCCTGACTGCGCCCCCAGCGGGATTGGACAATATCACACTTCAAACTGCAGGCGGTCTTGCGATCCTGAAATGGGCCCGTTCTTCTGACCCTGACGTACGGGTGGGCGGCAATATTGCGATCAGGCACTCAAAAGAGGCGACGGCTACGTGGTCGGACAGCTATTCGATGGACCGGGTGTCGGGCGGTGAGGCCATTGCTGTCGTGCCGCTCAAACCCGGTACCTATCTCATCCGGGCTGAGGACAGCGGTGGTCGTGCGGGACCAGAGACGCGGGTCTCGACCAAGGGCGCACAGGTCTTGGCCTTCTCAACACTGGCCTACCTGCAAGCTGATCCGGGGTTCACTGGGGCTAAAGCGGGCTTGCAGGTTGTGGGCTCAAACCTGACATTGGCAACCGTGACCAATGGCGGGGTTACACAGGTTACGGCGATGGAGGGTCAATATGGCTTTGCCGCCGGGCTTGATCTCGGCGCGGTGAAACGCGTGCGTTTGCGATCGGAAATCGGCGTTGCAGCGCTTGCACTGAACGACCGGATCGATGCGCGCACGGCGCTGATGGACACCTGGGCCGATTTTGACGGCACCGCCGGCGCTGAGATCGACGTGCTTTTTGAGATCCGCGAAACCGATGACGATCCAAGTGGAAATCCCTTCTGGGGGCCTTGGGGGCGCTTGGACAACCATGAAATCGAGGCCCGAGCGGTGGAAGCGCGGGCATACCTGACAACGAAGGATGCGTCCTACACGCCCACCGTCAGCCAACTGCGGCTCTATGCCGATGAGGTGATATGAACGCGCTATGCGTTCATGAGGCACAGACCTTCGCTGCCTCTAGGCTCCGCCTTAAACGCGAGCGCCCGCAAGCCTTTTTGATTGAGAATGGAAAACTCTGAGATGGCGCAAACGTCGAACTTCGTCATAGCCAACGACGCAGGCGCTGCTGTGCGGGCCCGCATCAACGAGGTGATCGCAGCGCTGCAATCGACCAGTGCCGGCGCTTCGGCTCCCACGGCGACTGTCGCGGGCATGCTCTGGGTCGACACCTCGATCTCGCCGCCGGTGCTCAGACGGCGCAATGCCACGAACACCGGGTGGGATGCGCTTCTGGATGCCGCGGGCAATCTTGCCGGGCTGGCCAACACGGCAGTGGCGCGCACGAACCTCGGGTTGGGCACGATGTCGACCAAGTCGGCCGCGGATTATGACGCGGTAATTGCGGCGAAAGCGGCTTTGTCTGGCGCGACCTTCACCGGCGTGGTGACCGCGCCGAACTTCGTCTCCTCGTCGGACGCGCGATTGAAATCCGATGTCGAGACCATCGCCGATGCTCTGAGCCTCATCTGCGCGCTACGTGGCGTGCGCTTCACGATGGATGGGGACCGCCAGATCGGGGTTGTGGCGCAAGAGGTCGAACCGATCCTGCCCGAGGTCGTGCGGGCGGATCAGGCAGGGCAACTGTCCGTCGCCTACGGCAATATCACCGGCCTTCTGATCGAGGCCGTCAAGGAACTGACCGCTCGGGTTGCCGCATTAGAGGAGGACCACCCATGAACGATGGTGGATTTATCGATACGATCAATGCCGTCTTCGGTGGTGCCGTCACCACGCTGATCGGTGCCTTCACGGGCCGCCTCATGTGGCATTCGGGCGAGGTAAAACTCGGCAACCGTCGCTTCTTTGGCAAAGAACTTCTTTGGGAAATCCCTGTTGCTGTTGGCATGGCGCTGATCGGCGAGGCGGCGGCCCACTATATCGGTCTCTCTCAGCCCATTTCGACAGGGTTCGTGGCGACGCTGGCCTATCTTGGGCCCCGAGGGGCTGAGGCGCTGCTTGCCGCCTGGCTTTGCCGTAAGAAATAAGCAGCCCACGAACCAACCAGCTTCATTCACACCGTCCCATTTGGGTCGGTGTTTTGCATTACATGGGAGACTACCATGACACCTTTCGACATCGCCCGGGGCTACATCGGTATGACCGAAGGTCCGGGCCCTGCTGACAACCCCAAAATCCTTGAGATGTACGCCTCAGTCGGCCACGACTGGGTTGAACACGATAGCGTTGCCTGGTGCGCAGCCTTCGTCGGACACTGCCTCGAGAAGGCAGGGATCCGGTCGACCCGTAAGCTGACCGCGCGATCCTATCTCGATTGGGGTGTGCCGGTGGAGGCAGCGGACGCCCAGCAAGGGGACATCGGTATCATCCCGCGCGGCAAATCCAGCTGGCAGGGCCACGTGTTCTTCATCGATCGTATCGAGGGCGCTTGGGTCTGGGGGCTCGGGGGCAATCAGGATGATGCGGTCAATATCAAGCGCTACCCGGTCTCAAAACTTCTCGGTATCCGGCGCGCGGGTGACGTGACCAGCAATGCAACGATGTCTGTGCGCGACGTGCAGTCGCGCTTGCGATCGCTTGGATATCATGAGGTTGGCGAGTTGGATGGCAGGATCGGCCCACGAACGCGCGCAGCCATCTTGGCCTACCGTGATGACAACAGCCTGCCACTGAATCCGATCATCGATCTCGCGTTGACAGAGGCACTGCTTGTGGCAAAGTCCCGCCCGGTCTCGTTCGAGCGGGCTGCGGGCATACCTGAAGGCTCACGGATCGTTTCTGCAGCCAATGCGCAGATTGCGCTTGGGGCTGCGGGTTCTGTCGGGCTTGCCTTGAACGATGTAGCGCCCCTGATCACCACAGCTGAAGATGGGCAGGACCTCGCGACCCGCATCCTCAACCTCGTCGGGCTCGGGTCTTACGCAGGCATCGTCATGCCAGCTCTGGGAGCTCTGATCTTCGTCGCGGTGATCTGTTTTGCCCTGAAAGCCAGGGCGGCCCGGATTGAGGATCACCGGACCGGGAGGACACCGTGATGTTGATTGCCCGTCTTTTTGCAACCCTGCGCACGCGCATGGCTCTATGGGGTGGCCTCATGGTTATCTTTCTTGCTGCCTTGCGTGTTGCCACGCGTCAGGGGCGGCAGGCGGCAGAGGCCGAGTTTGTTATTCGCGCAGCTGACGCCCGCATCCGGGCGCTGCGCACATCCCTTGAGGTCACCCATGAGATTGAGAACCTGTCTGATGATGAGCATAATCGCCGTCTTGATCGCTGGATGCGGGATTGAGGGGGGGCATGGCTCGGACTGTGACTGGGCCGTGCCAATCCGTCCCTCACCCAGCGATCAGCTGACGAATGGCACCGCGCGCCAGATCCTCACCCATAATGAAACTGGCGCAGCGCTCTGCGGGTGGATGCCATGACCCCTTCTGAACTCCAGGAAGGCCCGGTCATCCTGATCGGCTACGAATACCGCCTTCAGCTTCAGGCAGCGGCCGACCTCTTCTCCGAGGCGGCAAGCTTCACCGGCCAATTACGCAGCGCGGTGAATGACAGCGCGATCCTTGCCACCATCTCCACTGAAAATGGCGGGGTGCTGCGCCACAACGAGCGGACAATCGAGATCGTTCTGGTCCCGACTATCACGGCAGGTCTCAGCCCCGGCAGCGTGACGCTTGATCTCGTGCGCACTGATATCGATCCGGATCAGCATCTCGGCGTGCTTCTGGAAATCCCCGTGGTCTTGCCGGTGACACGGGGGCTTTAGGCCATGACGAATGCGCTTGATCTGCGGCCTCTCACGGGGCCGATCCGCATTGCAATTGCGTCCAGCACCCAGATTGTACTGCGCCTGTCCACTGGGCCAATAGGGATCCGCCTGCTTGGCCAGCCAGGCCCGCAGGGTTCAACCGGGCCGCAAGGCGACAGGGGTGATCAGGGCGCGCCCGGGATCACGATCTTGCCTACCGACGCTCCCATCAACGGAGGATTTTTCTGATGGCGAATACAATCCAATTGAAACGCCGCGCCTCGGGCGTGGCGGGCGCGCCTGCCGCGCTAAAATCCGGCGAACTTGCGCACAACGAGGTCGACGATACGCTTTATGTGGGAAAAGGCGATGACGGTTCTGGCAATGCCACGTCGATCGTCCCTATGGCAGGTGTTGGCGGTTTCCTGGCACTTATCGGCACGCAGACGGTCGGCGGGTCGAAAACCTTCTCCCTCGTCCCGAAATCATCGCAGGACGCCAGTGCTGCCACCGATCTCGTGCGCAAATCGCAACTGGATACCGGCCTCGCCACGAAAGCCGCGCTTAGCCACAGCCATGCCCTCGCAGATGTCACCGGCCTGCAAGGCGCAATCGATGGCAAGCTTGGCGCGACGGCCAATGCGGTCTCGGCCAGCAAGCTTGCGACGGCGCGGTCGATCACCCTCGCCGGGGACCTGTCGGGCTCGGTCAGCTTCGATGGGTCTGCCAATGTCACCATCACCGCCGCTGTAGTGGATGACAGCCATGCCCATGTGATCGCCAATGTAGATGGATTGCAGTTAGCCCTTGATGCAAAAGCCCCACTGGCCTCGCCCGCGCTGACAGGCACCCCAAACGCGCCGACCGCAATCTCCGGCACGAACACCACCCAAGTGGCGACAACTGCCTTTGTGCAACAGGCCATTGTCGACTTCGGCCCCGGCGATATGCTGAAGGCGGCTTATGACGCTAACAATGACGGCAAGGTCGATGTAGCCGAGGTCGCGGATGCAGCACCTTGGGCGGGCATCACGGGAAAGCCGACGAGCTTTACCCCTGCAAGTCACAGCCATCCGATCTCTCAGGTGACCAGTTTACAAGCTGCGCTCAATGCCAAGGCCGCTCTGGCCTCGCCTGCATTGACTGGCACGCCGACGGCTCCAACAGCCACGGCTGGCACGAACACGACGCAGATTGCGAGCACGGCCTTCGTTGCCGCCGCCATCGGCGCGCTGATCGATGCGGCACCTGGCGCGATGGATACGCTGAACGAATTAGCAGCAGCCCTCGGGGATGATCCGAACTTTGCCTCCACGGTCACCAATGCGCTCGCAGGAAAATTGGCATCGGCCTCAAACCTTGCCGATCTGCCGAATAAGGTAACGGCAAGATCAAACCTTGGGCTTGGCTCCATGGCCACGCAGGCGTCGAACAGCGTTGCCATCACCGGCGGTGCGATTAACGGCGTAGCGCTCGATGGCGGGACGTTCTGACCATGGCCAATACGCTTCTTGTCAAACGCACGACCGTGGCAGGCCGGGTGCCGACGACAGCGCAACTGGCTGCAGGTGAGTTGGCCGTCAACGTGACCGACGGCAAGCTATACCTCAAAAAAACCACCAGCGGGGTCGAGAGCATTGTCGACGTCACAAGCGCTGCACTTACCGACGCCCAACTCTTTGCCAAGGTCACCGCGCAAGACGGCCCGGGCTCGGGGCTTAATGCCGATTTGCTTGACGGCCACCATGCCAGCGCCTTTGCAAGGCTATCGGGGGCGACTTTCACCAGCGTGGTGACTGCCCCGAACTTTGTTTCCTCCTCGGACGCGCGGCTCAAATCCGAGATCACCCTCATTACAGATGCCCTTGCCAAGGTGCAGGCACTCTCTGGGATCACCTATCGCATGCACGGCAGCGATGGCCGGCAGATGGGTCTGCTTGCGCAAGAGGTGCAGCGCGTCGCCCCCGAAGCGGTGCTCGAGGCAGAGGGTGTGCTGCGTCTCGCTTACGGCAATCTCATCGGCCTTCTCGTTGAGGCCATCAAGGATCTGGCAACGCAGGTCGATCAGCTGAAAAGGACGACACCGTGATCGAGACCGGCTTATTCTCAATCTATAACTGCGACGTGCCGGTGCACTATGGCGTGGACATCAAGCCTGGCTATGCGGGCTTGGCTGTTTTTGAAGTGGTGACCCAAAGCACCCGGACGGACGAACTTGGGGCAATGCCTTGGGAGGACCTGCGCACCCATCTCGAGACCCCGCCCAGCTTTGGCAATAACGCGGGCTTCGTTGATTGGGCCTATAATGACGTGCTGATCCCGGATCTGCCAGGGACGGCCCATGGCGGCATCTACAAGGGGCGCTCTTACATCTTTGAGAACGGGATGCGCGGTGTTGACGAAATTGTCGACTACTCACTCATCGACATCGCGCTTGGTCACGACCGCAAACCTCTCCCCTGGCGCAACCGCTTTGCGCAATCCGCAAGGGAAAAGGTTGATCTGTCGTTCCGCCACCGGGCCCGTGCGCAGATTGCCAATGCGCTGGTGCTCTTCATGCCGGTCAAAGCAGCGTTCGATCAGGTGCGGATCGAGCTTCTCTGCGATCAGGATCCTATCCTTCTGAATGGGACAGCCATCACAGGACGTGTTGATAATGCGTCGATCCCCAAGGACGGCCAATGGTTCAAGCAGTTCTATTTCCACGCCGTCGCGACGGAGGGGATCACTGTGCCTGCGGGGGGGAGGGCAAACGTGCCGATTGCGCTGAAGTGGAACGGGGACAGCGCTCCTTTTGGCCACGCGCTGACCCTGAAGCTTGAGAGTGACGCTGGCTATCTGCCCAAGCGGCGGCTCACCACGGATGCATCTGGAACCGGCAGCTTTGGTGTGGACGCATTGGGGCTCGCGGCAGGCGACCAGATTGCGGTCAAGATCAACACGGAGCATTACAGCGCGATCGGCAAGATCGTCGTGGAGGTGGTGTGATGGAAATCCAGACCACAACCGACTTGCAGATGATCTACCCGGCCTTTGTGATGCACAAACATTGGGACATGCCCGAGGGCTTCAATGACCACCTTTATGGCTTGGCCGTTGAAGACGCGACAGCAAACCGGCTCCAGGACGCAGGCGATTGCCGCAATGTTGGGGATCATACCAACCATCTCGGCCATCTGCGGCATAACTTCCTGATGGATTGTCGCGATCCTGCCATTGTTCTGCTCGCTCGAATGGTGTCCGCCGCCGTCCGCGAATATCTCCAGCTGGCGTATGGCTATGATCACACCGGCGAAATCCGGATGATGTCGGATACGTTCTGGCAGCGTCGGGCTGCGCGCGAAAACCTCGGCATTCACGCCCACACTCATCATCACACCGACATCGTCTGCACGTATTACCCGCGGGTGATGCTGGACGCCGAGTGTCCGGACACGTCTCTCCATCGCGGGGCGGTGAGGTTTTACGATCCGGCCAATGTGGGCAAGCGGCTTTGGCCCTGTCGCAACCCTGAGGCCTATATCGGTGGCTGGTATGCGGTTGAGCCGCGCACGGGGTCAATGCTCGTCTTTGAAGGCCATGTGCCCCACGACAGCACCTATTTTGAGGGCAAGGAACGGATGTGCATTCCGGTGCTCTGCTCGCTCACACTTCCCAATTCCCACTGTAAGACCGGGCTCCAAGAGATCCTGGCACATCAGGCGCAAGGAGGCAGCCATGGCTTATAAGGCCGGAACCACCATCGTAATCGACGACAGCGGCAACGTGCCCTGGAGCCGGATCTCCGGGGCCCCGGCAGCGGGCTTGCCCGCGGGCGAATATACCAAGACAGCGACAGAGACCCAATCGACGGGGTCTGGCAACATCGTCGCGACCACCTTCAAGGGGCTCGAGTTCCAGAGTGACATGACCTACCACGAAATTGTGTTGAACACCTACACCAACTGCAACTGTAACTGCGCGTGCGATTGTCGGTGCTGAAGGTGAAAACGCACATCACGTCGTTTGATCTCTGGCCGACACGGATTGCGATCTTCGAGGCCCCTGTGAACTGGGCAGTGAGTAAGCAGTTGGCGGATGCGGCCATAGCGGCCGCAGGTGTCACTGATACCACTGAGATGTTAACCGCCGCCAAACGCAGGGTTCGTGGCATTCTTGAGCGGAGCGCAGCAGGTCAGGCCTTAAAAGCCCACCTCTTCGGCTGCGCCCGCACGGTGCTCGGACCTTGGTCACAGTACCTCGATCCCGATCATTGCGAAAACCGCGCGCTTGTTATGATGCCCGGCAGCTTCATCTCGACGCATAAGGACAGCCGCGAGGGCGATCTGACCTGCGTGCATTTCCTTACAGGTGGAGGAGGAGGGCAGCCAATAAACTCTGTCGGCAGTCCCCGTTTCGTGATCGAGGATCCCTCGCGCTACTTTGATGAGGGGCGGTTGCCCTATGAGGCGCGCCACGGCTTCTCGGTTAATCCGCGCCCCGGGCTCTCGGTCTTCTTTCCCTCGCATATTCCCCATAACCAGCATCCCTTTGAGGGGCGCACGCCGCATGTGCAGGTGGTCGCGAACTTCCGCGTCAATCTGCCGGTGGCGATTGAAGAAAGGCTTTTTGACTGATGTGGTTTGATCTCACCCTCGAGGCACCCGATGGCAGCCGCCACCCCGCGCGCTACAACCCGCACACCTCCGAGGCCGAGGGCCTGCCGCTGGCTGTAGAGCCCGGCACCTTCGCGTCTGTCCCGCGTGTGGCCAAAGACCAGCCCCTCGGCAAGTCCCGCGCGCCGCGTGTTCTCAAAATCCAGCTTGGCCTGTCGTGCAACTATGCCTGCAGCTATTGCAGCCAGGCGTTCCAGATCGCAGATGCCACGGTCTCAAAGCTGGCCGATGTCGAGCATTTCCTGACCCAACTTGATGGCTGGATCACCGAGGCCCCCGAAAAGATCGAGCTTTGGGGTGGGGAGCCGTTCCTCTATTGGGCCAAGATCAAGCGGCTGATCCCGGCGCTGTCGGAGCGCTTCCCTGGGGCGCAGTTTTTGGTGATCACAAATGGATCATTGCTCGACACTGAAAAGTTGGACTTCATCGCGCGATACGACATCTGTGTAGGCATAAGCCACGATGGGCCCGGGCAGCATCTGCGTGGCCCCGATCCGCTGGATGACCCCGAGAAGAGCCGCTGGATCAAAGCGCTGCTGGCAGAGCGTCCGGGCAAGACGTCATTCAACGCGGTGCTGACGCGCGACCATCATGATCTGCAGGCGCTGAAGGCTTGGTTTGCCGACAAGGTTGGACCCGACGTATCCGTGGGACTAGAAGGTGTGGTGAATGTTTATGACGCTGCGACCGCCATCGGGACGGGGCGGTTTGAGCCTGCAGAGCTGAACAGCCTGACCTGGTCGATCTTTGAGGCGCTTGTCGAGGATCCGAACGCCTTTGGCCTCGGGGAGCGCGTCAACGAATTTTACAAATCCATTATACGCCGCAGGCCGATCGAGGCCCTCGGCCAAAAATGCGGCATGGATCGCGAAGACACAATTGCCGTTGATCTGCGCGGCAATGTTATGACCTGTCAGAACACCGGTGCTAAGGGGGCGCACAAGATCGGCCATGTCGCTGACTTCGATGCCATCGCGCTCGACACCGCGACGCATTTTGCGTTCCGGCCCGAATGCATGTCCTGCCCGGTTGTCCAGCTCTGCAAGGGGTCCTGCATGTTCCTCGAAGGGGACTTCTTCGCGCAGAGCTGTGCTAATGAGTTTGCGTTTAATATGGGGATCATGATGGCGGCTGTGTGGCATCTGACGGGGACGGTGGTGGTTGGGATTTCTCGCCAGATTTAGCATGTAGAGGTGGTTCGCACGTAAGTTACGTAAAACCCCTTGATCACCCGATGTTCCTGCAGACGCTCTCCGAGCGAAAACCCATCTTTCCTGATGGGCGCTTGGAAAATATCAAGGCCACGATCCAGAACGATCTTCCATCCGGTATCGGTGACAATATCCCGGGCATGTGCGGTGCCAGAGGTGTCGAAGGCCCAGGTGAAATCAACCCCTGATCCAAGGCAAGCGGTGCTGATCGATTCCAGAAGTTCTCGCTGCTGCGTGACATTTCCATCGTCGGGGCCTGTCACGAGATGGACTGCGACCTGATCTTCTGGCGCTTTGCGTTGTATGACCATTTCCACGAACTCCATCATGTTGCGGGTCTGGTAGAAGTAGCGAATGTAGGGATCGGTGACGATGATCCGCGTAGCCCCATCGATGTAGGGGCCAAAGAGAATATCGTAGCTGACCCCCTTGCGGTTTTCGGTGAAGACCTTGTGCCCATCTTGCGGTGCTGGCTTCTCAGGGGGCGTAGATACATCCGCAGATGGGCCCGGCAGTGTTTGCGCATCAACGACGGCGGCGGTGCCCTCTCCGCCATCAGTATCTGCCCCTGCGGCCTCCTGACCCTGCCCTTTTGGATCAAGCGCTGGCTTGAGGTGATAGAACTGTGGAAACTCTTCTTCCTCGACCGTGGTGATCGAGCGCTTCTGCCCATCGGACCCAGTGTAATGAAAATCTACATCTGGATAGGTGCTGTCGATACGCGCAAGCTGGTCTTTCACCCGCTTGCGGCTCTCCATGGCAATCCGCAGCAGATCCTCGACATCCTGTTCGGTTTCGCCCCCATCGGGAAAAAGCAGCTTGAGGTAACCCGACAGCGTCTTGAAGATCGCATCCCGGTCCCGTGTCGAGATCTGCGCCCCCACCTTGAAAAATGCATCTGCCCGATTGGAAAAGTCGTCCGAGCGCAAATTGCGCAGGATCTCTGCCAAGTAATCAACAATAAAGCCATAGCCCGAGGTGAACATTTCGCTACGGATCACGTCCACTTCCCAACCCGGCAGGTATGCATGCAGGCGGTCGATGAAGGCTGAATCGTGGAACTGTGTGGGCAGCGCCTCAAAGAGATCACTGTTCTTGAGCATGAACGGCACGTTGTGGTCGGTATTGCCGACAAAGGCAAAGCTGGCCTCGGCCCCCATGGGGCTGACCCCACGCGAGAAGGTCTTGTTGGCCATATAGTTTTTCATGATGTCGACCAAGGCTCTGTTGGCCTTCTTTTCCCGACCGGCGAATTCATCGAAGGCGACCACATCCCAGAACCCGACCAGACCGATCCGGCCATTCGAATTGTTCACAAAGAGCTTGGGGATCGAGACTTCACCCCCGGAGATCAACTGACCGTGCGGCGAGAATTCTGAATAAATGTGGGACTTGCCCGTACCCTTGGGTCCCAGTTCAATCATGTTGTAATTGCGTTCCACAAACGGGATCAGGCGCATCAACTGCAAAAGCTTACTGCGCCGCCCGAAGGCTTCCGGATCGAACCCGATGCTCTGCATCAGGATGTCGATCCACTCATCTGTGGTGAAGGCCGCCCGCGCTTTTTTGAAACTCTCGAAATCGACTTTGGCGATCTGGATTGGCTTGATGGCTTCCAGAATCCATGGCGAGATCCGGGCGTCCTCAGAGAATTCGTATTGGACATCGGCGATCGACCAGACGCCCGTGACCAGCAGCTTCGGGTGGGCTTTCACGGTGCCGCTGTCCACCGCAACCTTTTTGATCCCAAGGTTCTCAAAAGTCGCCTCGTAGCTGTCAGTCTTCTCGTTCAGCGCCACGCTGACCATGTCGATGACCTTGTACCGGCCCTTTTCCTTGATCGTGGACTGGATCAGACCCGCTTCGCTGCGATGCACGTAATGTTTGCGCAGGATCTCCTTGACCGTCTCGATACCGGTTTGGATCGATGCTTCATCATCTGTCGCACAGTATTGGCCCAGCAGATATTCCAGAACGTATGTGGGAACGATGGCATTGCCCTTGACGGCCTTCACCAAGTCCTTGCGTACCACAAAGCCCGCGAAATGTTCATTGATCTTGGCGTTGAGGTCGCTCATGGGCTGGATCCTTAAAAGTCGAAATCTGTGGAAATGCCGCGCCGCAGTTGCAGGCGTTGGCTGGCATAATCATGGTAATGACTTGTCTTGCCGATCCGCTCACGCAGTTTCAGGAATACATCCTGATTGTTGTAGTCATCTGCAGAGCGGGTCAGCAGGAACTTGCAGGGCATTTCCCGCTCACGGGCATTGGGTGAGGTGTAATCAAATGTCAGAGTATGTTCATCCGAGATCAATGTGCCATCGGCCGCATAGATGCCGGCCATCAGGTCGCGGGCCTGGATTTTCTCGGAGACTGCCTGCGCTTGATAGAAGGTGATCGCCATCTGACCGGAACTGATCAGGGTGCGGCCCGTAACAATGATCTGGACCTCGACCTGGTTCACATCCGCCACGCGCTTCTTTCCGACCTTGATCACCGGCACCACGATTTCCTGAAGGGTAGCACCGCCATGCACGAAGCGGCTGCCAGCCCCTTTGACACGCAGGCGGTTTAAGGAATTGGGGATCAGCACATCCAGATCACCGGAAAGACCAAGATCTGCGGACGCGAACTTCTTCATGCCAGCGGTCTCGCGCAGGCCCTTGCCAATGACAAAACGTCGGTTGCGCATGAGGATCTCGTCCCCCTCGGGATCCGCCAGAGCGAAGGTGGCATCATCCAAAGGTTGATGCTGATAGAGAAATCCGTGGTCGGCCGTAATCAGCACGTTCGAGAAATTCGCCGATGTGAGTTTGCGCACCAGCTTCACCAGATCCTCCAGCGCATCTTCGACCGCATCGAAAGTCTGATCTTCCGTGGCCCGCTTGTCACCAATGGCGTCAATCCGGTTATGGTAAACATAGACGATGTCGTGATCGCGAAAGAGGTCTTTGCCCTCATCTGTCCGCATGCCCATGACATCTTCAGCAGAGAGCGTCCTGGCGCGGTCACCATCCCGACCAGCCGCCAGGCGCTTTTCACGAGCCTGAAGGCCAACTGTTGAGGCAGCGTCCGCCAAAACCGTACCATCTCCGTCAGCGGCCAGTTCAAGCGCCCTGTGGGGCAAAAGAGAGGCCATGCCGAGCTGTGTATAGCTGGGCAATGACGAGATCATCGGCGTGAGATCCGCATCAAACCGGTTCAGGCCTCGAATACGACGCAGGCATTCCTCGGCCACCTCATAGCGCAGCGCATCAGAAATAATTACGACGACCTTCTGATCCTGGCGTCGGAACATGGCGGCCTGATCCTTATAGAAATCCCCTTGCTTGGCATATCCGGGCACAGACCAATTGGTCGCCTTGGCCAGGTGATCTTGCCAAGCGTCGTTCATCGGCCGCACGAAGGAGTTTGTGTAGCGGTTTTCAACAGCCTCAAACAACTCGCCCAAAAGCGACGATTGTCCAGCTTTCTGGAAGTGGAAGATGAATTTTCGATACAGCTGATCAAGGCGATACCAGCTAGCGGTGTAGCGTTTCACGCCCTCGGCCAGGTTCGACATCCCCAGATTGGCCTCGGAAAGCGCCTGCTGGAATTCTGTCGCAAAGGCGATGGCCTGATAGATGTCCGCGTAATCCGCATACCAGTGGCTTTGACGCCTCTGCCGGACCCATTTCAACACATCAGGGGCGCTGACCGTCTGGGTTGACATGGCATGTACTAAGCCGCGGATGATGTGACGGTCGATTTCCTGAAACGTATCCATGCCCATCACGGCGCGGACGTCCCGCCCGGTCAGGTCACCGGCGATATTGAGCAGATCCTGATACTTGGCCGAGAGGGTTGCGAAAGCCTCGCCGCTTGTTCGGGCGTTCTTCCAGCGGCTGAAGACCAGGCTGGCCTCATCATTGAGCTTGCCCGTCTCACCCAAGGCATGCGCGTAGGCCGATTGAAACAGGGTGATCGCGAAGTCTTCAAAGTCAGGCGTGTCAGACTGATACCCGTAATCCTGCCCGACTTGCTTCCAGAAAAACGCCGTCAGGTTTGCCCGGGTCATCAGGCGCAGGATGTCATCGCGGTCTTCGGCCAGATCACCCAGCATCGCTTCAATCACTGTGTCAAGACGCCCGGATACGCCTGCGCAGACCGCCAGCATTTTCTGGCGCACTTGGGTTTGGGTATCGGTCGGGTTTGCCAATCGCTTCAGGGCATCGATGCGCCCTTGGGAGCGGTAGAACTCCATGTGATCGCGCACCACTGCTTCCAGCTGCGTGGGCAGGCCCAGCTCCGCAAGCCAGATCGCAGCCTGATCCGCTTTGAACACGGCTGTGGCAAGTTGCAGGTCCAACAGCCAGTTCTCAGAATCTGTGGGTGCGGGCCCATCGTGAAACAAAAGAAACCGCGTCTCTGGTTCCAGTCGCAGCATGCGGTATTTCAACCCGAACTCGTTGTTCGCGATTTCGACCTTGGTGACCCCTGGCAGATCCACAGCTTCAAACGTGTCGCGCATGTCGCGGTCCGCATCATACCAAAAGACGATCCGGTGATCGTCAAACTGCCGCTTGAGGCTCGCTGAAATACGGTCAGTCATCCTTGGCTTCCAGACCCGCGATCTTTTTCACCGCGCCGCCGAACTTGGGGTAATTCGCCTTCACGCCATCATCCAGATCAATCTCGATCTTCTGCTGAGCCATGGGAAAGACAACATCGCGTTCCCAGGCGTTCAGCTCTTCGATCTGTTTGCCCACAGTGCCCATATCCTTCAGCGCGCGGGTCCGCTGGGCTTGGCTGGCGCTTGGGTCATCAGACAGCTTTTCCAACCGCCCGCGCTCGGCCTGCAGCTTGCTGATGAACTCGCGCAGGTAGTCGTTGAGCAGCACCGACACAGTGTCGCCCCGATAGCGGTGCATATAGATCAGCGCCTGGAACGTGCCCTTGGGGCTGGAGACCATCCAGTAGATCGGGCGTTTTTTGTAGCGCTTCACGTGGTCGGCATAGAAGTCCTTGGTGAAATACTTGCGGATGTCCTTGCCAAGCGCGTCTTCGATATAGCGCAGGTTCTCCCGGAAATGCGCCTCGCCGAAGGTCACACGCAGGAACAGGCGGAAGCGTTCGGTGATGTCGTCGGGGAACCAGTCGGCGTCGAGCACGGGGATGACGTTGTCTTCGTCCGGCATGAAGGTCGGCTCGGGCACGCGGGCGAGGTAGTCGGCCAGCGTCTCGCCCTGATTGGCCAGGATCAGGCCGGGCGCGTCAAGGCTGTAGCGGCCGAACATGCAGCCAACGGTGTAGGAGAGGAACTCGGCCACGGTATCGGCGCGCAGGCGGGTCTCGTTCGCCTCGGCGTCGTTCTTGATGCCATAGCGATAGGCGGGGTTGCAGGTGAGGGTGATCTCGTTCAGCGGCACCTCGGGGGTCAGCTCGTCAGCGAGGCCGTAAGCGTCGATGAAGATGCGGTTGTTCTCTTCCTCCAGCCGCTGCATCTCGTCCGTCATGCCCTGCCAATGGGTGCGGAGGGTGGCGTAGGTGGCGTCCAGCGTGTCTGAGCGGTGGTCGGGTTGAAGCAGCGGGAGCTTGGTGAAATCCCATGAGGTTTCGTAGGCGTCCCAGTCGGATTTAGAGATTTCCACCAGTTCCTCAGCAGCACGATTAGAAGAGTTCAACGTGGACGGCGTTGGAACGACGATCTTTGCAATGTCCCCTGACTGATAGTTTAGAGTTGGGTTTATCACGTTTAGCATTGTGCTAACGAAGGGAGAATTCATATATGACGCAACTGCGCAGAGATTATCACATGCAACGATAGCAGGCGACGCATCGTCGAAGCAAACATCTGGGGGGTCTACACGGAAGCTTGTTTTGTTAGAGGTTAGCTTGCTCCAACAAATATGAGGCTTGCCAAAATACTTCGATGCTCCAAGGCCCGCTCCATCAAAAGATTTTATTTCTTTTCCATCATCTTTCCAACGCAATGCGAAAATAGAAAGACCATAATATTTTCGATAGCCACCAGCTTTGCTATATTTCTTCCAGTTCCCCGCCTCAAATTCTTGCCATGAAACCTCAGGCCAATTCAGGATGAACCTATCATTCTTACCGGTAAAAATGCCTTTGGTAACCTTTTCCGAAATATCATCCACATTTGACCCATGCTCAAAGGCGTCGAATATAGCGTCGGGCAACCAGTAAGCGATGGGGCTTTCAGGGATTCTCTCAAAGTTCTGTTGTGATATCCGGAAACGCCAAGGGCATTCATGATCCTCAATGGCTTCAAGTGTTTTTGGAGCTTGATTTTCCCATCCTTTGAAGTTTGTTAATCTAATGTAGTCCCCAATCTGGGTTGGGCTGCTACCTTTCCTGAAAGTGAGAGCGCAAACAGGTATCATTGCCGGCTGGAATGCATTGTATTCCAACTGGATGAGGTTTTGCAAAGTGCAGCTTTTCATGAGAAAATTCCTGAAATCTGCGTATGTTGGGATAAACATCCAAACGAATGGCACAACGGCACCAAGCATAGCATTAGGGACTGTCATTTCGACATACCTGACTATCGAGCTTGAAAATAGATCACTGGCATATTCACCAAAATTGGTTTTCAAAAACTCTTTAGTGCTACCATTCATCCCCTTGCTGCCCATATACGGCGGGTTGGCCACCACAACATGATACTTCGGCGACAGCGCCTCGGCCATGCGCAGCACGGCCACCACGCGCGCCTGCACGTCTTTCAGCAGTAAATCGCCACCGAAATCCCGTGCCTCGACCACCCGCAGCACCTCTGCCGGATCGCGCAGTTTCGGCACGATCAGCGAGCCGAAGTTCTTGGCCTGCTCGAACTGCCCCAGCGTCTCGCGCAGCTCATCGGTGAACAGATCCTTGCCCACCACGGCGGCCACGTCCTGCATCTCGGCATCCGTAAAGGCCACGTTCTGCAATACGCAGATGTCGGGCTTTGCCTCCAACCGCAGAAACCGCCGCCGCCCCAGCCTTGCCGCCGCCTTCATCGCCAGCGCAAAGGCCGCGAGCGCGCCCGCACGGTCGTCGATCTCCACCCCGGTCAGGTTATGCGTCAGGATCAGCGCGGGGATCTCGGTCGCGTCATAGCCTTCCTCCTCGTAGATGGCGTAGAGCAGGTCAAAGGCATAGGTCAGCATGTG
>TARA_R110002012_G_scaffold228194_4_pt1 | contig 17575 bp, 14 predicted proteins | sample TARA_R110002012 | Tara Oceans TARA_R110002012 (sample SAMEA4396515) | marine metagenome | biome: Westerlies Biome; feature: [DCM] deep chlorophyll maximum layer (ENVO:01000326); material: water (ENVO:00002006), including particulate matter (ENVO:01000060) such as... | depth 40 m
TTCTGAATATTGTAGAATTCGATATGGATGTTCAGGAAGCTACCGAAGCACCTAATTTTAATTCTTATCAGATGCAGAGTTCCTTTGGCGATCATGAGATCCGTCCTGGGGCAATAGTTATGAGAGACGATACACCAGAGTGGATTCGTAAATCTTTAGCGCAAAGAGGCTATCATCTGGAATTCTGGAATAAAACTTCCGGTCCCATTAATGCCATCTGGTTTGACTGGAAACATGGAAGTTTCTGGGGAGGAAGTAGTGATTACGGAGACGATTACGGCATTGCCTGGTAAGTTATTTTTACCCAAACTAACCTTATTTTAAAACATCAACTATTCAATCCTAACACAGTGAACAAAAACTATTTAAATCTATTATTAATACCCACACTACTGGCGACCGGAGCTGTTTATGCACAGAAAAAAAATAAGCCCGACCCACTCAAAGCCGAAGTGGTACAATCCATAGATTCCCGATTTGAAGACTTAACCGACCTAAGTGACAAAATCTGGTCGTTTGAGGAAATCGCTTTTCAGGAAATCCAGTCAGCTGCAGCCCTCTCGGATTATGCTGAGAGCCTAGGCTTCAAAGTCACACGTGGCGTAGCGGAAATTCCAACAGCTTTTGTTGCAGAATACGGATCAGGATCACCTATCATAGGAATTCTAGGCGAATTTGATGCCTTGCCTGGACTATCGCAAAACACAGTTCCTACCAAAAGTCCTTTGCATGATGGAGCTCCAGGTCATGGTTGCGGTCACAATCTTTTTGGAGTGGCATCACTGGGTGCAGCCGCTACCATTAAAGATTTGATTGAGGAAGGCAAGATCAAAGGGACAGTTCGCTTTTATGGCACACCTGCAGAAGAGAAGTTCTTTGGCAAACTATGGATGATCAGGGCAGGTCTCTTCGAGGATGTGGATGTGATGATGGATTGGCACCCTGCTGCCGAGACCAAAGCTGCAGTTCAGAAAGGTCTTGCATTAGTTGATTTTCAGGTAGAGTTCTATGGTCAGGCTGCACATGCTTCCGCTGATCCTTGGAATGGTAGAAGTGCATCTGATGCTTTGGAGCTATATACTAATGGAATTAATTACTACCGTGAGCATATCAAACCAACAGTAAGAATTCATTACCACATACAGGACGCAGGTCAGGTAGTCAATGTAGTCCCGGATTACAGCAGAATATGGGTAAGGGTAAGAGATTCCAGTCGTGAAGGATTGATGCCAGTGTATGAACGTGTGCAGGAAATGGCCGAAGGAGCAGCTATTCTAGCCAATGTGGACTATAAAGTCAGCCTTATCTCAGGCATTCATGAGGTGTTAGTGAACAGAACTGGTTCAGCTGCATTGCAAAAAAATCTGGAAACTTTGGGAGCTATCTCTTATACGGAAGAGGAACAGGTTTTTGCTAAAAAGATTCAGGAAAGCACTGGAAAGCCGCAGATTGGTTTAGTCTCTAAAATTGAACCTATGGAGGAAACAGAAGAACATTCCATGGGTGGATCTACTGACGTTGGAGATGTCAGCTATGTAGTTCCCACCATTAGATTAAGTGCAACAACTGCACCTAATGGAACGCCATGGCATTCGTGGGCAGTGGTAGCTTCCGGTGGAATGTCCATAGGTCATAAAGGAATGGCTTATGCAGCTAAAGCCCTATCTATGACTATGGTAGATCTATTTCAAAATGAAGAGTTGGTCACAAACGTGAAAGCTGAATTCAAGGAGAAAAAGGGAGATTACGTATACAAAGGTATTATTCCTGATGGCCCGCCACCCATCAATTCAAATTTGCAATAGACAGCAACTCTTTTATAAGATGCCATTCTTAAATTTAGGATGGCATTTTTATTTAATAAACTTCGAGCCAAATGATAGATCCAACTATTCAACATCTAACGGAGATCAAACTCGTCGGTAGTAAATTTCAAATGAGTTACATGAACAATAGAACCCGGGAGCTTTGGCAAAGCTTTATGCCTAGGAGAAAAGAGATCATCCATGTTATCTCTTCTGATCTGTATTCTGTTGAATTGTATCCAAGTATAACCTATTTTGAACAGTTTAATCCAAATAGCACTTTTGAAAAATGGGCGGCGGTTAAAGTTTCTGAATTTGAATCAATACCAAAATCAATGGAAATACTGACAATCCCGTCTGGACAATATGCTGTATTTCCATTCAAAGGAACTGTAAATGAAGCAGCAGCCATGTACCAGTACATTCTGAATACTTGGATTCCGCAGTCAAGCTTTATGTTGGACCACCGCCCGCATTTTGCTGTTATGGGGGAAAAGTACAAAAATAATGACCCGGATTCTGAGGAAGAGTTTTGGGTTCCAATCAAATCCAGAAGCAATGACTAAAAGTGACTATAGTTTCGGGATTTTCGCCATGATTTTGACTCTGATTACAGGTTTTATTTATGCAGCGGCTTATATAGGTATCGGAGCCCAGATTTTTTTCCTGGATGTTTATGGTTATTATTTCCTTCTCTCCAATATTGTCTATTTATCGTCTATTGCTATTCTAGGTAAATATTTCTTCCAAAAAGGCTATAAACCTGCCTTTTATGCCATATCTCTTACTGCCTTTTTCACCTTAGTTCAGATGATTGTCTTATACAAGATGATATCAAATCGAAATCTTGAAAGTTTATACTTTACAATAGTAATTTTATTACTATGCTCCTCACTGGTCTTTGGTTTCACCCTAACCTTCTCTAATGCTTCCCGACGAAAATGGTTTAAACCAGCTGGTATTCTTAACATCATCACTATTAGCCTTTTATTGTTTTTAAGCTTATATGCTTTGACTATTAAAGAATACTCAACGCTTTGGATGCTAGAACAAGTTTCCCGATGGATATCCCTTAGCACTACATTGATCCCAGTCTTTTTTGTGCTGAATTTTCAGGAGGAATTGGATGGCACGGTTAAGGTCGCTTCTCAAAAAATAGATAATCGATTTGTGATTTTTAAATTTCTATTGCTAGTAGCGTTTGTAGCAAGTGGCTTCCCCTTTCTGAGAGATAGTTATATGTCACATTATTGGGAGGGAAAGAATCAGGAAAAAGCAGATCAGTTGGTGGAGATTTCTGATAAAAGGACATTTGTAGGAAGTCAGGGAGATACGCTACAGTTTCTCGTGCTTTTGCCTGCTCAGTTGGATTCTTCCAAATCATATCCACTTGTAGTTTCGCTTCCTTATAATGGCTATCACGCCTCAGCGGCACAGGAACTTTCAGAAAATGTAAATCGCATTCAATACCCGGCTTATATCATGGTTCCATTTTGTCCTGAAGGAGCAGGCTGGGGCGGTGTTCCTAATGTTCCTACCGTAGATCAACTGGTGTTTGAAGCAATAGAATCTCTGGATGATGCAGAAAATATTGATCCAAATAGGCGATACATCACTGGAGTATCCCGTGGTGATTATGGCACTTGGCATTTTATCACGGCGAGACCTGATTTATTTGCTGCGGCTATTCCAGTTTGTGGAGAAGGAGAGCCCAAATTGGCTTCTAGGATTAATAATGTGGCAGTTTGGGCTTTTTATGGGGAAAAGGACATCAACGTACCTGTATCAGGATCTAGAGATATGGTAGCCGCAATGGAAGCTGCTGGTAAGTCTCCTAAATATACAGAATACGAAAATGTGAGTCATAACATCTGGCATTTTGTAAGTAAGGAACCTGATTTGTGGCCTTGGCTATTTGCACAGAGAAAAAGCGAAATGCTATAAATTAGTCACTCCAAACTTTAAGGGACCAAAATTATATTAAATAATTAGTTGTTTCGAGGGGGTTGTTGATTGGATCCAGTAAATCCAAGTTGTATAATTTTACCCTTTTGATTTGCTGGAACTTTCATAATTATACGGTCAAAAGAGTGATTCACAACCTTGCTGAACACCATCTCCTGTAATGGATATGACTTTTGCTCCCTTCACTCTTTGATCACTCAGGTACTGCTCAACAGCAGATTTGGTTTCATGTTTAGGGTTATTCACACTTATGCTCCATTTATCAGAACATCCCTTTGATCCCAATAGAACTCAAGCGTATGTAAGGAATTGTCATCACTATAGCCTTGAGCTAAATAGTATTTCATTTTGAGCTTTTGTATTACGGCGAAAAAGCCTAAAGGCTACAGTCTACCCTATAAATTTATCCAAACAGCTTCTCCAAGATCTTATAGGTAATCAAATAAGTTGGCCTCACTCCTTCCATCCCTAAAGCTCCAGAAGCCAAAGTACTCCCAGTTTCTAAGGGGTTATCTGAAGCATAATATGCATAAAGCACTTTTACATTGGATCGAATTGATCTCCTGATTTTAGAGGCAGATTGTATCGCTTTCTGATAGTGGGCTCCTTCCATCTCCAACCCTATGGCATTCCAGGAAGACTCCATAAAGTAGGTAAGAATGTCTTTATTCTGAAGTGAAGTACCCAATACTGAAATCATAGTTCCGGAATAAACTCCTAAACCGAAACCTTCAAAATCTGCTTTTTTCAATTCATTTTTAAATGGGTAATTATCCGCAGTTCCTTCAAACACATGGGCATTTGGAATCATTAGATCACCTTTACCTCCATATAATATTCCCGCTTTGCCCATTATAGAGGTGGAAACCACATCTAGAGGAATTGATTTACCATCCTTATCATACGGCTTGAGCAACTCGTCAAAGCATTCATAAGCCTGCTCACCAAAAGCATAATCCATTACCACAAATACGGGCCTCTTTAATTTATCAAGCGGAAGTTTTACTCCGGGTATCAGCTCATCTTTCTCCAAAAGTGCAGTATCGATAATTTGAGCTCCTATGTTTGTTCCCGACTCATCCGGCAAATTGATAAAACCATGCTTCGCAGCATATTTCTCTATAGCCTCTCCTTTATTGTTTTTTGCTTTGACAGAGATATCCATCACCACATTTTCCAGCGACTCGTAATCCTTTAATTTTAAAAGTTGGGTGCCGTATATCGTATTAACTACGGAATGAAGATTAGCTGAAATGATATGAATAGGCCGTCTAAGCAAATCATGTTTATCCAATGCAGTTTTAATTCTCCTTGCCCACATTTCACCATAGACATGGTGACCGATTCGTTCTCTTAAAGTAGTTGAAAAGGAAATTTCACGATCCAAATGTTTAGTAGCTTCATCCTGTGCCAGTTTCCCCATATGGTAAACAATTGAAAAAAGGCTGTTTGAATTGCTGCTCTTCTCAAATTTATCCATCGCCAGTATAGTTTCTTCGTATGTTCTACCAATAAGATGACTCAAATAGGCGCTTGCGGCTTCCTTCTCAAAGTCCTCCCCCGCTGCTTCTTTCTGTACGAATTCCTCCAGCATCAGCCAATTGGTAGAAATCTTACCTTTTTGATCAGTGCTGTTGTTGTATATTTTATTTGACTCTATGTATAAAAATGTCAGGTGTGTCAAAATATCATATATATCCGAACGACCTCGGGTCATCTCCACATACATGATGTTTTCATCCAATCTATAGCAGTTACGTTTCCTTTTGGAAGGAATAATTGCATTTAATTTTGACGTCTCATAACCCTCCCGGCTGATCAGACGAACAAAACGGCATTCTTCAATTCCTCGGGGAAGACGCTCCATCACGTAGAGTAAACCATCCAATTCGATCTTTTCATGATCTGTCACCAAGCCATAAATCTCAGGACTCAATACACGTAACGCATCGACAAGGCTTTCTCCTGATACTCCCATTGGCTTGTAACTGCCTCTGGTAAAAAGATGCCTCATCGTGATATACAATCGCTCGATAGCTGCTCTGGATTCGTGTGCTCTAGTTCTCTTCATAGTTGCAAATGGCTTTTGCGAGACAAAAATACTAAATACTATTTTAAGCGCCCTGCAAAGAATTTCTTCAGTTTATCAACCTTGGGTTTGACTACAAGCTGGCAATACGGTTGAGCTCCATTTTGATTGTAGTAATTCTGGTGATAATTCTCCGCCGGATAAAAGTTGCTAAAGGCAGAAATTTCAGTCACAATCGGAGAGTAAAAAACCTTGGATTTATTCATTTGTTTCTTAAGACTTTGTGCCAGTCTCCCCTGATCTGGATTGTGATAAAATATAACAGATCTATAATGCGGACCCTCATCTGCACCCTGTTTGTTTAAAGAAGTAGGATCATGAGTAGCCCAAAAAACTTCCAGAATTTGTGAAAAACTAATTATAGAAGAATCGTAATAGACCTGAATTACCTCTGCATGGCCTGTGGTTCCTCTACTAACTTCCTCATAGGTAGGATTATCTACAAAGCCTCCTGAATATCCCGAGATAACTAATTCCACTCCATTCAGCAGTTTAAAAATAGCTTCTACACACCAAAAACAGCCTCCTCCTAATGTGACGATAGCTAATCCCTCAGGAATTTGTGGCTCAGTAGAAGGCAATTTCAATTCGTTATGCATAGTTGAATTCTTATTGCCAGAAAACTACAGTGATTTTATTATAGTTTATTTGGGGATGATATTTCCAAAGTAAGAGCATTTGCTGGGTCAGAATCTACCTCAGACTTATCAGTACTGATAGTTATCAATCCTTCCCTGCTAAGTGATTTAGCCTCGTCGTTTACGTCTTCCAAAAATTGCTCCCAGTCCTCAGGAAACATCTGGCGGACAACTTCGGATGAATTAAAAGTTTTACCCTTTTTTCGCCTTAACATATCCAAAATGGCTGATCTGAGAACTTCCATAGCTAGCCTTTTATCTGCATACCATCACAAATGCCGGAGGTATATTTTTTAATGTAAAGCTTGTGCTTACATTCCCAAAATGTTTTTTGAATAAATTCTTCAATAAATAGGAATAACATCCCTGTATAAAATATCCACTCTGGGTAAGTGCTGTTTTGCTCTGGGAGAGAATTTGATCCCTTACATCGGGCGAAAAAAAACTAAATGGCAAACTGGATAGTACATAATCGGCTTTTTTTCCTTCTATGTAAAGACCTATATTTTCAGCGGAATCATTAATTATTCTTACGTTTTTTTGAGGAAATTGCTTTTCCATTGACTCACAAAAAGATTTGCTGATTTCAAAAACCAATAACTCAGTGTCAGGATCCAACATATTAACTATTCCTTTTGTGATGCTTCCGTCTCCTCCTCCTAGTTCAATGATCAATTTGGCACCTTTAAAATCAACGTGGGTAAGCATTTTCTTTACCAATGTTTTTGAACTGAATGTCACAGCCCCTGTTGTGCTTAAATTGGAATACAGTTCCAACAACAAATCCGATTTGCCCATATAATATTTAATTCTCTTCTTGAAGATACCTGATTTTGCCCTATCTTTTCAGACTTCACCCAAAAAGTTAACGCACAAATATGGCCCAAAAGGCTGAAATTCGATCAAACCTACCGGCAAAAATTCAAACTACTCTGAGCAATTTCTGGAGTATGTCACTGATCTTCTCACTCTTAATGCTGCTAGTTAGGGGAGTTGAATGGTATTTAGTTTTTCATAATCATCCCATTAGAATCAGTTTCAGTGAGGTAGTCTTTTTTGGGCTTTTTGAAGACATTCACTGGATTTTATATTTTCTGGGTCTGCTTTTTATACTTCATGTAATTACTAGTTTACTATCCATTACGCTTGCTAAGTGGGTTACCAAGATGTTGCTAATACTTGCTCTTTTGGTACAGATTGCTTTGATTTTTTACTTTCTTAAAACCCTATTACCTCTGGGCAAAGATCTGTTTGCTTACAGTCTGGATGACCTCATCCTAACTGTAAGGTCCTCCGGCCAATTGAACTACACTAACCTAGGTGCAGCTTTAATTTTTAGCGGTATTATTTATTACATTTTTAGTCTTGCTACCAGATATTTAAAATTGAGCACAAAAGTATCTGGAGTATTCACAGCCATTACGTACGTCTTGGTGACCTTCTTTTTCATTTATCCTTTCACAGACTCCGATACGCTCGATGATGTAAAAGTGAATGTGGAGATGAATAAATCAAAATATCTTTCAGAGCAAGCATTCGACTATTTCACCTATAAAAATGAATACTACTTTGATTTTTATCTTCGATCCATTGATGATACCTCCTTTATCAAAAAGGAATACGTAGATCCTACTTTTCCTTTTCTCCACACCACAGAATATCCTGATGTTCTGAGTCCCTACTTTGATAGTCTTGCTTCACCCCCTGACATTGTTTTTGTGCTAATAGAAAGTCTGGGCAAAGCCTATTCTGGCAAGGACGCTTATTTGGGAAGTTTTACTCCTTTTCTGGATTCTCTGGAGACTCATAGTCTTGTCTGGACTAATGCCATCTCATCAACCGGTAGAACTTTTGGAGTCCTTCCTGGAGTCTTTGCGGGATTACCTTTTGGGGAAAAAGGTTTTCAGGAGATGTACCAAAATTTTCCTCATCATGAAAGTTTGATCAGCGTACTGGACAGAAATGGATATGAATCAAGCTTCTTTACTGGAAGTGATGTGAATTTTGATCATCAGAAGGAATTCTTGGAATATGCAGGAGTATCACAACTGATTGATATCGATGACTTCGATTCAAAGTACAGTAAAATGCCATCTGCCAGTGGTTTTACATGGGGATATGGTGATAAAGAGACTTTTAGTAACGGCCTTTCCTATTTTCCAAAAAATAATGACAATCCACAATTGGGAATATTTCAAACGATCACTTCCCATGATCCTTATTTGGTTCCGGAAAGAGAATTTTATTCCAAAAGATTTGAAGATCATTTAGAAAATACTCTGCAGCTAGACGAAGCGAAAAAATCAGATTACAGAAGCTATCAGGATATTTATATGACTATCCTCTATGCTGATGATGCCATTAAGGAATTTATCACATCCTACAGCAAAAAGCCTGAGTTCGCGAATACCATATTTGTTTTTACCGGAGATCATCGTTTGCCGGAAATACCGATGGCTTCCAGGCTGGATCGATTTCATGTTCCTCTGATCATATATTCCCCGTTGATCAATAGACCATCTTACTTTAAAGGAATGATAAGCCATTTTGAGATTACTCCTAGCATATTGGCTTTTTTGCATGCCCAAGTTGGCATCAATCTTCCTAAGGAGGAAATCTGGCTGGGCCAGGTGATGGATACTTCACAGACCTTCCAATCCAAGATTGCAATGCCGTTGATGCGGAATAAAAATCAGTTAATGGAATACATAGATGGAGAGTATTTCCTATCAGAAGATCAACTTTTTGTAATCACAGACGGATTGAACATAGATCCAATAGAGGATCAGAATCTTAAGAATAAGTTGTCTGGAGAATTTGAAGATTTCAAAAACAAAAACAATTATATCATTCAAACCAAAAAATTATTGCCCTAAGCTTCTGTGTCAGTCTGCAGTCTTTTCGCTATAGGTTCTATCCAAAATCTGCGAAAGTAATGGGTAAAAATAATTCCAGTAGAAGCTTTTTCTATCTGTATAATCAGAGACTAGGTGAAAGCCTCTCCAGAGCTTGGGGAGGCCCTTGAATCTGGGAGATCCTAGGGTGCTTTGCATGTCGGAGAAATCACCTGCGAAATAGTAATATTGTCCTTTTCCCACATCCCTTACAACCGCTGCGGGAAAGTACCTAGGCAAACCCATAGCTCTGAGCTTTTCTTTCCCCTCATCTGTAGGATCTATATCGTAATAGGAAATGACCTGATAATCCCGCTCGATAAGTACGATATCAAACCAATCTGGATACGGAACCACTTCAGGAAGCTTAAATCCGTGTTGATTGATTCGTTGTGTACGTATCTTCGGCGTTGCGCCCCGATAATCCAGATTATTGGAAAAAACTTCCAAGCTGCCATCCTGATGTACAAAAGCAAGTCCAGGTCCTGGTGGAACCCAAAAGTTATTATGCTGCTCCACATATTGATTAATAAACCATTTTGGAATATCATGATTGATGGTAGTATCCATTTCATCGAAATACCTTGCAATCCAACCTGTCCATTTTAGTCCCATCAGGTTTTCAAACTCACTTCTGATACCTTCAGAGGTAGGTGATGCCATGGTATTAAATTCAGCTATAATAGTTTTATGCTGTGCCGCTGCTTCTCGCAGCAAATTGATATCGCCCCTGTTTAATCCTCCGTAAATTTTTTCAGAGATTTCTTCGGAATTCACCTTTGTGAAATCATCCTCATACACTCCATATGTATCTGCATAGTAAAGCACATCGAGATTGGTAGCTTTTTCAAGTATTTCACTATCTGATAATTGTCCTGCACCGTTGAAAGTACCAAATGAAGGAGAACCATCCGGGAAAAAACCAAGATAGTCTTTATTATCTCTGTAAAATTCACCTTCCCTTTTTTGGAATTTTAGGTATTCCAAAGCCCAAAAAATAGATTGATGTTCCTGATATCTACCATTGGGTACAGTTTTATCCACTACCACTATGTCCATCTTTCTGGATGGGTAAATTATCCAAATCAAGTAGCTGATCAGTGGAATAAAGATCAGAATAAGAAAAAAAGGCAGGACCCGTTTTAATACTATTTTTGATTCTTCCGTTAACATTCTCACCAATTAAAACCGGTATTCTACACCCAGAGAAAAATTAAGGTTGTTTCTAAATCTATTGGGACCAAGCTCATCATGGCTATATCCTGAATAGGCATAGATCATAAAACGATCTGTTAGCAATTGCTGGTATCCTAAGCGTGCCCGATAGGAATTCAGAAGTTGCGTAGGATCGCGGGTTTCCTCATCCGGCGATACGCCAGAGCTGAGCTGCACGGAAAAGAAATCCTCCCCGGTTTTGAAATAATACCTTGCCTGCAAATTAGCCGATGTTCCAAGGCTGTTTCCTGTTCCCGGTATTAGATTTCCACGAAGGTTGAACCACCAATTACCTAGATATTTTCCTACCGAGGCAGTGTATATAGTAGTGGTTTCAGAGAATTGCAAGTATCTGAAACCGCCTTCAATTTCCCACGCTTTTGGTAAGTTGTAATAGACAGATGCTCCGAACCGAAACTCAGGGAAAAAACTTGCAGAAGATCCGCCAACATTCACATATGCATAAGCCTTTTGCCCCAGCGAAGGATAAGCGTCCAACTCAAACAAAGTTCCATAATCGTCATATCTTGAAGATTGGGTAACTCTTCCAATTAACGTTCCGGTGAATTTTGTCCTAGTTCTGGCATAAAATGAAAAAGTATTCCAGGGTGAGATCGCTCCTTTGAAGGTATCTGAATCATAGGTCATTCCCAGTGCATTATTTCTTCTATAGCGCTGCAAAGTCTGCATATAATCAAGCAAATCATCTTTCTTGTATTTGTTTTCGAATAGCTCCTCTGCTATCCTATAGGCAGCATTATAATCTTCTTTGTAATACAGCAAGCGTGATTCCTTATAGCGTAGTTCGTTGGGAAGTGGCTCGCCAAAATTCTGTTTAGCTTTTGATAAGACTTCATCCGCTTCCTCATACTGCTCTGCCCATGACAAATTATCCAGATAGGCGGAATAGCCATCTACGTAGTCAGGATCCGCAACTATTGCGCGCTCAAGATAAACCGATGCAGAATCATTCTTTCCTTCCCAAGCATAACTTCTGCCAACCAAAATCAGTATGTCTGCATAATCTGGATACTTGGAAAGTGCTCTAAAAGCAATTTCTCTTCCTTCAGCGTATTTTCCATCAATAATCAAAGTCCTGGCTTCCGCTAGCAATTCATCTGGATCGAATGAATCTTGAGCCTTGATTTCAACAGAAAATACTATAGAAATTATCAGAAGTGTAAATGCTTTTTTCATAATCAAGTGTTCGTGGTACTAGGCTCCATATTCTTCTTATCCTCTGATTTTTTAAAGCCAGTCCGAATCATATTTCCCCAGCCACCTTTACCTTTAATAAAGTCCCAATGCCCACTCAATCCCCAATAAACTATCTTCGGATGTATAAATAAAGGCTCGAGAAAGGCAGTGATAATCAGACTATTCAGGTCCTTTTTCTCCTTATAGTTATTGTATGAAAGCTGCTCATATAAAATACTAAACGAGGATATGAGAATAGAAAGTAGGTAGAGTACTACAAACAAGGCAATAAAATAGAAGGCGGAGAAATCACCTATAACGATGAGAATCAACGTGTATATCACACCAAGAAGCTCCAAGACAGGAGCCATTTTTTCATATACGGTCCAGTAAGGATAGGACAGCATTCCTAAAATGCCATACTTAGGATTCATTCCTATCACTTTGTGTAACTGTAATGTTTCGATGGTACCTCTAATCCATCGGTTTCGTTGACGCGAAAGAACCTCTTCTTTCTCAGGCACTTCTGTCCAGCAAAGTGGGTCTGGCACAAATGACACCTTATGCGGAATATTTTGCTCCTGCATATGTCGTCGCATACGCACCACAAGCTCCATGTCTTCCCCAACTGTCTTTGGAAAATATCCTCCTACTTCCACCACTAAATTCCGCTTAAAAAAACCAAAAGCTCCTGAGATAAGCATAAGTCCATTAACTCTGGTCCAAGCCATCCTTCCCATCAGAAAGGCTCTACAGTATTCTATAACCTGAAATTTTCCCAATAAAGTTGTCGGCACTCTATACTTGGTAACTGTTCCATCCTGCACGTCACAGTTGTTTGCAATACCAATTACACCTCCTACTGCTATGACTTGCCGGTTTGTTTCCTCCATAAATGGACGGACCATCTTAGTGATGGACTCGTGGGATAGAATGCAATCCACGTCTATGCAGGCTAGCAGTTCATTGCAGGAAACATTGATGCCGGTATTGAGAGCGTCAGCCTTACCACCATTCACCTTGTCGATCACCACCAATCTGTTATAGGAGCGGTTTTTGGATTTATATATCCCACGGACAGGCTGAGCGGGAATTTCTTCACAATAAGCAAAATCAGTAATGTCTAAGTCAAAAGCATTGATCAGCTTAGAAAGCGTATCATCTTTTGATCCATCATTGATAACAATCACTTCAAACTTCCCATAGTGTAATGACAACAGACTTTTCACATTCTGAACTATTGACTCCCCTTCATTGTAGGCAGGAGCCAAGATAGAAACACTTGGAGCAATGGGAGAAGTAATAATATCCTGATAATCAGCAAATCTATCTTTCTTCCTATGATCCCGCATTTCCAGTGCACTTAGGACCATTATAAATAAATAAGTCACGATCACAGAGAAACTCAGGAATAAAAATATAATCCCCAAAACCTCCATAATGACGTAAAACAAGAAACTATACATCTTTTAGCAAGGGATCTACTAAGTGTCTGTCTATTCTTTGTAACTGAGAACTAGAATTTTCTTCTATATACTGACTATAAAGTATTTTATCAAGATCAAGAAGGCTTTTCAGCAAAATCATCCTAAGTTTGAAATCAGGTGAATCATCTAATATCTCACAAATCAGCCTGGCAGAAGTATCGTCTCCTATTGATCCTGCAGCCTTCGCTGCCGCACAAACCAATTCACTGTTTTTACTTCTTAAGCTACTGTTTATTAATTCTGTCTCTGTTGGGATTCCCAAATATTCAAATGTTTTGATAATCTCAATTTTCTCTATGTCTGAGACAGATACAAATTTCTCTTCAAGTTCTGCCAGTAATTCTACTAGGCCTAATACCCTCACCAACATATAGCCGAACAAGCGAACACTCTGATTTTTGGAACTGAATAAACTATTTATGTTGAGGTCTCTCGAGGAATTTAAGTACTTGATGATCCGCAAGTAATTCATTTGTTGCCATCGCGAAAGCGGAAAATTCTGATCTCTCAGAAAGGATAGATCAGACCGCGAGGAAATATTTAAGACTGTCGCCACTGCCTGGGTTCGAATTTGGAAATTGGGGGAGTTTACCAACTTCTTCACAGCTTGCTCAGCCTCGGTCAAATCCATTTCGTTTATTTCCACTAATCCCATCACCACCTTATCCCATTTATAGCTATGTAACTTTTCAATGGAAACCTTATCTAGCTGCAGCCTTTTGTAAAGAGCTTTAAGTTTCAGCTTAAAATCCCCTTTCATCTTTTTGTTCAAAGCCAATATTCTTTCCACCAATACATCTACATAAAGTGGTTTCTTAAGCTGTTTTGCTGGAAAACTTTTCTCCAACTCCTCATCACTTAGGTGCTCCAATTCTTCCAGGCTATTTTCAAATAAAATCTCCGTGAGTGGACCTACAATTTGCTCATCGTATTGTACAAGTAACTTTTCCTTTCTGTTACTCCTCGCTTTTAGAAATAGCATAAACAGAATCATTCCGAATGCAAATACTATAAAAAGGGTAATCGTAAGCGTTACGACAAAAAGCTTAAAATCCCCAATGAAGGAGAATGCACCTGAGATGAGTGGAGAATATCTATATCTACTGGCAAGGGAAATCAAATCCGAGCGATACGAGTTGTCTGAAGATTTGAGTTCTATATCTCCATTTCTTAGCAGATTGGAGACGTATTCTTGAGTAGCCTCCAAAGTATTCGGATCATTGTAAACGACAAACTGTATTGCGTAAAAAACAGAGTCAGTCTTAAAAACACTATCACGCAAATCAATTGCCTTACCGTAATTGGATATTAGCTTCGGCTGATATACATTATCAGTGCTGCTATCCGAAAAAACAGTTCCTGAGGAATCTATTAATAGGTATTTCAATCCGGGAATATCTCCCTGATTGTTCAAAAAATCTATGAACGCAGTTGAATCTTCGAATACCTGCTCTTTCTGACCGAAAACCACCTCTGATTTGGCCAAAAATAAAAGCAAGAACACGAATGTGAATGCGCTTTTACTAAACATGAATTATGACTTAAGTACGCGCTTCACGCGAATTGCCAATTCATTTGGGTTGAAAGGTTTTGGAATAAAATCCGAAACACCTAAGTTAAAAGCTTCCAGGACAATCTTTTCTTCCTCACCTAAGGAACTTAGGACGATGATAGGGACATTTGGCCTTGTATGTCTGGCGTGGTGGATGATTTCGATCCCGTTTTTGAACGGAATCATCACGTCAGTGATAATCAAATCTAAGGCTTCAGTATCGATTGCAAATATGCCTGCATTACCATCTTTCACTAGTACGGTATCGTATCCATCCTTCTTAAGACGAAACTGAACCAGGCTGGAAATAAGCAAATCATCCTCAATAATTAGGATTTTTTTCATTCTTATGTGGGTAACTCTGATCTCAAATATAAGATCTAAAGCTTAAAACAAAGCCGTATTTACCAGTCAAATAAATTCATAATTTTTAACATGAATCTTGTAGAATTGAAAGAGTATTTCAAAGGTAAATTCTTGCCATTGATCAAATAATTAGGTGTAAAAAATAATTCCAAAAGGATTCTGAAATCGCTTTTATTAGCTTGCTTTTGTAAAATCAACCATCAACCCAGGGGAAATTGATGTCATATTGACCATTGCTACCGCAATAAATATATAGCCTGAACCTTTCCTCTTTACTTTAAAACCAAACACACCATATGAAAAAAGAACTACTGCGTGCAGGTGTTTTTTGCTTGTTGGTAGCAGGATGGTTTTCATCCACCTTGGCTTACGCTCAAAGCGATCCATCGGGGAAGAAGCGAATCACTGCCACCTATGCAATTACGAATGCAACTGTTTTCACAGCTCCCGGTAAGTCAGGTATGAAAGCTACTGTCCTTATCAAAGATGGACTCATCCAGGGAGTGGGAAGTAACATCACTGTTCCTAAAGAAGCCAAATTAATATCGGGCGACTCCCTGTTTATTTACCCAGGCTTTATTGCCGGGGGAAGCGATACTGGGATCACTAAACCAAAAGATCCTGAAAAACCGGAAAACTTTGTCTCTTCCAATCCTTCTGATGAAATAGCTGGAATTACTCCGTGGAGATCTGCTGTTGATCAGTTTTCGATTACTGATAGCAAAGTGGATGATCTTAGGAAACTAGGGTTCACTGTTGCTCAGATCATTCCGGATGGAGGCATGATTGCTGGCAAGAGTGCCATTATCCTCTTGGGTTCTGAAAACTCGACAAATTTATTGATAGAGAATACTGCATTGGCTGCTAACTTCAATGGATCAAGAGGAATGTATCCTGGGACAGCAGTCGGTGTGATGGCTAAGTTTCGTGAAGTGTATGATAACACTGAACTAACCACACAGAGATCTCAGAAATATACTACCGTAGCTGGCCTGAAGCGTCCGGAGATCACTCCTACTTATAGCGCCATGCAAGCAGTGACCTCAGGACAGATTCCAGTGTTGTTCTCTGCTCCATCCGATCTGGAAATCAGAAGAGCTATCAGTCTGCAGAAAGAGAAAGGATTCAAACTTGTTCTGACTGGTCTGGAAGACTACGAAGGAGTGATTGACCTGATCAAATCTTCAGGTACGGCTGTTTTGATCAAATTGGAAATCCCTGATGACAAAGCTGTCAAAGCTCAGAAAGAGGACGCAAAAGATGAAGTAAAGGCTCTTAACGCAAGAGTAAAAGAAGCTTACGACAAAGCACTTGCCCAAGCCAGCAAGCTTGAAGCAGCAGAGATTCCATTTGCTTTCACTACCGTTGGAGTGAAATCTGGAGATATCAGTAAAGCACTTCAGACAATGATTGCAAATGGTCTTTCTGAAGAAGCTGCTTTAGCTGCGCTAACTACAAATGCTGCATCAATTCTAGGTATCAGCAAGGCAGCAGGTACTATTGAAAAAGGGAAAATGGCCAATCTGGTAATGAGCACCGATTCAATATTCAAGGAAGATGCACAAATCAAACATGTCGTAGTAGATGGTTATGTTTTTGACTACGAAACCAAAGCAAAAAAGAAAGCTTCGAAGGAAGGTGACGGAAATGGCACTGTCAAAATCGAAGGTAACTGGGATTACACTTCAGAAAGTCCGGCGGGCTCATCCGGTGGAGTGTTAGTGATCAAAAAAGAAGGCTCTGAATATTCAGGTACAATCACTTATGATGACCCTTCAGGTTCTGGTAAAGCTACTTCCCCTATTTCTGATGTTAGTTTAGACGGTAATTCACTTTCTTTTTCATTCGAAGTAACTGCAAACGGTATGACTATCAATGTAGATGTCACCGGAACAGTGGAAGAAGGTTCATTTGACGGTACCATGACCGTAGGAGAATTTGGATCTTTTCCATTCGAAGCTACACTCAACCCAACTCTAACCGCAACTAAATAAAGACATGAAAAAAGTAAATTATTTTCTTGCCGCCTTGTTGGGACTGAGTATACAGTTTGCCTCAGCCCAGGTTCAGAAAGGCAGTGTTTTGATCAAAAATGCCACAGTCCTTACAATTACCAACGGCACTTTAGAGAATTCTGATGTTTTGGTAGAGGACGGCATTATCAAAAAAGTAGGACAAGGTATCAATGCTCCAAATGGAGTAACTACAATAGATGCATCCGGAAAATATCTAATGCCTGGTATTATCGATGCACACTCACACTTAGGTTTGGATGTCGTAAACGAAGCCACTTCTCCGATAGTGGCTGAAGTTAGGATGAAGGACGTTGTTAACCCATTTGAGGTAGGTCTGTATCGTGCACTTGCA
>TARA_R110002012_G_scaffold196274_1_pt1 | contig 17567 bp, 15 predicted proteins | sample TARA_R110002012 | Tara Oceans TARA_R110002012 (sample SAMEA4396515) | marine metagenome | biome: Westerlies Biome; feature: [DCM] deep chlorophyll maximum layer (ENVO:01000326); material: water (ENVO:00002006), including particulate matter (ENVO:01000060) such as... | depth 40 m
CCAACCCCCGAATAAGTCAACAGCCATTTTTACAAATCTGTCATTTTCTTTGACCAAAAAGGAAAATTCCGCGAGCCCCTATTTCGAAAGCCCGGAAAACCCCTGCATCCACTGATATAAGCACCGATTTTCGCTGATCAAGGGTCCGATTGGAAGCCCAAGCTGCAGGCAGACGGTCCGCGGCCGCGCCACCCCTGCCAAATCAGCCAGGGCTTGGTTTCTTGGCAAACGGATTCGATCTGCTCGAATCCGGCCGCACTCCCCCGACGCAACGGCAACAGGCAGAGCCATTTGCCGGGCCGACAGCCCACCACCCACGGAGTCGTGGCGGATTCCCCGCACCTCCAGTGCGGGTGGCATATATAAAAATATCATTTACAAATGAATATGCAAAGTTAAGCTTTGGATCTGCGTCCGGGAGGGATCGATGACACACAGGATTGAGTTGAAGGGGATGACCTGGTCGGACCCGCGCGGATATGATCCGGTCGTCGCGGCGGCAAGGGAATTTGCGTCACGCCACCCCGGGGTCAGCATCAGCTGGGACAAACGCTCGCTGCAGGGGTTCGAGACGACGCCCGTCGACGAACTGGCAGCCAGCTATGACCTGATGGTGATCGACCACCCCCATGTCGGCGCCGTTGCCGATCAGGGCTGCCTGCTTCCCTTCGAAACCTACGCCAGCGAGGATGCGCTGGCCGCGCTCGCCAACCAGTCCGTCGGCAGGAGCTTCCAGAGCTATTTCCTTCATGGTCGGCAATGGGCCTTGCCGATCGATGCCGCAACCCAGGTCCAGGCCTACCGCGCCGATCTCTCGCCACGGGTGGAGGGCTGGAGCGACGTGATCCGCAAGGCCCGCGACGGACACGTGATCTGGGCGCTGAGGCCGCCGCATGTGCTGATGAATTTCTACACCCTTGCCGCCAATCTCGGCCGCCCTTGCGCGACAAGTTATGGCGACCTCATCGATATCCCGACCGGCCTGCATGTCTTCGAGCAGCTTCGCGCCGTGTCGCAACACATGGATGATGCCTTCTACACGTTGGACCCGATCGCCGTTCTCGATGAACTGTCCGGGACCGATCGCTACCATCTTTCACCACTGGTCTATCTCTACAAGGGCTATGCCAATGAGGGCTACCGCGCCAACCGCATCAGCTTCACCGATATGCCGGTTCTGGGACGCAACGGGCCCCTGGGCTCAGCACTCGGCGGCACCGGCATCGCGATCTCGTCGAAAACGGCGTATCCGGATCTCTGCACGGAGTTCGCCTTGTGGCTGGCCGGCGCAGAATGTCAGTCCGGCCTCTACGCACGATCCAATGGCCAACCGGGCAATGCGCTCGCCTGGAGCGACCCCGGCGTCAACACCCCCGTGGGAAACGCCTATTACAACACGAGGCTGACCCACGAGACCGCATGGCTGCGCCCACGCCATGACGGCTACATGCAGTTCCAGGAAGAAGGTTCCGTGATCGTCACCGATGCCTTGCGCGGGCGGCTCGAACCGGGCGCCGCAGTCGCCCGTCTCAATGGCCGGTTTCGCGCCAGTTTTCGAAAACGCGCTTCAGCCTGAACACCGATCCTCTGCTCCTGTCTTCTCCCGCTGAGCCCGATGCGAGCTCACCGATCCTCCAATTTCAAGGCCGCGGACCCGCACCACTTGCAGTCCTCCTGCTGACAGCATTTGGGGAGAGCGCCGCATTGCCAAAACCAATGTGAAGGCGAACAACTTACTTGTCATAACATTTATACTCATATTATCCTCACAGGTAGTGACAATATCAGTCACAGAAGCAAATCTCTTGAGGGACAAAATAATGAAAAAATGCTGTTCACGACCCCTATCCGCCTTTCTCGCAACCTTGGCACTTGCCATGACGGGCGCAGGAATGCCCGGCATCGTCCGATACCGGCCTGATCGCCTTCGAGGTCGGCGTTTCCACCGTTCTTGGCCATATCCCGGAAACTGCGGCTGGAAAACGGGTTCCGCTCGTCCTCAACCTGCACCCAAGTGGCGGCTCCGGCCTGCGCAGCCTTGAGGACAGCCGTCATGTGGCGGACGAGAACGGGTTCGTGCTCGTCACGCCGACCGGGGCCGTCGGACCCATTTTTGGCGGCTGGACATGGAATGTACCGGGCGTCCCGACCTTCGGTGAGGGCAATTATCCCGCGGAGGATGCCCGCAATGAGGTCGAATTCCTGAGCCAGGTCATCGACAAGGCATCGCAGATCGCCTGTATCGATCCCAAGCGCATCTATGTCATGGGTTTTTCCGGTGGAGCGCGCATGGCGTCGCGCATGGCCTGCGACATGGCTGACCGGATCGCCGCCATTGCCCCCATTGGCGGCATCCGCTTTTCAAAGGCTTCCGACACAGAGCTGGGTCTGCCCAATGCGCAGGCCTGCACACCCTACCGTCCGGTGCCGGTCATGGCGCTTCACGGACACTGGGACCCGACCAATGTCTGGTATGACAGCGAACTGGGAGAAACCCCCTTCCTCAACCCGAGCGACGGCAGCAAGCGCGTCGCCGCCGCTCCGAAGCCCGGTACATCCTGGAGCTACAGCGGTGAAGCCGCTCTGACCCGCTGGGTGGAGCACAATGGCTGCTCGCTCGAACCCAAGGTCACCGACATTGCCGACAATGTCCAACAGCGCGACTATCAGGATTGCCGCGATGGCGGAGACATAACGCTGATGTTCTTCGAGGATGGCGGCCACGCCGTGCCCGGATACGACACTGCATGGGGACCCGGCCAGGGCATAAGCGAATTCGACGGCTATGCCGTTGCCTGGGATCTGCTGAAATCCCATAGCCTCCCGGAATGACGATTGCCGTCTCGGCTTGATTGACCAGGAAATGCCGGCGGGCTTGATCCCGCCGGCGCTCGCACCGGCAAATCGGACGATCAGATCCCGCCAGATGTCAGGTCAGATTGGTGCAGCTTTTACCCTGATGCCACTGATGTCCCTGCAGCGTGTCCTGCGACAAAGCCGAAGCCGATGGCCGTCAGCAGACCATTGCCGGAAAGATAGCCCGACACATCCGGACCGGAGACGCCGCAGGCCGCCCCGCCCCCGGCAAACAGGTTGGCGAATGGCGTACCATCCTCATGCAGGACACGCGCGTGATCATCAATCATCAGCCCGCCCTGGGTGTGAAACAGCGCGCCGGTCACCTTCACCGCATGAAACGGCGCGACCAAAGCCGGCTTGCCGGTAAAATCCCGGCCAAACGGATCGGCGGCCTTACCCGATTGAAAGGTCGCCACCTCGGCCAGCGTCGCATTCAGCGCCGCCTCGGGCAGACCGGTGACACGCGCAAGCTCGCTCACATCCGCTGCCTCGCGGATGGCCCCGCCGCCCATTGCCTCCTGGTAATCCGGAAAGCCTTTGGCAAATGCATGCAGACGCGCGTCATAGATGTTCCAGGCAGCACCCTCCGGCTGCGCCAGCACATTGACGGCCTGCTCCGAATAACCGCCATGCTCGTTGGAAAACCGCGCACCATCCGTGTTGACCTGAATGCCGCCTTCCATCATCAGCGCCCAGGAAATCAGGATGCCATGCGGATGCGCCAACGAGCCATGGCCCTGATAGCCCGAAAGGTGATCGATGCGCGCGCCGAGCGTCTCGCCCCAGACCAGCGCATCGCCGGTATTGCCCTGATGACCGTAATAGAGACCATCGGCAATCTCGGGGATATGCTGGCGCACCAGCGCGGCATTGCCGCCAAAACCATTGCAGGCCAGCACCAGCGCCTTGCAGCCGAGCACTTCCCTTGCCCCATCCGGCCGGGTGATTTCGACAGCCGTAATCGTGTCACCGTCTTCCGCAAAGAGTGTGGTGACATGTGCTTCGGTCACGACCGGGATTTCCGCCGCCTCGACGGCTGCCAGCAATCGCGCTTCCAGGGCTGCGCCGGTCTTTTCGGGAACCGCATGCATCCGGTGTCGGGAATGGCCGGGATAAAGGAAATCATCGAGCACGATCCACTCGAGCCCGTGTGCGTCGGTCAGCCATTCAAGCGCCGGGCCGATTGTTTCGGTGGCAAGCTTGGTCAGCGAAGCAGCCGATTTGCCCTTGGACTTGGCCATGATGTCGGCCTCGAAACGCTCTGAAGTGTCATCTTCAACGCCAATGGTGCGCTGAAACCGGGTCGCAGGCGCCGGCACGAAGCCCGACGACATCGAGGTGGAGCCGGAAGGCGAAGCATCGCGTTCGAGAACGATCACCTCGGCTCCGGCGGCCCTGGCCCGCAGTGCCGCGACCAGTCCGCAAGCGCCCGCACCGATGACGACAACATCCGCCTCGGCATCGATGCGGTCGGGGATGTCCCGTGATATCCTGCCGGAGCTCATCTCAGGCGCCCGATATCAGGGCTGCCGCCTCGCTGCAGGTCATGGTCTTCGCCACCGTCGACAGGTCCCCCATGGCGCGCTCATGCGTCTCGGCCGAGAACGCCGCACAACCGTCACTGAGAACAAATGTCGAAAAATCCCGCACATGCGCATCGCGCACGGTCGAGGCAACGCCGCCATTGGTGACGATGCCGCAGACCATCAACGTCTCGATCCCGGCCTTGCGCAGCACCCATTCAAGCCGCGTCATGTAGAAGGCCGAATAGGCCACTTTCTCCACCGACAGATCGGCCGGCTGCAACTCGTCCACCAGCGCATGCCCCCAGCTGCCGGGCGCAAAATCGCCCTTTGTCAGGAACGGACGTATCTGCTTGAGATGCGGCGAGATGAACGGCTCGCCGCCCTTCCCCGGCACCAGCGTGAACTGCGTCGAGACAATCCAGCCGCCTTTTTGCCGAAGCGCGTTGGCGACCGGCAAAACCCGCGCAGGCAGCGCGGCAATGTCTGCGCTTTTCTGGTTGCCGCGCGCATAGGCCCCGTCGGGATGCAGAAAATCGTTCTGAAGATCGACGATCAGCAGGCCCGTACGTGTGGGATCGAAGGAATGATCTGCCATCTACTATGCTCCCGGGGTTATCACGAGATTGCCGAAGGCATCCACAACGGCAACCAGGCCGGGATCGACGAAGATCGTGGTGTCGGCCTGCTCCAGAAGGGCCGGCCCGGCAATCGAGGCACCCACAGCAAGCGGCAAGCGTTCATACACCCCCGCCTCGTGCCATTCGCCCTCGGCGAAGACCTGGCGCGTCCCGATCCGGCAGGCATCCGCCGGCTTGCCGTCGACCGGGGCGAACACCGCCATGTCGAGCTTGGGCCGGCGGCCGATCACCGCAATCCGGTAATTCATCACCCGCATCGGGATTCCATCGAGAAGCCGGCCATAGGCCTCGCGATAGGCCGTCTCGAAGGCATCGCGGATACCCTGCGCCGTCAGCCCCGATTCAGGAATGTCGATCGCTACATTCACCGTGTGGGTCTGGCCGAGATAGAGCATGTCGAGCTCGACCACCCGGTCAACGCGGGCAAAGGCAACACCGGCGTTTTCCAGCAGCGCTTCGGTCTCGTCACCGACGCGGATCATCTCGGCACCGAGCTCTGCGGCATCGATCTGGTCGAGCAGCCGGTTGACCGTCTGCACCCGGTCGTGGCGCATGTCGGCCACGACGCAGCCGAGCGCCGAGGTGACACCGGGAAACCGCGGAACCAGTGCCGAGGCAAGACCGACTTCCTTGATCAACGCGCCTGTGTGCAAGGCACCACCGCCACCGAAGGGCATCGCCGAGAACTTCGCCGGATCATGGCCCTTCTCGATCGACACCAGCCGGATAGCGCCAGCCATCTTGGCATTGGCAAGCTGCAGGATTGCTTCCGCCGCCTGCTCGATCGACAGTCCGAGCGGTGTCGCCAGATGCGTGTCGATCGCCCGCCGCGATGCCTCGACATCGAGCCGCGCCAGCTTGCCGCCGATCGGGCGGTCGGGATTGATGCGGCCAAGCACGACATTGGCATCGGTGACCGTCGGCCGGTCATTGCCGAGCCCGTAGCAGACAGGCCCCGGATCGGAACCGGCCGATTCCGGACCGACCTGCAGCAGCCCGCCGGTGTCCAGCGAAGCGATAGAGCCGCCGCCGGCGCCGATCGTGGTGATCTCGATCATCGGCGTGCGCACCACCATGCCGAAATCGATCGCCGTCTGCGCCGCAAGGGCTGCTTCATTGTTGGCAACCAGCGACACGTCGAACGAGGTGCCGCCCATGTCGCAGGTGATGATGTTGTCAAAGCCGGCAGCCTTGGCGATTGCCGTCGCGGCAATGACGCCGGCAGCCGGCCCCGAGAGCGCGGTTCTGACCGGATAGCGTTTGGCCATGTCGATCGACATCACCCCGCCATTCGACTGAACGATCAGGATGTCGCCGCCAAAGCCCTTGGCCTCGAGCCCCTTTTCCAGCTTGTCGAGATAGGACGAAACCACCGGCTGCAGATAGGCGTTCAGCGTCGCCGTCGACAGCCGCTCGAACTCGCGGATCTCCGGCAGGATTTCCGTTGCCGCGGTGACATAGGCATTGGGCCAGACCGAGCGCACCGCCTCGACGGCGTGTTTCTCGTTCTCGTTGTTGGCATAGCCATTGATGAAGAACACGCAGACCGCCTCGCAACCAGCATCGGCGAGTTCGGTGGCCCGGGCCTTGACCTGCTCTGCGTCCACTCCGTCAAGCACCGTGCCATCGGCCAGCACGCGCTCGCGGACTTCCACCCGGTCGGGCCGTTCCACCACCGGGGTGAAGGATCCCTTCAGACCCCAGGTCGTCGGCCGGTCGCGGCGGCGCATTTCCAGCACGTCGCGAAAGCCTTCGGTGGTGATGATGCCGGTGCGCGCGCCCTTGCGCTCGAGCAGCGCATTGGTGCCGACGGTCGTGCCGTGCACCACCGTGGAAATATCGGCGAAGTTTTCCACCCTGCTGCCAATGCCTTCGACAAAACCTTTCGACTGGTCGCCGCGGGTGGATGGCACCTTGGCGGTGGAAACCTGGCCGCTGGTTTCATCGAGAATGAAGACATCGGTAAAGGTGCCGCCGACGTCGACGCCGATGACGTAAGCTGATCGTGTCATTGGGCTGTCTCCCGGGCGCGCAGATCTCGTGTGGCGGCCTCATCAACGGTCCCATCGGGTCCGATGACGACGCCATAGTCGGCCTCGGTGTGCTCAGCCGTGATGTAACCCAGCCCCAGGTCGCGCGCGACACTTTCAGGGTTACGCTCGAAGGCGTGGCCATAGCCGCCACCCCCGGGTGTTTCCAGCCGCAGCTTCTGGCCACGGTCAATGTGGACCCCGACGATTTTCGAGGCCATCGGCGGCACATGCTCGCCGTCCGCCTGCTGATAGTGGAATGTGTTCAAGGCACCTGCCCCGCCGCCAACCACGCCGGGCGGCGCAAACCGCCCCCGCTCGCCGAACAGAAACACATCCGCTTGCTTTTCCAGAAGCTCGATCTCGTAGATCGCGCCGAGGCCGCCGCGGAACTCACCGGCACCGCCGGAATCGGGTCGCAGGGCCCATTGCGTGAACCGCACCGGATAGGCCGCCTCGAGAATTTCAAGCGGCGGGATGGTGGCCGTGGAGATAGGCGCATTGCCGTGGTTGAGACCGTCGCCGGCGCCATGCGCGCCATGACCGCCGCCAAAGAACGAGAACATCACCCAGCGCTGGCCATTGGCACGGTGGCCTGCCAGCGACAGCGCGTTGATGGTGCCATAGGCGCAGGCCATGGCCGGTTCGGGCGCGATCTGTGCCACCGCCTGAAACACCACGTCGATCAGCCGCAGGATCGTTTCGGTGTAGCCGCCGACAGGTTTTGGTGCTTTCACCGAAAGCAGGGAATCTTCTTCAATACGGAAGTCGACCGGTTCCAGCACCCCGGCATTGGCCGGCACGTCACCGAAGATGTGTTTCAGCGCCACGTAACAGGCGGCAATCGTCGTGGCCCGCGAGATATTGACCGGACCGGCGCAGGCTGGCGAAGAGCGCGAGAAATCCATCACCATCCTGTCGCCGTCGATGATCAGGTCGAGCGCGATCTTCAACGGCTCGTCGTTGATGCCGTCATTGTCGAGAAAATCCTCCGCCGAGACCGTGCCCGACGGCAGGTTGGAAATCTGCGCCCGCATCATCTGCGCCGCACGCGCCGTCAGCTCGCTCATGCAGTCGGCCACCTTGGCGTCGCCATATTCATCGAGCAGCGCATTCATCCGCTTTTCGCCAAGCTGCAGCGCGTTGATCTGGCCGTTGAGGTCGCCGTAAAGCGACAGCGGCAGCCGCGAGTTCGAGGACAGAATATCGACAATATCCTGGCGGAATTCGCCACGGTCATAAAGCTTGACCGGCGGGATCAGCATGCCTTCCTGGAAACACTCGGTCGCCGCGGGGTTGTAGTTGCCCGGCACATTGCCGCCGACATCGTGCCAGTGGCCGACAGAGGCCAGGTAGCAGAACACCTCGCCATCGCGGAACACCGGCTTGACCAGCCGGAAGTCGGACAGATGCGTACCGCCGTCATAGGGATCGTTGAAGATCCAGACATCGCCTTCGTGGACACCGCCCTGTTTCGCCGCCTTGTCGATCACAGCCTTGACCGCAAACGCCATCACCCCGACGAAGATCGGCAGACCGGACTTGCCCTGCACCAGCGTGTCGCCGGTCTTGGCGTCATAGATCCCGTGCGAGGCATCGTGCGCCTCAGCAATGATCGGATTGAACGCGGAGCGGAAAAGCGTTGCGTCCATCTCGTCGGCAATCTGTTCCAGCCGGCCTTTGAGGATGGCCAGTGTGACCGGATCAATCGTCATTCCTGAGTGTCTCCATCGTAGCGCTTGCCGCTGGCAAGCAGGTCGGCCGTGCCGATGACGCCATTTAGCCCGGCAAAATCGAACATGCGGTTGCGGAAAGCTTCGTTGGAACCCGACGACAGGAGGTTCGCATAATAGTCCCGCGCGGTTGCGGCGATGGCGCGCACGATCCCGCCCGGGAAGATGACGAAGCTGAACCCGAGCTCCTGCAAACCGGCCGCATTGATGATCGGCGTCTTGCCGCCCTCGACCATGTTGGCCATCAGCGGCACGCGGCCGCCGAAGCGTTTGACGATGAGGTGGATCTCGTCCATCGACTGCGGTGCTTCGATGAACAGCATGTCGGCACCGGCCTCGACATAGGCCTCGGCCCGCTCCATCGCCGCATCGAAGCCTTCGACCGCAATCGCGTCCGTGCGCCCGATCACCAGAGTTTCCTCCGAGTGCCGCGCGTCGCAGGCAGCGCGGATCTTGCCCGCCATCTCGCCCTTGGAGATCAGCGATTTTCCGTCCAGATGGCCGCAGCGCTTGGGCATGGTCTGGTCTTCGAGCTGCAGCGCATTGGCGCCCATGCGCTCGAACACCCGCACCGTGCGCTGCACATTGAGCGCATTGCCGAAGCCGTTGTCGGCATCGACGATGATCGGCAGCGCGATCCGGTCGCGCAGCGCTGCGATGGTGTCGGCCACCTCGCTCATCGAGACCAGTCCGATATCGGGCCGTCCGAACCGCGTGTAGGCAATGGACGCACCCGACAGATAGACAGCCTCGGCGCCGGACTGCTCGGCAATCAGGCCGGTCAAGGCATCATAGACACCAGGTGCAAGCAGAATTTCCGCCTGGCCCAGCCGTTGTTTCAGGCTCATGCGCCTGCCTCCTTTGCGCGTTCCGCAGCGAAACGCTTTTTCAAATGCGGTACCAGCCCGCCATCAGCGAGCATCGGCTTGAGATTGTCCGGCAACGGCTCGAGCCGGACAGTTTGCTTCTTGTCGGTCAACCGCAGTTCTCCCTTCACCGGATCGAGCGCCACCGCGTCACCATCGACAATTCCGTCGAGATTATCCGCGACCAGCACCGGCAGGCCGAGATTGAGCGCGTTGCGGTAGAAGATCCCGGCAAAGGATTTGGCTACCACACCGGCAAGACCGAGATGTCTCAGCGCTTCCGCAGCCTGCTCGCGCGACGACCCCATGCCGAAATTCTTGCCCGCCACGATCACGTCGCCCGGCTTCACCGATCCGGCGAAATCCGGACGCGCCGATTCCAGACAATGGGCGGCGAGCATGTCGAGACCACCTCTCATGTACTGACCCGGCGCCAGCTGGTCGGTATCAATGTCATCGCCGAGCAAGAAGATTCGTCCGCTCATGCCGCGCCCTCCTCGTCAGCCAGGAATTCACGCGGATCCGCAATACGCCCGGTGATCGCTGATGCCGCCACGGTCAGCGGCGAAGCCAGCCAGACCTTGGAGGACGCTGCGCCCATCCGCCCCTGGAAATTACGCGCCGTCGAGGAAATGCAGGTCACATCCTCGCCCAGGCGGTCATTGCCGTATCCGGCACAGATGCCGCAGGCATTGGGAAGGATCTGCGCGCCGGCATCCTCGAACACAGTCATGATGCCTTCATCCGCGGCGCGCTGCTGATCGCGCATCGAAGCCGGCGCCACTTTGAGCGCAACCCCCGGCGCCAGCTTGCGACCGCGCAGGATCGCGGCGGCCCCCTTGAGATCCTCATACTTGGCGCCGGTACAGGCACCGATATAGGCCACCTCGAAACGGGTATCCGGTGCCTCGGTCACCGGCATCGCGTTGGCTGGCGAGTGGGGTGCTGCTACCTGCGGCTCCAGCGCAGAAGCGTCGAAGACATGATGCGCGGCCAGCTCGGCGCTGGGATCGGTCACAAGCCCGCGCCAGTCGCCGGCCGACCCTCCAACGCTTTCGAGATAGGCTGCGGTCGTCGCATCAGGCGCAATCAACCCGGCCTGGCCGCCGAGTTCGGCCGCCATGTTCGAAAGCGTCATCCGCTCCTGCATCGACAGCGCCGCAATGGCTTCACCGGTATATTCGACCGCCTGGTACTGCCCGCCATCCATGCCCAACTTGCCGCAGAGCGCCAGCATCATGTCCTTGGCCAGCACGCCCGGGGACAGCCGCCCCTGCCATTCGATCAGGATCGTGCCGGGAACCTTGAGCCAGATCTCGCCGGTGGCCAGCACACCTGCCATCTCCGTGGCGCCGATACCGAACATGTAGGCGCCGAAGGCCCCGCCCGTCGGTGAATGGCTGTCGCCGCCAACAACAAGCATGCCGGGTTTCAGGTGCCCGCGCTCGGGCAGCACCACATGGCAGATGCCTTCGCCGTCATGAAAGGCGACCTTCCGCTCCCTGGCCCATTGGCGCGTCAGCTCGAGAATGCGCGCGCCCTCATCGGTATCACCCGGCACGAAATGATCCGAAATCAGCACCACCTTGGAGGCGTCGAACAACCCGACGCCGAGTTCCTTGAGGATCGGCTCGACCCGGCGCGGCCCGCCCGAATCGTGGATCATCGCAAGATCGACCCGAGCCGTGACCACTTCGCCAGGACGGACAGTTTCCGCTCCGGCAGCACGTGCAATGATCTTTTGCGCAAGCGTCGTTGCCATCACGCCAGTCCCAGATAGGAGCGCTGCAGTTCCGGATCATCCATCAGGTCGGCCGGGATCCCCGACAGCTTGATCTCGCCGTTTTCCATCACGAAGGCACGGTCTGCGATTTCCATCGACTGCAGCACGTTCTGTTCGACCAGCAGGATTGTCAGCCCGTCGGTGTTGAGCTGCTTGATCAGCGAAAACATTTCCTCGACCAGCAGGGGAGACAGGCCGATCGACGGCTCGTCGAGAATGAGCAGTTGCGGCTCGGCCATCATGCCGCGGCCAATGGCCAGCATCTGCTGCTCACCGCCAGACAAGGTGCCGGCATTTTGCGAGAACCGCTCGCGCAGACGTGGAAAGATTTCCGCCACATGCTCAATGTTGCGCGTCCGGTTGGGCTTGCCACGCCGGTAGCTACCGAGTTCGAGATTTTCCCGCACCGTCATGTTGGGAAACACATGGCGGCCTTCGGGCACCTGGATCAGCCCCTCGTCGACAATAGACTGTGACGACAGGCCGGCAATCGGCTTGCCCTCGAACGTGATCGCCCCGCTCCACGGCTGCATCAGCCCGGACACCACCGCCGAGAATGTCGTCTTGCCGACGCCGTTGGAGCCGAGCAGCGTGACGATCTCGCCCTTGCTGATCGACAGGTCGATGCCGCGTAACACTTCGACCGCACCGTAGCCGGCGCGCAGATTGCTGACCTCAAGCACTGGCTGCCTCCCGCTTTGCGATGCGTTCGGCCATGCCCTTGCCGAGATAGGCTTCAATCACATGCGGATCTGAGACCACATCCTTCGGCGGCCCCTCCGCGATGATCGCGCCCTGGTTCAGAACCCAGGTGTAATCCGACAGGCTCATGACCGCCTGCATCACATGTTCGATCAGCAGGATCGTCACGCCGGCATCGCGGATCGTGTTGATGACGGGGATCACATCGCGAATTTCGGACGGGTTGAGCCCGGCCAGGACCTCGTCAAACAGGATCATTTTCGGGTCGGTCGCCAGTGCCCGCGCCACTTCGAGACGCTTGCGCCCCGCAACGGTCAGCGATCCCGCATCCATGTCGAGCCGGTCGCCGAGCCCGACCTGCCGGGCCACGTCTTCGGCCTTGGCCAGCGCCTCGGCGCGGCCGCGGATCTTCAGATGCGCGCCCACGGCGATGTTCTCCCGCACCGTCTGGCCAGCGAACGGCTGCACGGTCTGGAAGGTCCGGATCATTCCGCGTGTGGCGATTGCTTCCGGCGGCAGGCCGGTGATGTCCTGCCCCAGAAACCGCACAGACCCTGAATCGGGCGTATGGAACCCGGTGATCAGTGCAAAAAGTGTCGTCTTGCCGGCGCCGTTGGGGCCGATCAGCGACGTGATCCCGCCCTGCGGCACTAACATCGTCACCGATTGCGACGCCTTCACACCGCCGAAGCTTTTGCAAATCCCGTTGATCTCAAGCATGGCCCTTGCCCTCTTCTGCCCGGGGTTGGACCGGCTTTCCGCTGCGCAGATGCGAGGCCAGACCGGCAAGGCCACGCGGCACGAACAGCACCATGATGACGAGCAGCACACCGTAAAGCACAAGGCTGATCCCCGGCGCATCGCCAATCACCGCACGCGACAGCTCCGACAATCCGTGCAGGAAGGCCGCCCCGAGCAGCGGCCCGAACAGCGTTCCCATGCCACCGATAATCGGCACCAGCAGGCTTTCGACCGAAATCGCCGCACCATAGGCAATATGCGGATCGAGATAGAGGAAATACTGGGCGTAGAACACGCCGGCGAGACCGGCAAAGAACCCCGACAGCATGATCGCGCCCATCTTCACCCGGAACGCATCAACACCCAGCGCCCGCGCCGCATCCTCGTTGTCGCGCACTGCCATCAGCTGTGCCCCGAAGCGGGAATTGCCGATCTTCCAGACCGTCAGGAAGGCGGCAAATGTCATCGCCCAGATCACCCAGAAAAAACCTTCCTTGGTCGCAAACTGGAAGTTGGCCGCGCTGCGCTCGAGCGGGATCAGCAGCCCGACGCCGGCGCCGGTAAAGTCCACCGAGTTCGAAAAAATGCGCAGCACCTCGGCGAAGGCCAGCGTCACCAGCGCAAAATAGGAGCCGCGCAGCCCGTAGCGGAAGGTGCAGAACCCGATGAATGCACCGACGGCCGCAGCGGCGAACCCGCCAACAACAAGGCCGAGCCAGGGGTTGATGCCGAACTGCACCTGCAGCACCGCCACCGCATAGGCCCCGGTGCCGAAATAGGCCGCATGGCCGAACGAGACCTGCCCGCCATAGCCGCCGAGGATATTCCAGGCCTGGCCCAGCAGCGCGGCATAGAGAGTCATGATGACGATGTTGAGCAGTGATTCCTGCGTGATCAGCATCGGCGCGAGCGCGATCAGGCCGAAGACGACGATGAGCATCAGCAATTTGTTGGCTTGGTTCATGCCTTTGCTCCGAACAGGCCTTTGGGCCGGAAAATCAGCACCAGGATAAAGATCAGGAAGATGCCGATCTGGCCCAGGCTTTCGCCCAGAAACAAACCGCCCAGCGCTTCGACGACGCCGATGATCAACCCGCCGATCAGAGCGCCGACGAAGGATCCCATGCCGCCGAGCACCACGATGGTGAAGGCGATCAGCACGAAACCGCCGCCGACCTGCGGATTGACGTAATAGCTTGGCAGCAACAGGCAGGCGGCGACGCCGAGGCAGGCGACGCCGAGGCCGAAGCTCATGGCAAACACGTGATCGGCGTTGATGCCGACCAGCTGCGCGCCCTTGCGCTCCTTGGCCAAGGCCCGAATGGCACGGCCGAGATCGGTCCGGCTCATCAACAGCCACAGCAGCGCCGCCGTCACCAGCGCGCCGATGAAGGCCACAACCTTGGGATAGGGCAGAAAGGCGCCGAAGATCTCGACCACGTCAAACGAATAAGGCGTGTCGACGGTCCGGGTATCGGATCGGAAGAAATAGAGTGACAGGTTTTCAATGATGATCGAAAGCCCGAGCGTGACCAGCAGGATGTTCTCGTCACGGCCATGGCTGGCGCGGCCGATGATGCCCCGCTGCAAGGCGTAGCCCAGGGCGAACATCGCCGGAGGCACGATCAGCAACGCAACATAGGGATCGATCCCGAATTGCACATTGAGGAAATAAACCGCGTAGAGCCCGAGCATCAGCAGCGCCCCATGGGCGAAATTGATGATGTGCAGGACGCCGTAGATCAGGGTCAGACCGAGCGCCACCAGCGCATAAAGCCCGCCGGTGGTCAGCCCGTTGAGAACCGATGGAATAATGATTGCGCTGTCTGGCATGCTGGCCCGCGATCCGGATAGGGGAAATCCGGGCCGGACGCACGACGTCCGGCCCGTCGGCATCGTTGAGACGATTTACATCGTCATCGGGAAGACGGTTTCGGCAGACGCGAACTCTTCGGGATAGATCACTTCGATCTCACCCTTCTGCACCTGCGTATTGACCGGCTGTGCTCCCTCATTCTGGCCATTGACCATCTTGGTCGGACCATAGGGCATGCCGTGATTGGCCCAGGTCGAGGACGCCAGCGCTGCATTGATGGCATCAGGATCCGTCGACCCCGCGCGCTCAATGGCGTCGGCAAGGAAAGCCACCGCGTTGTAGGCCAGGAACACTTCGTAGGTGTAGACCAGGCCCGCGGCTTCCGCGGCCTTGCGGCGTTCAAGTGCAACGTCCGACTTCGGATCGTACCAGTGATTGCAGTCCATGATCAGCTCAGCCGCTTCCGGGAACTCACCCACGAACTGAAGGTTCGACGCAGCCCCGCCAAGCACCGAGTAGATGCCCTTGGCTTCGATCTTCTGCTGCCGCAGGGTGCGGGCCAGAAGCACATATTCATTGTAGTAGTTGGCCGGAATGATCAGGTCGGGCTTCTTCGACTTGATCTGCAGCGCGATGTTGGTGAAATCGCGGGTCGGGTTGGCGTGCTTGATCACGTCCACCACTTCGATGCCGATTCCCGGAAGCTGCTTGGACAGAAGCTCCGCAGTGCCCGTACCAAAGAGCGATTCCTCGTGCACGATCATCGCGGTCTTGGCCGGCGATCCGGCCGCCTTGTTGATGGTGTCGAGATTGCTCACCGCCATCTCCGCAACCTTGCCGTAACCGGGGCCGAAGCGGAAGGTGTTGGCCAGACCGCGGCTGACGATCGAGTCGGACACGCCGACATCGACCACATGCGGGGTATTCGTCTTGGCCGCTTCCTGCGATGTCGCAAGCGAAATCGCCGAGGAATAGCCGGCAACGAGGCCGTGCACGCCGGCTTCCGTCATCTTGGTCACTTCGGCCGCACCGATATCCGGCTTGCCCTGACTGTCGGCGAGCATCGCCTCGATCATGGCGCCGCCTATCGACTTGATGCCGCCTGCAGCATTGATATCCGCAATCGCCATTTCCGCACCGGCGCGGCACTGCGAACCGGAAAACGCGATGAAGCCCGAAACCGGATGGATCAGGCCGATCTTCACCGGCGCCGCCTGTGCCCGCAGCACCGCGGGAAATCCTGTCACGCCGACGGCCAATGCCGCCGCACCCGTCGCAAGAAATTCGCGGCGGCGAATCCCTGAGGAATTGGTCTTCGTTGTCTTCGTATCAGCCATCATTCACCTCCTGTTTGGTCGACCCACGGTCGATTCAGTGTTCCCCGGTTATGTTTGTTTCAGCACCGCCGGCCGGGACCGATGACGCAGTTTCTGTCGCCCATCGCATGCCTTCTCTTTCGCGAACGCGATTCATGGACATTTCGAAGCGATAGATGTCGGGACGATAAAGAACCCGGATGTATTCGACCGGCCGGCCGGAGCTGTCGCGTACGACGCGGCGGACCTCGATCAGTGGTGTGCCGGCATGAACCGACAGGGCGCTGGCCACGTCTGAATCGGCAAGTGAAGCGGATATGGTCTGGCGCGCCGAGGCCACCTTGACCCCCGCCAGCTCCAGCAGCAGCAGCAACGGCTTGGCATCGAGGTCTTCGCGGCCGAACTGACTGCCGATATCCGCAGGCACATAGGTCACCAGATAGGACATCGGCTCGCCGTCAAGGCTACGCACACGCACGGCGTGCTGAACCTCAGTTCCCGGCTCGATCTCAAGCGCGTGGGCGATGTCTTCATTGGCGGGAACATAGTCGAGATCCAGCACTCGGGCTTCGGTCGCAATGCCCATCAGCGAGATGTTCTCGAGCCATCCGTCAATGGAAGAGGTCACCGCCGGCGCCTTGGGCCGGTGGATCACCCGCGTGCCCCGGCCCCGTTCGCGCACCACAAGACCTGCGTCCGCGAGCTCGTTGAGCGCCCGCTTGGCGGTGATGCGCGAGACATTGAATTCGAGGGCCAGCTCCTGCTCGCCGGGCACCAGCTCACCGGACTGAACTTCACCCCCGAAGATGCGATTGCGCAGGATCAGGAAGATCTGGTGATAGAGCGGAACCCGGGCATTCGGATCAAGCCGTACGGGAGACCGCTCACCGCCTGCTTCGACTTTGTCCACCTGACCTGACTTAGACGTTTTCATACCCGCTCCAGACCTTGTCGAAACTAATGGTATGTCAATATGCCATTATGTCAACAGATTCCGGAATCCGCCTTGCATTTAAGGCTTCGCTGATCTTTCTCCTCGCCCTTGATGTGGAGCTGACCGCCTGGGAATTGGCTGACGGTCAGGGGTTAAACGCAAATGGGCGCCGCCTTTCGGCAGCGCCCATCTGTAGAGCAAGCTTGGCTTGGCGGCCCCGCCTTCGATGGAAGGAGGGCAGGCTGGAAGGCCCTAGGTCTCGTCGGACACACCCAGCAGGCGCATGGCGTTCTGCTTCAGGATCAGCGGCCGCACCTCATCCTTGAATTCGGCCTTGTCGAACGCGTTCAGCCATTTCTCCGGCGCGATCATCGGCCAGTCCGAGCCAAACAGCATCTTCTTCTTCAGAAGCGTGTTGGCATAACGCACAAGGATCGGCGGGAAATATTTCGGCGACCAGCCGGAAAGGTCGATATAGACATTGGGCTTGTGGGTGGCGACCGACAGCGCCTCTTCCTGCCACGGGAACGAAGGGTGCGCCAGGATGATCGGCATGTCCGGGAAATCGACCGCCAGATCATCCATATACATCGGGTTCGAATATTTCAGCCGCATGCCGTTGC